>Ga0315539_1003396_pt1 | contig 11214 bp, 9 predicted proteins | sample SalMarSW160150MG_FD_203097 | JGI IMG/M metagenome (GOLD analysis project Ga0315539, IMG submission 203097) | Salt marsh sediment microbial communities from the Plum Island Ecosystem LTER, Massachusetts, United States - Salt Marsh Sediment SW1601-150 ... | reverse complement strand
AACCTCAAGGCGGAAGGGCTGGAGGTGAATCCGACACTCTACCCCCTCCGTAACCAGGATAATGTGCTTGTCTGTTTCTTCCATCACCCGGAAGGAGGCATGGCACTCAATATTCTCCGGGGGAGCCGAATCCAGACCTGCCAATCGCAGGCGCAATGTATATGGCGTCGGGAAGCACATCGTCACGCGAGGCCGTAGAGCTGGATCGCCAGCTTTGCACTCGAGTACAAGGTTCTGGGGAGCGATGCGATGGCGGATAACTTCTTTTACAGGAGACCAACCGGTGGCGACAAAGGAGAAATCCTCGGTAGAGATATGTCGTTTGTCCTGCTGAGCGTGCAAGCGGTAGGTGACTCGCTCTCGATAGGCGAAAGGCGGTAATTCGACGCGCCAATAGCTATGGCCCTGGGCGTCTCGCTCCCAACGGCCCCCAGCTTGGCCTTCCTCAAGAGATGACTCCCTTTGCCAGGTAGCCCACACAGCTTCAGCGGCCCTGGACGGCCAAGTCGCCACCCCTAATGCGACAGACTCTCCAGCCATCGGGTGGCGTGGGAAGCGTTCCGTGGGCTCCTGCTCGTAAGGATGCTCAAGGCCATAAGGATTGTGAAACAGACCCTGGAGACAGGTAACTGCACTCATTGGTCACATCGCTCTTTCCTGGCGGGTGAAAAGGCAAGGGACAACTAGCGTTGCCCCTTGCAAATTTGCACTATCTTGGGATTGTTGCTGTGTATCACCCGAGGTGCTCCTCCACTACCAGCACTGCCCCTGAACAAGGCGGCAACGTCGCGCCGGTGATCCGCCCGGCGGCTACCTGCGCCCAGCCACCTTTCCATACATCGTGCAGGATCATGCCATCATTGAACAGGCCCTGCAGCGGCACGTCCAGGTCGTAGCTGGCCAGACCGTTGTTCAACACCACCACCAGCGTCTCCCCCTCCTCCTGACGGCCAAAGGCGTAGACCCCGTGCTGATCGTCGGTGTGCAGGTGGAAGTAGCGCCCCCTCCGCAAGGCGGGATGCTCACGGCGTAGGGTGATCGCCCGCCGGAAGACTGCGAGCAGATCATGGTCCCAGCGGGCCTCGTCCCAAGGGAAGGCCCGGCGACAGTCTGGATCCCTCCCCCCCTCCAAACCAATCTCGTCGCCGTAGTAGATACAGGGGGCGCCGGGATAGGTCATCTGGAACAGGACGGCCAGCTTGAGCGCCGAAACGTCGCCCCCGGCCAGGGTCAGGAAGCGGGCGGTGTCGTGGCTGTCCAGTAGGTTGAGCTGCGCCAGGGTGACCTCCCAGGGGTAGAGCGCCAAAAGCTCCTCGATGTACTGGGCGAAGGCCGGCGCATCCAGCGAGGGGATGGGCGCATAGTCCATCCCGGCCACCAGTTCTCCGTCCAGCCTGTCGCCGACGAAGAAGCCGATGCATGTCCTGGTGAAGAGATAGTTCATCACCGCATCGAACTGGTCGCCCTGGAGCCAGCGGGTGGCCTCTCCCCATATCTCGCCCACGATGTAGGCCTCGGGGTTGGCGGCCTTGACGATGTGGCGGAACTCCTGCCAGAAGATGTCATCAATGCAGAAGGGCACATCCAGCCGCCAGCCGTCTATTCCCTGCTCGATCCAGTAGCGGGCTACGTCGAAGATGAACTTGCGAACCTGGGGGTTGTCGGTGTTGAACTCGGGCAGGGCCGGTGCGTCGGCCCAGCACTGGTAGTTAGGCTGGCCGCTATAGGCGTTCAGGGGAAAACCTTTGACGTGGAACCAATCCACGTAAGGCGAGGCGGGGCCGTTCTCCAGGATGTGGTTGAACTGGAAGAAGCCCCGGCCAGCGTGATTGAAGACTCCGTCCAGGATTACGCGGATGCCCCGCTGGTGTGCCTCGTCCAAAAGGCGACGGAAAGCGGTGTTTCCGCCCAGGATGGGGTCAACCTGGTAGTAGTCGTGAGTGAAATAGCGATGGTTGGCTGCCGATTGGAAGATGGGATTGAGGTAAATGGCGGTGATGCCCAAATCCTGCAGGTAGTCCAGGTGCTCGACCATACCCATAAGGTCCCCGCCCTTGAAGCCGTGGACAGTCGGCGGGCTGGCCCAAGGCTCCAGGTTTGACGGCTTGGGCACGGCCTGGCTCTTGGCGAAGCGGTCGGGGAAGATTTGGTAGAAGACAGCGTCTTTGATCCATTCGGGGGTGGTGAATTTCGTCATTCCCATTCGAGCACAATCAGGCTCCAGTACTTCAGCGAGGGGATTTCAAGAAGGAAGTAGTCTCCGCTTTCATCTGTGCCCATCCTGCCGGTTAGCGGCCGGGCAGCCGGGTCAGCCTCATCGGGTGTGGCCGTCCAGGCACGGGCTGGAGCTTGCTCGATGTAGATGCGTACGCTCAATGGGCCAAGGGCTTGTGGAGCCTCTTCCACAGGGCGTGCCCATTCCGGCGACTTTATCCCAACCAGATTGACCAAGCTAATGGCGGTGGAGCCCTCCGTTTGGCGAACAATCGGCCAGACCTTGTTGCCTTGTTGGCTTGGCGATGTTGAGACGCCATCTATCGCGATCCGATTCAGGTAGTATCGGGTCGCATCCTGGGTTGCCGGCCCAAGGACATCTTCGTAGCGCACAGCGAAGTCATAATAGCGACGGATGATCTCTGCCAGTTCCGGGGACATCGTTTTGTACTTGGGGAAGTAAGCGTCGGCCAGCATCCCTCCGCGCTCTCCCAGCTCAATGTGCCCGCCGCCGCTGGCAAAGATAACAGCATCAACCAAGCGCACGTTGTGCTCCAGGGACGGGTCAAGGTAGGCAGCCAGGATCACTGGCTTGCCTCCACCAAGATCTTGGGCCTGGGTAATTAACCCGTGGAGCTCAGAAAACCAGGTGTATGGCGACCATACTTCAATATAGACAAGATCCTGGTCCGACGGAGCGACAGCTTCAATCGGCCAGTTGGTTACCGCGTTGAACACTACAGCCCCCTGTGGACGACGGGAACGGACCAGTTCCTTGGTGGCATTGATGGTGGCCGCCAGCGGGCCAGCCAGATTAAATCTCTGCCCTTGCGAATCATAGCCCTGCTTGGGATCACCGTATTGGTCCAGGTGGATACCATCAAAGTCCGTTTGCCGCAACACCTGGTCAAACTGCTCAAGCAGGTGATTCACCCACGGCGAATCGGGGCGTGGGTCCATGTAGACCAGGAAGTTCTCCCCCAACAAATAGGGTTGCCCGTTGGGCTGATAGAGGGCCCAATCCGGATGTTCCTCATAGAAGGGGACCGAAGCGGCATAGATGGCGGTATAGGGCATGGCCGCGATATGGCGTTCGTGGGCCGCCGCGATGAGATTCTCGACCGTGCCCCGCGAAAGGCGACGGCCTAGGGGATCCAGGTAAGGCTCCTGGTCGGTCAGGAATTGGTCGTGACGATACATCCAATCATAGAATTGCAACCCATTTATGTGGTACCTGGTAAGGTTATCTATTGTTTGAGAGTAATCAGTCCGCCCTGGATAAAAGTCTGTCAGAAACCCATAACGTGGGCTCTCAGTCCAACTGTTAAGCACGTCGAATCCCGTCGTTAAACAGGTTATCAACACCCCACTCTCTGTTTCAATGCAAAGATCAATTCCATACCCTCGGGGGGCAATTGACGGTGGCGTGTATTGAAATTCAACTGTTTGATTTCCGCCGACTAGTTCTACCTGTTGATCAATACTATCTACCACTGAGTTTAGATGTTTAATTACGGCACTCATTTTAACAATGGTAGGTTGAACAAGACTGCTTTTTAACTGTACAGTTATAACTAGCGGCTCTTCGGGGAAGTAAAATGCTTTATTAAAATAAAAATCTATGATCTCTAATGATTTGATCATGGCTGAGGCTCCATTTGCTGGTTTTTCAATTGGTTGAGTTTGTCTTGGCGTGATCGAGGAGCCACACCCACTGGCTATCAGTTGTGAGAAGAGTGCTAACGCTCCGACGATATTTATCTTGAAGAGACTGTGGGGAACCCTCATCCTTTTACCGCTCCCGCGATTATTCCGCCGCTAAAGTAACGCTGAAGACTTACAAAGACAACAATGACGGGGATAACAGCGATGAGAGATGCCGCAAAAACCAGTCCCCACTCAGTCGCATACTGTCCATGAAGTAGGGCAATTGCTATTGGCAGCGTGCGCTTAGAAACATCGTCAATGAAGGTCAGTGCCAAAATATATTCATCCCAAAATCCTAAAAATGAAAATATTGATACGGTTGCTAAAGCAGGCGTCGAGAGAGGTAAAACCATCCGGAAAAATATTGTAAAGTAATTTCCCCCATCGATCAATACTGCATCTTCAAGTTCCCTCGGTAACGCCTCAAAGAATCCTCTTAGTAGGAAAGTGTTGAAAGGAATACTTCCCGCTACATAGAAGATTATCAATCCCCATAAACTATTCCGCAACCCAAGAGTCTTTGCCAATAGAAATTGAGGAATGATCCCAATCATGTTGGGTACCATGAGAACCAAAAGAATTGAAAAGAATATGATTTCTTTGAATGGGAATTCAAATCGCGCAAATGCATAAGCCATCATTGATGACAACAAAACAACGAAAAAGACCGAGGTCAAAGCGATGAAAAGACTGTTCTTGAAATATATTTGAAAATGTTCCATCTGCCATACTTTCGGATAATTGCTTATCGTGGGATTCGTTGGGATTAAACCGGGGTCAAATGCAAGGCTATAAGCATGTCTTTTAAATGATGTTGAAAGCATGTAAAGGAGTGGTATAACCATTCCCACTGCACCAAGGACGATTATTAGATAGACCATAATCTTTTTTAGATACTTGTCAAAAGCAATAAAGATGCGGCTCATTAACTAATCTCCCACGGGTCTTCTGAAAAACCGGATTTGAATAAAGCTCAACGTGATAATAATTGCAGCCAAAATGAAAGCTATCGCACCCCCATAGCCAAAATCCAGAAAATCAAATGCCTGATGATACATATAACTCAGCATGACCTCGGTTCTTTGCAAAGGACCACCCCTGGTGATAAGCACAACAGAAATAAATACATTGAACCCCCCGATCATCAATATCACCGACAAGAATACAAGAGTAGGCCGGATAAGAGGTAGCGTAATCTTGATCAGGCGCTGCCATGCATTGGCCCCATCAATGGCCGCAGCCTCATACAGCTCCTGAGGAATTGACTTTAAGGCCGCCAAAAATACCACCATTCCCCAGCCAATCCCCTTCCAAATACCCAATGCCTCAATTGGGATAAAGGCTGTTGATGCATTCATGAACCAGGGGATTGGTTCCGCGATTAGATGCAAAACATTCATAAGAATGTGATTTATTATTCCCTTTGGGCTTTGAAATAAATAATTGAATAACAACGAAACAACCACCCACGAAGTGATCACAGGCAAATAATATATAGTTCTGAAGAATGTACTGCCCCGTGTGATGTAATTCATCAATAAAGCCACTATAAGCGCCAGGATCAGTTGACCGGGAACGGTCACAAGCGTATACATGAAAGTATTGCGAAGGGATATTCTAACCACAGGGTCATTAAGAGCACGGATATAATTCCCGACCCCAACCCACTCACTGGGTTCCCCAGGAATAATGTTCCATTCATAGAAACTTATCTGGAAAGTTTTAAGAATGGGATAGATAACAAATATTAAATAGAGCAGAAGACCTGGCAGCAGGAAGATAAAGGCATATAGAATTCGTTGCTTACGAAGAGAAATATTCATACTCAAAAACGAGGGTAATGAATCGGGAGGCCCTATACAAATGGGCCTCCCGAAGTTCCTTATTTACTATGGTGCGAGCAGCGCATTGATTTCTTCCACTGCCGGGTTGAAGAGGTCTTCAAAGCTCGCTTCCCCACGCAAGTAGGCTGAACCTGCAAGTGTGTAAATCTCCTCTATCTTAGTGAAGTTTGGATGCGGCGTTCTGGCTCTGGCGGTTTTTGCCTGCTCAAGGAAGATCCCGTAGAAGTCAAGATCAATGAGGGAACCTGGCTCCGCAAGGATTTTTAAGACAGGCATCTGCCCCACGGAGGCCATGGCGACCTGACTATCCTCGGAGAGCATAAAGCGGATGAACTCAGCCGCTTCTTCCTTGTGCTGGCTCTGTTCAAACATGACGATGTCTTCCCCGCCGACAACGGATATTGGTCCAGCAGGTCCGGCCGGCATCAAAGAAAGGCTATATTCCTTTTCTGTCCCAAAGATAGTCGGGAACCACGGACCCTCAAGGATCATGGCAATCTCGTCATTGCCAAATCCTCCCCAGGTGTCAATGCCAACGTTACCTATACCGCCCTTGATGCTAGGGTGCATGTAGCCTTGGTCTATCAGGTTCTTGAGGAACTCGTAGGCGGCTTTTGTTTGAGGGCCGTTCAGATAACCAGTCGCTGTAGTGAAACCAGGATCGGTTATATCGCCACCAAAGCTCCAGATCCAAGGATTGACTGCCCATGCATATGTGCCACCATCTGCGAAGCAGTATTTGTCCTCGCCGAGCGCCTTTATCTTTTTGCAGGCTGCAAGGAATTCCTCAATGGTTTTTGGGGGACCAGATATTCCAGCCGCCTCGAACATTGCTGTATTGGTAACCAACACTCGGTTGTTGGTATCCAGGGGTAGACCCCAGTAATGCCCATTGGCGAAGTTCGTTTCCAAGGGGCCAGGGAAAACTGCATCCGCGTACTCTTGGAAGTCTGGCATGAGCACATCCAAAGCAACCAATGCTCCCATGGCGCCATACTCTGGCACCCAGATAATGTCGGATCGAATCAGATCAGGTGCCGAACCTCCAGCGATAGAAGTGAGCAACTTACGCCGGAAATCATTATACGGAACCTGAACTGATTCCACCGTGACATTTGGATGAGCAGCCTCGAACTTTGGGATGAGCGTATCCTCAAACAAGTTCATTTCTGCTTCACTGTAGGCATGCCAGAAGGAAATGGTGACCGGGCTTGGCGGTAGCGGTATGGCAGTGACCACTTTCTCCACCTCGATGGTGACCGGAACCTCTTTCTCGACGACTACCGGCTTTTCGATCACCTGGGGGGTAGGCTGGGCGCAGGCGGTAACCAGCAGGGCCAGTGCTACCAGGCCAGCCGTGATCAGAGACGTGAGATGCTTTCGCTTGTTCATTGGATTTTCCTCCTTTAGATTTTACTCGAGATTGGACGATCGGTCAAAACGATCAAGCTGTCTGTGGGTTCCTCATTTATCACCCCCTTCCTCAACTTCATTCTGTGACCGAAGAAAGCCAGGCGAAAAAAAGGCACAGTCTGATAGCATCAGACCATCGCCGCCATCAGATCTATGGCTTCCTTCCTGTCCACCGGCGGCTTAAATATCTCCCCCAGCACCACGCAGGCTGCGCCTCGCGCCCAGGTCTCATCCCCTGAGGGTTCAATGATGATCTCCAACTCGTCGGCCAGGCCGTCGAAAGCATGCTCGTGGATGGCCTCCCGCATGGGGCCGAAGCGCCACTCACCAGCCCGCACTCCCTCGCCGCCCACGATCACCATCTGGGGGTTCAGAATGTTCACCAGGTGAGCGATGCCGATCCCCAGCCAATGCCCTGCGTCGCCCAGCAGCCGTCGGGCCAACTCGTCCCCTGCCTCGGCTGCCGCCACGATGGCCTCCAGGGTCAACGGCTCGGCCTCGGCCACCACTGTCCGCTCTCTCAGGGTGATGGCCACCCGGGCCTGGCGCACCATCGCCGGATCCGAAGTCAGGGCCTCCAGGCAACCCCGCTTCCCGCAGTCGCAGGGCGGGCCGTTTTCTTGCAAGGTGATATGCCCCAGCTCCCCTGCGCCGCCCAACGCTCCCCGATAGAACTGACCGTTGACCACGATGCCGGCACCCACACCTCGGCCCACCGTCACCACCACAAAGTGGTCCACTCCGTGGCCGTAGCCGAACCACTGCTCGGCGATGGTCAAGGTGTTGACGTCGTTCTCAAGATAGACCGGCAGGCCGAAATGGGCTGCTACCGGTTCCGCAATAGGCACATCTCGCCAGCCGAAGAAAGGGGAGTAGCGACAGATCCCGGCCTCGCCATCCACCACCCCGGCCATGCCGATGCCGATCCCCAACACCCGGGCACGATCCACCCCCGCCTCGGAGATGGTGTTCTCGACCGCCTGGATAATCGCCCGGATGACCACCGACGGCTCCGTTCCAGTGGCGGTCGTCAGAGGGGTCGCCCGGTGGTGAAGGACGCTGGCATCCAGGTCAGTCAGAGCGCTGGTAATGGTCTGTTCCATGAGCTTAACACCGACCACGAAACCGGCCTGGTAGTTGAGGCGTAGCAGCATGGGCCGCCGGCCGCCGGTGGATTCTCCCTCACCCAGCTCGTGCACCAGGCCACTGGCGATGAAGTCGGCGGTGATGCCAGACACGGTGGCCAGGCTGAGGCTGGAGAGACGGGCGATGTCAGTACGGGAGATGGGGCCGCGGCTTTTGATGAGGTTGAGCACCAGATTGCGGTTGATCTCTTTGATGAGATCGCGGTTGCCCCTGCGCAGGCGGGTCAAGGGAAATACCTCCAGGTTACTTTCTTCAGTGAAGCAAGTTTATTATACCACACTGTTGTCCTTTTGTCAAGAGCACAATCCCAGTTGAATGAACAGGAGATAAAGCAAAACCGCCGACCTTCGCGCTGAGTCGGCGGTTTCTTGTTTCTATTTGCCGTCTTCTACTTGTCGTCGGACTTTTTGCTGCCCCCACTATCGTGGCGGTTGTCGGTCACGTAGAAGCCGGAGCCTTTGAAGACAATGGCCGGCGGTGAGAACACCCGCCGCACGTTACGATGGCCTCGTGGACACTGCGCAACATGTGGGTCATTGTAATTCTGAAGGCATTCGAAGTGAAGGCCACATTCGAGGCACTCGTATTCGTACACGGGCATTGGGACATCTCCTTGTATCTCATTTGCTATGAATAGGGATAGATGACGCGCAATGACCAAATCCCGACCTCTTTCGAGTTGCTGGGATTTGGTCATTGGCGCATTGGTCATTGCTACTTGGCTTTGACCTTGATGGTCTTGGGTTTGACTTCCTCGGCCTTGGGGAGAGTCAAGGTCAGCACGCCGTTCTCGAACTCGGCCTTAGCCTGCTCGGCCACGATGGTGGTGGGCAAGGTCAAGGAACGACTGAAAGCTCCGTAGCGGCGTTCCTGGCGGACGTAGTTTTCTCTCTCGATCTTCTCCTCGGCCTTGGTCTCGCCCTTGATGGTCAGTGTGTCGCCGGTGATGGTGATGTCAATGTCCTCAGGCCTGACCCCAGCCACAGAGCTCTTGACCACCACGTCCTGGTCGGTTTCATACATGTCCACCGCCAGGGCTTCGGCGCCCAGGGGAGCCAGCCAGCCAGCGCGAGGCCGGATGAAGCTCTCCTCAAACAGCCGATCCATCGCTTCCCTCAGGGAGATCAAATCCCGAAAGGGTTCCCAACGTACTATGTTAGCCATTACTGTTCACCTCCTTGTAAATTTTCAACTCAATTGTACCTCAGTTGTGTTAGAACAACACTAGAGAGACGTTAGAGTTTTGTTAGAATTACGGTCTCTTTCCCAACTGCACGGTGATGATCTGCTGCCCATCGCCGCGCAGTACCGTCAAGTCAACCCGGTCGCCGGGCGATTTGTAACGTTCCAGGTACACCAGTAGATCGTCGAAGTTCTTGATCGGCTGATCGTCAAGGGCCACGATCAGATCACCTCCGGCCTCCAGGTAGACCGGCTGCCCGAAGTCGAGCCGCAGCAGGACATCCGTCTGCCTGGTCCCGGCCCGCAGCCCGGCCTTGTCTGACGGCCCTCCAGGCTCGACCAGCATGACGTAGGCGCCTCGCGTCTCTTCGGAAAAGCCCAGCGCATCAGCCCACGCCGGGCTGTAGGTCTGTCCAGAGATGCCTAGCCAGGCATGGTCGTAGCGCCCATCTGTGATCAGCGCAGGCACCACCCGCTTTACGATATTAACCGGTACAGCGAAGCCAACGCCGGCGTTGGCCCGCACCGTAGATTCGATCTGGGCGTTGACGCCGATCAACCGGCCTTGCGAGTCGAGCAGCGGCCCCCCGGAGTTGCCAGGGTTGATGGCCGCGTCCGTCTGGATGGCTTCTGGAATGTTGAAGGCCGTCAGCGAGGGGATGGTGCGTCCTATGGCGCTGACGATGCCCTGGGTCAACGTGCCTTCGTAACCGAAGGGGTTGCCGATAGCGATAGCCCGCTGGCCTACCACTACCTCATCAATGTTGCCCAGTTCTACCGGCCGTAGTTCCAGGCCTCGCGGATCAATCTTGACCACGGCCAGGTCACTGTCCGGATCCTCACCCACTACCTGGGCCGGCAGGGTGAGGCCATCGTACAGGGTGACCTGCACCTCATCAGCACCTTCCACCACGTGCGCGTTGGTGACGATGTGCCCCTGGTCATCCCAGACGAATCCGGATCCCTCTCCCTGGGGGATGGCCTCCTCTTCAGCGAACAGCTCCACCCGAGCCAGATTGGTCACGTTCACCACCGAGGGGTTCACCTTGCGATACACCTCGGTCAGGATCTGGGTTTCGACGTCCACCTGGCTCCCCGCAGTGGAAGGTACCGGGACGGGGGTGACTAGCACTTCCTTTTCCACTTCCACGACCCTGGTGACCTCGACTGGCACCTCTTTCTCGACCACCACGGTCTTGACCACCTCTGGGGCTACCCTTGTCGCGAGTTGTTCCACTTCACCTACTATTTTGCTGGGCCAAGTGAAGATATTGCAGCTCACGAGGGCCAGGCTCAAAACCATCAGAGCCGATAACAAGATGTAACGCAGATTTCGTTTGTTTATTCTCATCGGATTTTTCTCACTTTCACTTGTGATGGGCGAAGGTCTACTGACCAAGCCCCTTTTTCGCCTCGGTCAGGACACCTTCGGCGATCAAGAATGAATCTAATCTCTTTGCCGCGAGAAGCCCGTCAGTAAGAACACGTAGTAGAGCAAAGTTGATAGGGCCTGAGCCAAGGCGGCGACGTATGTCAGTGCCGCTGCATCAAGTACCTTCTTGACCCCCTTTGCCTCGTTGCCACTCACCACCATGCCGTTGGCCGTCAGCATTTGCATAGCTCGCTGGCTGGCATTGAGCTCTACCGGCAGGGTGATCAGGGCGAAGACAGCGGCCCCGGCGAAGAAGAGCACTCCTACCCAGGCCAG
>Ga0315539_1003393_pt1 | contig 11214 bp, 11 predicted proteins | sample SalMarSW160150MG_FD_203097 | JGI IMG/M metagenome (GOLD analysis project Ga0315539, IMG submission 203097) | Salt marsh sediment microbial communities from the Plum Island Ecosystem LTER, Massachusetts, United States - Salt Marsh Sediment SW1601-150 ... | reverse complement strand
TGCCAGGAGGTTACTAATATGGACAGTAGAATGTCAAAAAAGTTAATACGGATAACTCTGATTATCGTGGTTCTTATTATAGTCGGAGGCGCTCTGAGTTGTGATTCCTCGCTACTATCCCAAAAGGCGCCGGACTTCACATTGCCTACTATGACTGAGGCTGAAATAACCCTGTCTGAGTTGGAAGGAACTCCGGTGGTGCTTAATTTCTGGGCTACAAACTGCCCCTATTGTGTTGCGGAACTGTCTTATTTTGAAGCTGTAGCCCAGGAGAGTGAAGGAGAGATAAAAGTCATAGCCATTAATGTAGGTCAAAGTGCTTCAACGGTACAGACCTTTTTCGGCGATTATGAACCAACCATGATAGTGGCACTGGATGGGAATGGAGAGGTTTTCGTGAACTATGGCCAGGTGGATAACCCACGAGGGTATATTCCAATTACATTCCTCGTCAATAGCGCAGGTACAGTTCAGTACATAAAAATTGGTGCATTTAGTAGTGAAACGGAGTTATGGGATACCCTGGACAGTGTTTTTTGAACTACTATTCTGCGAACTTCCTGAAGACAAGGGTAGCATTAACTCCACCAAAGCCAAAGGAGTTGGAAAGAGCTATATTTACCTGCGCCTTTCTGGCCATATTAGGGACATAATCTAAGTCACATTCAGGGTCCGGAGTATCATAATTTATGGTAGGCGCTATAATACCATCTCTGATAGTGAGAACAGTGAAAATAGCTTCTACTCCACCTGCTGCCCCTAATAAGTGACCGATCATAGATTTATTGGAGCTTATGGGCATCTTTTTACTGTGTTCTCCTAAGGCTGCCTTTATAGCCTTGGTCTCGGATACATCATTAATAACGGTAGACGTTCCATGGGCGTTAATGTACTCAACATCGGCAGGTGAGATAGCAGCGTCATTCAAGGCCAGCTTGAGACACCGTGCTTGATTTTCCCAGTCAGGCTCGGTTATATGAATGCCATCGATGTTGGAGCCGTAGCCGACAAGCTCGGCGTAGATTTCAGCCCCTCTTCGCATAGCTGACTCCATTTCCTCTAAAATAACAACCCCGGCACCTTCTCCGATTATAAAACCATCACGGTCTTTATCAAAGGGGCGGCTCGCCTTCTCGGGCTCGCTATTCCTTCGGGATAGGGCTCTCATCTTATCGAATCCAGCAATGCCCACGGGAAGAATGTAGGCCTCACTCCCTCCGGCGATCATAGCATCTGCTTTATCATATTGAATAAGCCTGAAGGCATCACCAATGGAATTGCTTCCAGTAGCACAGGCAGTAACCACACACTTGCTCGGTCCCTTGACGCCAAAAGCCATGGAGATCTCTCCTGCCGCCATGTTAGCTATAAACGCGGGAATGAAGAAAGGGGAAACTTTCTCTGGCCCTTCATCGTGAAGGACGAAAAGATTCTTTTCATACGTGGTCATGCCGCCAACACATGAGCCCAGCACTACTCCTACCCTGCTGGCGTTATTTTCATTTATAGTCAATCCGGCATCATCTAGCGCCATGCGAGTAGCTGCTAGCGCATACTGGATGAAGGGGTCTGTCCTTCTAATTTTCTTCTTATCCAGGAAATCTTCAGGATGGAAATCCTTAATCTCGGCAGCAATTTGCGACTTGAAACCAGAAGGGTCAAACTTGGTGATTCTGGCCACCCCAGATTTGCCCTGGCATAGCTTGCGCCAGGACTCCTCAACACCAGTGGCTAAAGGAGTAACAGCACCCAGTCCAGTTATTACTACTCTTCTTCTAAGCGCCTTGTTCATTTCTGTTCAACGCTTATTCTCCAGCCCAAAAGACTTTAAGCTGATTGTCTACCCTTGTTAGCCCCATTACAAGTAGTAAAGGAAAGGTATGGGTGTTTATTCCAGCAATGGCTACCTTCTAGATTTTTGCTTCGATGTAGTCAAGTGCGTCTTGAACAGTTTGTAAATTTTCCGCGTCCTCATCGGGGATTTCGATTTTGAAGGTGTCTTCCACCGCAGTAATCAATTCAATAAAGTCCAGGCTATCAGCATTAAAGTCATCAGCAAACGATGCCTCCGGGATCACTTCTGATTCATCAACCTCCAACAGCTCCACGATCAACCCCTTTAGCTGTTCAAAGGTTTCGTTCTCACTCATTTTGTCGTTCCCTTTCTGGTGCTAATTTCTCAAGCCTTACTTGAATCATATTGCCTGAGGTAGTCTTGCTTGATTTACCATTGTGATAGTTTAGTTTTTTGAGCCCACACTGTCAAGGAAATTGGGGAGCGTACAATGACAATCGCTCCGGGGGTGTGGTTGGCTAGGTTTTTGGTTGGCACTTCATCTGATAGTTCAGGATTGGGGATGAATACCAGACTCCCCGGGTAGGACTCGAACCTACAACCAAGCGGTTAACAGCCGCCCACTCTACCATTGAGCTACCGGGGAACGAATAATTTAGCGCAACTACTCAAATTCGCCAGGCTGATTTTGGCATTTTTTAAGATTTTCCTCAAGTTGCCTTTCCCTGAGGCTCTTTGATATAGCCCTCATCCACAGGCAAATCCGGTTGCTGGGCAGCTTGCATGGCTAGCTCATCGCAACGTATATTTTCCGGGGTTCCGGCATGCCCCTTAACCCAGCTAAACTGTACCTCATGATGCTCGCATAGTTGCAAAAGCCTATCCCAGAGGTCGGGATTCAACACCCTTTGCCGTTTATTACGCTTCCATCCGTTTGCTCGCCATCTCTGGGCCCATCCTCTCGACATCGCCTTGACCAAGTACTCGGAATCACTGTACAACGTTACCTGGCATTTCTCTTTTAGAGCCCCTAATCCAACAATCGCAGCCATTATTTCCATCCGGTTATTGGTAGTTCTGCGGTAGCCCCCTGATAGCTCTCTTTTGTGACCCTGATAGAGAAGTATCGCTCCATACCCACCGGGGCCGGGATTCCCAAGGCATGCGCCATCGGTATATATAGTCACGTGCTTAACTTTTTCCATAATAGTTTTTGTTTTGACGTCAAGACATCGAGTCTTTTACCTCAATAAGGCTATACCTATCCTTTCTGATTTTAGTTGGCTGCCGGGCCAGGATTCGAACCTGGGCTAAAGGATCCAAAGTCCTCTGTGCTACCGCTACACAACCCGGCACTGATACCCATTTAAGCTTGCTATCTATAGTGCCGAAGGTCGGACTCGAACCGACACGGGGGTTGCCCCCCAACAGTTTTTGAGACTGCCGCGTCTACCATTCCGCCACTTCGGCGCACTTACCCCAGAAGCCTTAATCACCTTCAAACAGTTTCAGTGACCGCCCTTTGCAAGGAGGCGTTCTACTGCTAATTTGGTTCGGCTTTACAACCTCATAGTTGGTGCCGAGGAGCGGAGTCGAACCGCTGACACGCGGATTTTCAGTCCGCTGCTCTACCACCTGAGCTACCTCGGCTTCAAGGATATTGTAGGTTTTCCTCACTCTAGTGTCAAGCAAGTGTACTCGTGATTGTTGAACCGCCGCCTTGAGCGAGGGGAATACTAAACAGGCTGCTATCTTGGGGCACCAGGCTTGACCAGAGGGATATGAGCAGCACAAAGGGGGCATTCTTGAGGTGAATAAACCGTGGTGGGGGCACGAAGACAACTGAAGAAGGGCAGGTTAAAGTCTAATTTTTCCTCACTGCGGTCAACAAGCACTCCAATACCAATGATAATTCCCCCCTGTTTAGCTACAGCACTTATTGTCTCTCTAAGTGAGCTTCCCGTGGTCAGGATGTCATCGACAATAAGGATGTGTTCGCCAGGCGCAATTTCAAAATCGCGCCGGAAGATCCTTACCTCTCCCTCTTTTTCGGCAAATATACTCCTCGCTCCTAATTGGCGGGCGGTTTCAAAGGCTAAAATAATGCCGCCGGTGGTTGGCCCTGCAACTACGTCTATTTTTTGCCCTTTAAAGTGTTGGGCGATAAGGCGACACAGTTTCTCAGTAAGATGCGGGTACTGTAAGATACGAAACTTTTCCCAATAAACAGGTGAGTGTAATCCTGAGGCGAGCAGAAAATGGCCTTCTTTTATTGCTCCGGCCGTCTTGAATATCTCTAGCACCTCATCACTCAAGTTACACCCCTGACGAATGGCTAACCAGCATTTCTTGCTCACTGGCTACGTTTAACTCCGGGTAGCTGTAATGCTTGACTATCCTCCATTTGCTTGGTGGCCAGTAGGTAAACCAGGCCCTGCCAATAATATTACCCCGGGGCACTGTCCAGCCATTATGTGAATCGTTACTGCTATTGCGATTGTCGCCGAGGACGAAGTATTCGTTCTCGGGAATTTCTGTGGCTGGCATCGTGTAGTTTGGCGGCGCCATTATATATTCCTCCTCCAGAGGGATGCCGTCGATAAAAACCCATCCATTTTTAATCTCTACGGTCTCGCCGGGCAAGCCGATAACGCGTTTGATGAAAGGGTGTAGGGAATCAAACGGCGGGTCAAAGATTATTACCTCTCCTCGCTGTGGGCCAGAGGAGCGGTAACACACCTTGCTAACCATAATACACTCACCGTCATGAAAATTGGGCTCCATGCTGGACATTACCACAGTATAACTCTGTACAGTGAGCCGAAGGAGAGCAAAAATGGCTAAGGCGATAAGAATAGTTATGCCGACTTCACGAAGAATTTTCATTAGCGAAGTTTCATTCTACCATAAACCATAAAGTTAGTTCATTCGTTATAGCTCTACTTGTCGGCACTATTCCTTAATGCTAACATTCGAACACATACCCTGGTTGAATGCCTTCCAAAGCCTACATATGGTAAAATATATATGTGCGGAATCGCCAATGATTGAATTAGCGAGACTATTCAACTTAAAACCTGAAGATGAGTGGAGGCTTGATCCCCATGCATTAGAGCGTATGAATGCCTGGGAAGCTCGCATTCTAAAGAAGACGCCACAGCTTGATATCCAAGATATCATGGCAGACCTGGATACTTATCTACATGACGATGAGAGGGTTGAATTTAACAAATCCTTGGCCACTATAAAAAGGTGGCTGTCTGGATGTATGGATATTGTAAGTAGATATTTCTTTCATCCCTATGCCACATGGGTTATTGACCCGATGATCCAGGTTGAATCGTTGATAATGAGGGCATGTCAAAGGGCTGAGGCAGAAAGACGAAAGAAGGAATACGAGGATAGATGGTGTGCTGCATTCGTATCTATAAATCCGCCTGTTGATGACGCCAAGAAATATCTGAACGATGAGGAACACGAGGAGTTCACACTAGCTGTCGGGAAAGCCATCGATGCATACCTGGAAAAGGGCGAAGCATATATTGCTGACGTGAGGACTTTAGACTATGGCTGGTGGTTAAAAAAGATTCAAGGCCACAAAGAGAAAGAGGCACAAAGGCTGTAGGCTAGTTGACATTTTTCACGACCTTAGACATATTCATGCTACTCTCTTGCCAAAAGGTCGCTTTACGTATAAAATAGAACCTTTGTGTCAATCACCAAAATCGTGTTTTGTTCGCAAAGTCCCATTGTGTCCCGACTCGTCCCAAACATTTTAACGCCAATTTTTCAGGTATTGCCTGAAGTTCTACAACTCGCCCTTGGGGCGGACGTAGGTATCCACGCTGGCGCCTTTGCTCATCCAAATGCCCTTTAGAAGCCTAGACAAAAGGGCAGAATATATATATCATTTCAGGGCATTATGATAGTAGGGATGAGAAAAGGTGCCACTCCAGAGGAGATAAACGGGGTGGTGCAGAAGGCTAAATCGCTGGGACTGGACACCCAGTTGAATCTGGGCACCGACAAGACAGTGGTGGCTTTACTGGGAAGTAATACAGGACAGCTACCTACCGACATCTTCGCCCTGCTCCCTGGAGTGGAAAGCGTAGCCCGGATTATGAAACCCTATAAGCTCGCCTCCCGCGAATTCAAACCACAGGACAGCGTAGTTTCCATTAATGGGATTGAGATCGGGGGGAAGCGTATTGTGGTTATGGCAGGGCCCTGTGCTGTGGAAAACGAAGAACAGCTAATGAAGGCGGTCAGGGCTGTGAAAAAAGCAGGAGCCTGCATTGTGCGCGGTGGTGCCTTTAAACCACGCACCTCCCCCTTCAGCTTTCAGGGGCTGGAGAAGGCCGGCTTGGAGTTGCTGGCGAGAGCTAGAGAGCAGTTCAACATACCTGTAGTTACCGAGGTAGTGGACCCCCACGATGTGAGCCTGGTGTCCAAGTATGCGGATATCCTTCAAGTCGGGGCCCGAAATATGCAAAACTTCGCCCTGCTAACCGAGATTGGGAAGAGTAAGCACCCCGTCTTGTTGAAACGGGGGTTCTCATGCACCGTTGCTGAATGGCTTACAGCGGCCGACTATCTGCTAGCAGAGGGGAACAGCCAGATTATTTTGTGCGAGAGAGGTATCAGGACCTTTGAGACCAGCGCTCGCTTTTCTCTCGATATATGCTCCATACCCGTGATTAAAAGATCCAGCCACCTTCCTCTAATCGTCGATCCCAGCCATGCTGCCGGTCACTATGCTCTGGTTCCAGCGATAGCTAAGGCAGCCATAGCTGCAGGTGCCGATGGGCTCCTCATCGAGGTCCACCCTGACCCCAAGGAAGCCCTCATAGATGGACTTCAGTCCCTTACTCCATCGGACTTCGCCAGATTGATGAAGGAGCTCAGGCCAATTGCCGAATCGGTAGGCAGATACATCTAGTCAGGCCTCGAAGTATCGGGGGCTCGAGTCTTCCTCTCCTAACCTAGTAACGTAACAAGTAATCAAGCAAGGTTACCTCGGGAAATAGAATTGACCTTTTTACGACTCCCAGCGCAGGAAGGGATAGCTCTCAGTCCGCGTTGGTCAGGGAGGGCCTGTTCACCATTCCCTGATTGGACCGGCAGTAAGGCAACCGGTATTCTTGACAGAAGCAGCTGTGTTTGGGTAACCTTGAACCAGTTTCTTTAGGAGTTTCCTCAGAGACTCTGAAGGCCGGATAAGGCCGCATTTCTCAGGGTTTCTTGTTTAGCCAGGAACGACCGAGTTTGATAAGGATGGAGATTACATGACTGACAAAAGGTACCGCCACATCAGCATTACCCCTAATTTCTACCAATTAGGCACCCCGTATTTCCCCGCCTACCTGTCCCTGGGAGATGATGGGATGATTATCGAAGGGGGAACGGGGGCTACCTTCGCTATCATCATTAACCAGCTAAAGGAACTGGGCATTGAGCCGGAGCGCATCAAATACCTCTTCCTGACCCACACCCATCCCGACCACATCGGGGCAATACCTCGCCTGAGAAGAATATGGCCTCACCTGAAGGTTATAGCCAGCCCGGTAGGGGAAAAGCTATTGACCAGGCTGGTCACAAAGGAAGAGGCGCTTAAGGAATTTCTCGAGGTGGATCACAGCATCAGCAGGATTAGGCTCTCCAAGGGCGATATTGACGTTGTCCCCCCCGAGTTGGATAGCTATACCTTTGGCGTGGATATGGTGGTTAAGGAGGGTGACCGGCTTGACCTCGGCTCAGGAGTATCGTGGACTGTCTATGATACCCCGGGGCATTCGCCGTGTCATATCTCCCTGCACAATGAAAGGGAGGGGACACTGGTCATCGGAGATGCCACCGGACTCTACGTGCCCGAAAAGGATAGTTTCTGGCCCAATTACTTCAGCTCTCTTGAGGCCTACTGCGACAGCATCCGGAAGCTCGCATCGCTGCCGGCCCGGAGAGGAGCCTTATGTCACTACGGTGTTATTGAAGGCGGGGTCAAACGTTATTTTCAAAAGGCCCTCAGTACTACGGAGTCCTACCACCGGGAGATGATGGCCAGGCTGGACAGGGGGGAAGACCCTGAAGAGATTGCCCTGGAAAAGGCAAGATGGGTGAATACCCTGACTGATATCCAGACCTTTGAGGTAATGCTTAGTCTGTCCAGAGTCTTAATCGGGCGCTCTCAGTCCGCGGTGGTCAGGGAAGACCTGTTCACCATTCCCTGATTGGACCGGCAGTAAGGCAACCGGTATTCTTGACAGAAGCAGCTGTGTTTGGTAACCTTGAACCCGTTTCTTTAGGAGTTTCCTCAGAGACTCTGAAGCCCGGGTAAGGCCGCATTTCTCAGGGTTTCTTGTTTAGCCAGGAACAACCGAGTTTAATAAGGATGGAGATTACATGACTGACAAAAGGTACAGCCACATCAGCATTACCCCTAATTTCTACCAATTAGGCACCCCGTCTTTCCCCGCCTACCTGTCCCTGGGAGATGACGGGATGATTATCGAAGGGGGAACGGGGGCTACATTCGCTATCATCATTGACCAGCTAAAGGAACTGGGCATTGAGCCGGAGCGTATCAAATACCTCCTCCTGACCCACACCCATCCCGACCACATCGGGGCAATACCTCGCCTGAGAAGAATATGGCCTCACCTGAAGGTTGTAGCCAGCCCGGTAGGAGAAAAGCTGTTGACCAGGCTGGTAACCAAGGAGGAGGCGCTTAAGGAGTTCATCACGACGGACCGTGATATCGCCGAGATTATGCTCTCCAAGGGCGATATTGATGCCGTTCCCCCCGAACTGGATAACCATACCTTTGGCGTGGATATGGTGGTTAAGGAGGGTGACCGGCTTGACCTCGGCTCAGGAGTATCGTGGACTGTCTATGATACCCCGGGGCATTCGCCGTGCCATATCTCCCTGCACAATGAAAGGGAGGGGACGCTGGTCATCGGAGACGCCACCGGACTCTACGCGCCCGAAAAGGATATTTTCTGGCCTAATTACTTCAGCTCTCTTGAGGCCTACTGCGACAGCATCCGGAAGCTCGCATCACTGCCGGCCCGGAGAGGAACCTTATGTCACAACGGTGTTATTGAAGGCGGGGTCAAACGTCATTTCCAGAAGGCCCTCAGGGCTACGGAGTCCTATCACCGGGAGATGATGGCCAGGCTGGATAGGGGGGAAGACCCTGATGAGATTGCTCTGGAGAGGGCAAGATGGGTGGTTACCTTTACCGCCCTGATACCATTTGAGGGCATAAGGGCACTGACCACGCTGCTGCTCAGGCGTTCCCAGTCCGCAGTCGTCAGTGAAGACCTTTTCGCCATTCCATAATAGATAATGTAACTATGGAGTAATGAGGCAAATGCAAGAGGTAAAACGTGTTGAAATCAAAGCAACCACGCAATTTAAGGCAGTTATGGCACAACACTTCCTGGAGCTAGACGAGGCAGCACGGACCAAGAACAAGAAGATTGCCTGGTGCAGCAGTGTGGGGCCGGCGGAACTGGCACTCTCCCTCGGCTTCCTCGTTTATTACTACGAAAACCACGCGGCCATATTGGGTACTAACCGAACCGCCATGGACTATATTCCCATTGCTAACGCCCACGGCTATTCCCCGGATATATGCTCCTATCTCACCAGCGATATCGGTGCCTACCTCAAGGGGGAAACCCCCCTGACTAAGGCCTACGGTATTGAGAAGATACCCAGACCAGACGTGCTGCTCTACAACACCAATCAATGCCGCGATGTCTACGACTGGGTCAACTTTTACGCCAAGGAATTCAAGGTGCCCGTGGTGGGTATCAATACTCCCCGTACCCAGCGCCAGGTCCGTGATGACGTGGTGCAGTCGGTAACTATCCAGTTAGAGGAGATGGTGCCCCGGCTGGAAGAGATAGCCGGACGTTCGTTTGACATTGATGAATTCCGCGAGGTCTTGGCTACCTCCCGCGAATGTTCCCAACTGTGGGAGGAGGTGTTGGGTACCGCCAAGGCCAAGCCCTCCACCATAACCTTTTCTGACGCCTGCATTCACATGGGCCCGGCCGTGGTCATGCGGGGCAGAAAAGAGGCCAACGATTACTACCGCTTACTCCTAGCCGAGCTAAAGGAGCGCGTTGAGCAAGGAATTGGCGCCGTGGAGGGAGAACGTCACCGCTTCTATTGGGAGGGGATGCCCATCTGGGGGAAACTGCGCATGATGAGTGAGACCTTCGGCAGACTAAAGGCCTGTGTCTCGGCCAGCACCTACTGCAGCAGCTGGGTATTTTCCGGTTTTGACCCCAAGGACCCCTTCCAGAGCATGGCCCGGGCATACTGCTCCATCTTCATCGGCCAGGACGACGTCGGCAAGGAAGATTACATTGCGGAAAAGGTAGAGCAGTTCAGTATTGATGGCCTTATCTTCCACGATGCCAAGACCTGCCCGAACAACACCAACTGCCGCTATGGTATGGCCGACCGTCTCAGTGAGCGGTTGAGTATACCCCACCTGATAATCAACGGTGACCTTAACGACCTGCGTTGTTTTTCTGAGGAACAGACCATAACCAGTATTGAGGCTTTCGTGGAGCAGATAGAGGAATCATAGTGGGGCTGTATGCGGGCATTGACATAGGTAGCTGCACTACCAAGGCGGTGGTGGTCGACCAGGAGGGTAACATGCTGGGAAGCCATGTCTGCCGCTCCGGGATTGACTACCAGAAGGCGGCTGAAGAGGCGCTGGGCACTGCACTGGGAGGCAAATGGGACGGCATACCCATCCTTTCTACTGGATACGGCAGGCACAGCCTTGAGTTCGCCAGCGGGACGAAGACTGAGATTGCCTGCCATGCCCGCGGCGCATTTGCTTATGTCCCCCGGGCGCTGACGCTGGTGGATATCGGCGGTCAGGATAACAAGGTAATCAAGCTCGATGATAAAGGTCACCGGCTGGACTTCCGCATGAACCGAAAGTGTGCCGCCGGTACCGGCACCTTCATTGAGGAGATTGCGGCCAGGATAGGCATTCCCCTCGAGCAGATGGATGGCATGGCCAGGAAGGCGGAGAAGCGGGTTAAGATAAGCAGTTACTGTACGGTGTTTGCCCAAACCGAGATATTGTCCCTCATCAGGGCGGGAGTCTCACCTGAGGAAGTGGTAAGAGGGGTGTTCGAATCGGTGGTGGACAGGGTGATGGAGATGATTCCCCTCGCTGACCTGGTAATGCTGTGTGGCGGCGTGGTAGCGCATAATCCCGTAGTCGTGGACATCTTCAAGGCCAGAGTTTCCGGCGAGGTAATCGTGTCCCCCCATCCACAGCTCACCGGTGCCTACGGGGCTGCCCTCATCGCCCGCGAATCACTCGGTTGATATATCGGCACGGCCGGTAATATACTCAGATAGCACTGAGCTGGAGAGAAAGT
>Ga0315539_1003387_pt1 | contig 11223 bp, 13 predicted proteins | sample SalMarSW160150MG_FD_203097 | JGI IMG/M metagenome (GOLD analysis project Ga0315539, IMG submission 203097) | Salt marsh sediment microbial communities from the Plum Island Ecosystem LTER, Massachusetts, United States - Salt Marsh Sediment SW1601-150 ... | reverse complement strand
AGAAAGAGAGTCCTGAAAACATACGGATTAGTGGCAAATATCTCAAATGTTTTATTATCAACGGCAAACTGTTTCAGTGGATCAGCATAATAGAGGATACTTTTCCAGTAAGGCATTAGCGGCTTAAAAATCCATAAGAAAAAGGTATGGAAGTAATGGATGGCTATTTGGGACCCACCAATCCAGTAAATCTCATGGTAAATTGGCCAGGAAGAGCGGTAGTAAATTCCCAGAAGGTCCGGGAAATATATAGTAAAAGGCATAAAGGCCAGTCGAATTAAAAGCCCAATCAAAAGCCATTTATAAATAGTGGTCCTTACAGCAGAATCCTTGAGATACTGAGATGGAATCAGCTTTGAGAAAAGCTCCTTTGTTCTATGAAATACCCTGCTCATCCTATTTCTCCTGGCCCCAATCTTAATGAATCCTCATCACTCTCTCCTGACTATCAGTAGCGTACCTGAAAGACTATGAAAGGACCCCTATCATAAATAACTCTCAGGTGGTCAGCTCTGATTTCCTCCAGCACCTCAGGATAACTCCCTTTCCCGTACTGCCTATCCCAGGAAGATTGGTTGGCTACTATATGGCTAATGCCCAATTCCTTGAGCTTGGTCAACAGCTCCGTGCCCTTTCCGAATCGATACCTGCGTCCATCTTTTTCAAAAATTGATGTTATATAGGGACGGTCGCAATAAAAAGCACGAATATCCATAATAAGCAATTTAGCCTCGTGTGACAAGTTGCCATTAATAAATCGATAAACAGGATAGGTCTCTTCGTTCTTCATAATGTAATCTTCCTGGCAGGTCACACCAGCAAGAACGAGTACACGTTGGTAAATCTTGCTCAAACCCTCCGGAGCTATATAAACCATCTGAAAGATAAGGGTCAGAACAACCAGTATGAAAAGGGGAACCCTGGTGATTCTTCTAGCCTCCCAAGCGCGGATTATTACATAGGCTACCATAATACTCAGCAAGGGAAAAATAGGAATAAGGTAGCGCTTAAGAGGTGAAAAGAGCATCCAGACAACAAAAAAAATCAGTGAGTAGTAAAGGATAAATCTTATCCCCCGATTCTTTCGGAATCGGGGCAAAAGAAAGAAAGGCAAAAAAGCCAAAAAAAGCACTCCTACTCCTCCCGGGTCATGCACACGTTTCAGTGCACTGCCGTGCATAGTAAGTTTCCAGGGAACAAGAGCCTTATCCCGGATAAAAGAAAGATCAAGAGCCAGGGCAGAAGGTAAATTTTCAGAATTAAAAGGTCCAAGAGTTACCACCCTCCAGAAAGCCACTTTAATATAGCCCCAGAGACGAAATACTAGCTCAAGTGGAACCAATCGGCCATAAATAATGAAGTCTCTTACATACCAGAAAGAACCAACCAATCCTGCCAAAAAGACAAACAAAAGAAGGTTCTTGGCGACAATGATGAACTTCTCCCTTTTGATAAATCCACTATAGAAAAAAATGCCCAAAACCAGGATGGCTATAGGCAAAAACCCAGCATACTTTGAGCCAACACAAAGACCGCTCATTACGGCTGAGATAATAAGCCAGCCCCTTCTGTTAGTAGTAGCCCAATTAATAAAGGCATACAGAGCTAAGAACGCGTAAAAGGTAAGTCCTAAATCAACATAAGCAGTAGTAGAGAGATAGGCAACAGCCGGGATAGTATAAAAGATTGCCGCGGAAAAGAGGCCTACTTTAGAAGAAAAATATCTCTTCCCCAGAACATAAACTCCTGCTGCTGTTAAAATGCCAAAAGAAAAGTGAAGAAGCTTAGCCAAAATAGCATCCTTAACCAGCAAGCTCATCCCATACAACATGCCCACATTGAAGGGCTGGCCCTTCTGGATATAGTTGATATAAGGAATCGCCTGCAGGGAATGAAGACGCACCCATTCTTTAGACCGCGCCAGGTGCTCACCCAAAGCATCCCAGCTAGAAGGCAATACTGAAGCCCCGGCCAGGTTAAAAAAGACCTGGACGGCAAGAATTAGCAGCAGAAGAATTCCCACCCAGCTCATATCAGAGGTGAGTAAATTACCAAATTTAGCCTTTATTTGTTGAACGATGCTTTCTATTTCCCGATAGCTAACCAGGAACACTCCCAGCAATAAAAGGTTCATACTCCATTGGTTGAAAAGACCTGCTACACCCAACCCAATCAGCAAATGAGTAAAAATAGCTAATCCCAATCCCAGACTAAAAAGAGAAGATTCTAAAAAAGAATGGCTCTCAATTTTTAACCATTTAAAAATCTTTTGACCCAAAGCGGCGTTGAGCAGCAAAAAAAGTGCCAGAAGAAAAATCCTAAAGAGAGTTTCCCCCAAAGTTCTCCAGAGAACAACCCCCTGCCAAAAAAAAAGAGCGCTGCCGCAAACAAAGACTACCCAGCTACCCAGAAAAATCCAGATTCCTCTTTTCAAGATTTTACTCAACATCGACCCAGACTCCCCCAACCGGATTCCTATTTTTCTTTATCGGACGGCCCAGAAATACCTCAGGACAATTTCTTCCGTCGCTGTATAGTAGCTTCTTATTATTTCTGCTCAGCTTCTCGTTTCGGGAAAAATATAAACTCGTCGCTTTACTCCTCAAACAGTATGTTTTTCTTTTTCCTCAACTCGAAGCTTCGTTAGGGTTGCTCCTATAAGGCTTCTTCAGAAAATGTCCTTCGGTAGACCATTTAATTTCCTAGTTCATCAAGAAACTTATTTTTTGGTTTGGCATCTTTTTTCCAGTTCCTCCACCCGCCAGCTCAGGATGCTCAATTTCTCTATCAGCTTCTTATTTTCCAGTGATAATCCGGAGATAATAACCGAAAAATAGAGGAGAATAACCACTGTCCCTATGAATCCAATAAAAAAGAGAGCATTAGTAGGACTATAAATGCCAATAACTCTGGCTAACAGGTTCAACAGATTGCCCCAGAGAGAAAGGACTAAAAAAATCACTCCTGCCAGGAGCCAGAAGAGTGAATAGCGGGCTCTCAGTTTTTCTCTCCGGATAAGGTCTACCACAACTATCAGTATCAGGCAAGAAGCCAATATGGCCATTAATTGAATCTGCAAAGACATCTTTTTAATCCCTCCTCAGGGTTTCCCCTTCAATAAATTGACCAAAAGTGAAAGCATTCCGGTAAAAATATAGTAAAAGGCTCTAACAAAGGTAAAAGAGGACTGCCCTTGTACTCTTTTTTCCATAGCTACGGGAATCTCCAGAATCCTGAAGCCCGCATTTTTAAAGAGAACGATAGCCTCCACCTCTGAATAGTCAAAAGAATGATTGTGGGATAGAAATTCTATCACTCTGCCATTGACTGCCTGGAATCCAGAAGTAGCGTCGGTGATTTTTTGCCTGATGATGGCCGAGATCGTCAGCGAAAATAGCTTCACGCTTAAGATCCGCGATAGTGAGCCTTTATAGTCTCCTGCCCCAATATACCTTGAGCCTATAGTTATATCTGCCCTACCATCGAGTATTGGCTGCATTAATCGGCTAATTTCATCTGGATTATGCTGTCCATCGCCATCTACTCTCACTAGTATGTCATATCCCTTTAGGTCGGCAAAAATGAACCCAGTTTCTACTCCTCCTGCGATTCCCAAACTATGGGGAACCTTCAGTACAATTGTCTCCAACTTCCTGGCGAGCTCTGCAGTGGCATCCCTTGATTCTCCGTCAACCACCACTATGTCTGCCTGCGGCAGGTTCTTCCTCACTCCCTTGATAACCTGCTCAATACTTTTTTCCTCGTTGTAAGCAGCAATCAAGACCATAATTTTGTTTTCTTTAGACACGGAGTCTTCCTCTTTAATCGGTACCTATTCTACTTAATTCCTTTAAAACCTGGTCAAACTGGTCAATATGCTCAATTTCCACCCAGAATTCCTTTATCTGATAAGTCCCCACTTTTTTGCCAGCTTTCAATAATTCTTTGGCTAAATTGGGAACAGTAAAAAAAGTATTATCGGGGATAAAGTCAAGCACTGATGAATTAAGCACATAAATTCCAGCACTTACATCATATATTTTAGCCGGCTTTTCCAGGATATTCTTCAGCCTGCCGCCCTCAATCTCTAAGACCCCGAAGGGTGACTTATACTCAAACTTGGTAAATCCAATGGTGAGTTCGCATTTGTTCAAAGAATGATACTGGATTATTTTGGAGAAATCTAGTTTGGTAACCACATCGCCATTCATTAAGACAAAAGTTTCATTCTCTGAAAACCTCTTTCGCATCAGCGAAAGAGGACCTGCCGTACCCAGAGGAGTTTCCTCCTTCACATAATGAATCTTCACTCCGAACCTGGAACCATCACCACAAAATGCTCTTATCAGCTCGGACTGATAGCCAGTGGAAAGAATAATCTCCTTGATGGCATACTTTCTTAAGTGCTCAAAGATAAATTCCAGGATAGGCTTTTCTCCAACAGGAAGGAGTGGTTTAGGTATGGAAAATGTGAGAGGCCGCAGTCTTCTTCCTAACCCTCCGGCCAGGATAACAGCTTTCATAATCTAACCTTTCCGCTCTTTTTACATATTATAGGTATCGGGTTTATAGAAATCAGAATGCCCCTTTATCCATTCAATCGTTTTTCTTAGTCCCGTATCAAGGTTCACCCGAGGACTCCAACCCAAGAGCTTTCTTGCCTTGGAATTATCTGCCAGGAGTCTTTCTACCTCACTTTTCTTTGGTCTTGTCCTCTTTTCATCTTTTACCAGTCTTGCTCTCTTTCCCACAAGAGAGATAATCTTTTCAGCCAGGTCGCCAATGGAAATCTCGTATCCGGAGCCAATATTTATCTCTTGGCCTACGGACTTTTCTGATTCGGCAATCCTGATGAATCCCTCCACGGTGTCACTGACAAAATTGAAATCTCTGGTAGGTGTTGTGCTTCCCATCAGGATTTTTTCTTTCACCAGAGCCTGACTAATGAGAGTCGAAATTACCGCTCTGTCAGACTGTCGAGGGCCATAGGTATTAAAAGGCCTGATAATGGCTACCGGCAGGTTAAAGGAGTAATAGAAGCTCAGGGCTATGGCATCAGCGGCTATCTTACTGGCAGAATAGGGAGACTGAGGCTGTCTAGGATGTTTCTCATCAATGGGAACATATTGAGCAGTGCCATACACCTCGCTAGTGGAAGTCTGAATAACCTTTTCAGCCTCCTCCTCTCTTGCTGCTGTCAGTATATTCACCGTCCCCAGAGTATTAGTCTCGAACACCTCCTGAGGATGAAGATAGGAATAAGGAATACTTATCAAGGCAGCCAGGTTGAAGACTACGTCAATACCCTTCATTGCCTTTTTTACTGTCTCGGGCTGTCTCAGTTCACCGTAGATGATTCTGATTTCTTTCTTCTTTTCCGCTGGCAACAGCTTAATCATAGCTTCATCAGTTCTGGAGCTATAACGTAAGAATGCCGTTACCCTTGCTCCTAAATCCACCAGTCTTTCAGTAAGATGACTGCCTATAAAACCACCTGCTCCCGTAACCAGAACTTTTTTGGACTCCAGCATCTTCATAACACCCCTTTGCCATCAATTATACATCAAGATTTAATGCGGTCAACGCCAAACGTCAAGACCTGGCCCCTTTATTTAATTTTAAATCGCCACATTTCTCTCCAGCCAAATCTGGAAAAATGGATCTACTATATGGTATTTACCATCATTTTTGCTCACTAAACCATTTTTCATTAATGCCCTCAAAGACGTTTGCACTGAAGCACTGGAACCCAGATTATATGATAGGCGATTATCCTGAGAAAAAATTTCATCAGCTTTAACCAAAGCACTTAAAACTGCCCTTTGATGAGGTGAACAGAAATCATTCCAACTATAAAAGAGTTCATTTTGGCTGAGCAAAATCTCCTCTAATGCATTTTTTATATCAAAATCCTTAACTTCCTCTCTCGCATTTAACCATATGGTAGAACATAACATCTGAACATAGTAGGGAATATTTTCAGATAGCTCAACTATTTTTTTAGCTAATAGATTAGATATTCTCTTATTACCTGAGTCAAATCGCTTGCATATAAAATTGACTAATTCTTCAGTACAAATGGGAGGCAAGGGATAAACCTTAGCTGACTTATAAAATGCTCTGTTTGGATCACTAAACATCTCTAAAACGATATGGGTCTTACTACCCATAAAAATGTAACATACCTCACTGTGATGCTGAATAAAGGACCTCATTCTTTTCTCAAACTGTTTCCCATTGAATTGGCTAATTTCCTGAAATTCATCAAAGGTAACAACCACCCGTTTTTTATAATCTCTTGCTATTTTTTCTGGAAGTTCATATATCTCCTCCAATGCTCGTTCCACACCTACCTTTGTCCGAGAAAAATCAAAAGATACTTTCCAGTTACCATCCTTTTCTACTTCAAAACTTGGGATAACTCGTCTAAAAAAATTTGCTATCTTTTCAATTTTTTCTTTTCTGGCAAGAAATGTCCGACTAATAGCCTTGGAATAAATTTCTAAAAATTGCGCTACTGAACTTGCCCTATGAACATCAACATAGATAGTGATAACTTCTCCAGCCAAAGCCTCCATCGCCACTTTTATCAGTGATGTCTTACCCAGGCGACGGTTAGAATAAATAAATACATTTTGACCAGCTTTAATGCAAGATATAAGCTCCTCGATCTCACGTATTCTATCGCAAAAATATTCGCCTGTAACTGCTTTACCATATCTAAAAGGATTAGCCATTTTCATCTTCTTTTATTACCATAGAGGCATTATGTATTTTTACATAACGTAATATAACATAATTTAGATACAAAATCAAATTTCAAGACCTGACCCCTTTATTGTTATTTGTTTGAATCATCCCAGTAAACATTGTCCAGGGCATAGCTAATATCTTTTGGCCTAAATATTTGAACTCATTTCCTGTATGGATAATAATTCCTATTGAAGTTTCGGAATACTGCTCTAAGAAAGACTTTATCCCTTCTGTATCTCTATAATTAGGAGAAGTTGAGAGCTTAACTTCCACAGCAATAAGTCTTTTGCCATACTCAAGAACAAAATCCACCTCCTTACCACCCACCGTCCGCCAATAATATATTTTGGCCTTTGGTGTCAAAAGTTCACATAACACAGTTAGATGCAATAACATCATTGATTCAAAAATACTTCCTGACTCTTTAGCCGATTTTAAAGAAGATTCCTCAAAATATCCGCAAAGAAAGCTTGCAAGCCCGGGGTCAATGAAATAAATCTTTGGTGATTTAATCAGCCGTTTCGTTCTACTCTTCGCATATGCCGGTATTCGTCTCAAGAGACAAGTAGTCTCCAATATATTAAGATAACGGTAGACCGTGGACTGGCTTATCCCAATATCACGGGCAATTTCAGTCTGATTTACCAATTGCCCCGACCGTAAAGCAACTGCCTGCATAACTCTTCTAAATTCAGGTAGAGATTCTATCTGAGATAACTGTCTTAGATCTCTCTCTAAGTAAGTAGCAATATATCCTTCCCACCACCTCAAATAACCCTCTTTTGTTGTTAAACTAAGAAGTGCGGGCATAAATCCTTTATGCATAAATGAATGAGGTTCACTTGGGGTATTATCTAAAACTTGAGATTTGGGAAATTTACCTTTAAATAGATTTAGAAGAATATCTGGCCGTAAAAATCCCCTCATTTCTCCTAATGTCATAGGAAGCAGAGAGAAATAAACTGCTCTTCCAGCTAAACTTTCTCCTATCTTATGCATAAGTAAAAGATTTGCCGAACCAGAAAGGATAAATCTCCTTTTTAAACGACCTCTATCTACTGTCTGTTTAATGGCTGAAAGAATCTGAGGCGCCTTTTGTACTTCGTCTAAAATAATCTTATCCGCATCTATCCACAGTGAAGTTGGTTCGGCTTTTGCTTGAGCAAGAAGATTAAAGTCATCTAAACTCAAGTATTTCCATTCGGAAAATAATGGTTCATTCATTAAAAGGGTACTTTTGCCGACCTGACGGGCCCCTGTAAGCACAACTATAGGGTGTTCTTTGATAGCAGAGGCCAAGAAAGGAGTTATCCATCGAGGCTTATAAGATAATTCTCTATCTGAATGACTGTTATTCATATCTTGAATTATAATACATCAGCTACTTTTGTCAATCCCCAGCTTCGGTTACCTGATCGAACGGCTTAACACGCACACTTAATCAACTTAATTTTTTTTCCTTTGACAAAGCCTGGAATTGCACTATATTAAAACAGTAGATTTAAAAAGCTTTAAGAATTCTTAAAAAGATTCTGAAGAAGTAAGAAATAATCCCGTGTCCATTCCCTTAAGGAGGTGTAATGTAAGATGAAGCCACTTCTACGGCGTATTACTGTTGATCCAAACGTCTGCTTCGGCAAACCTTCCAGAAATGCCTTCCAGTTTCTCTTTTTAGATTCTTAACACTTCTTTCATTATAATAATATCAAGTTCAGTTACCCTTTTTAAGGATGGCTCATTAGTAATAAATGCCCTGGCGCCTGCTAATATTGAGGAGGCTACCTGTATTGCATCTGGAGTCTTAATATTATACTCTGCTCTTAGGGTGGAAGCGGTATCGGCTATCTTTTCTTCTAAAGAAATCATCTGAAGATTAGGAAAAGTCTGCAATAGAAATTTGTATTCTTCTACTAAATGTTTATTCTTTTCTTTCTTCGGCTTAACAAGAACCTCTAAAAGAGTTATTATTGAAGTAACAGCTTTTATAGCCCCACTCTCAATAGAGCTAAAAAGGACTGTAGTAAAAGGTTGATAGCTTTCGTTCTTCTCGAAATGGTAAATAAACCCCATCGTATCCACACCCACCAAATGATACTTTTTTAGTATTGCCAAAATCCCAGCCTCTATTTCTCCCACGATTCTCGTTCCTTTCTCACATATTCAGTTGCATCTATTTCCTGCCATGTTTTCCTCCCCAAGCCCAACATGTAATTGGTATAATTCTTTGGTCTGGGACGGAGAACCACTTTTTCTCCCTCCACTTCAACTACAAGTTGATCTCCAGCATGAAGGTCTAATCCTTTTCTTGCTTCCTTGGGAATTACCACTTGATGCCTGCTGCTTAACTTTACTATTTTCATCATACATTTCTCCTTTTGTATTACATTTCTTAAATCGCTTTAATTATAGAATAAAATAAAAGATTGTCAATAACTTCAACATAACTTCAAAATTTACACTCCTTCTCCTCTCCACACAACCTTCACCGTCTTCAAAAGAATCACAAAGTCCAGCCAGAGAGACCAGTTACGCACATAATACTTTTCCAGTTTCAATCTATCAATGCCAAATATCAAGACCTGACCCCTCGGTTTTTTGTTATTCCCACTTGACAAAATTCCCACAATGGTGCATACTTTATTTAGAGGTGAAAGGCATGGCTAAATATAAAGAAAACGAACAACTAATAAAGGAAAAGTTTAAATTAATAGGGGTAGGCTCTCTAGATTCTAAGAAACGAATAACCTTAAGGGATAAAGTGATAAAAGAACCACCATTAAATAATATGGAAATCGATGCTTTTGAAATCCTTGTAGGCTCTGAAGGAGATATTTTATTAAGGCCAATGGCGAATATCCCCAGCAAAGAATTATGGGTACACCAGAACCCAGAGGCACTAGAAAGCATACAACGAGGAATACAAAACGTAAAAGAAGGCCAGGTTACAAAGGTTAAAAACTTAGATAAATTCCTTAAAGAATTATGATATTTGAATTACACTTTTCTGATGAGGCAAAAGCCCAACTAAAATATCTTAAAGAAAATAAAACCTTAGCCAAACGGTATAAAGCTGTCAAAGGAGCTCTCAAAAAATTACAACAGAATCCAAGATACCCTGGCTTACAAACCCATTCTTACTACTCCCTTAAAGTTCCCAATGGTGAAAAAGTTTTTGAGGCCTATGCTGAACAACGTACATCATCTGCTTACAGAATCTTTTTCTGCTATGGCCCTACCAAAGGCAAAATTATGATTTTAACAATTATTCCTCATCCTTGAAGACAGGATCTCTGAAGGTCTTTCAAAATTTGAACCATCCAGGTAGACCAAAAGGGTAAGCTCAACTACCATCCTCCTTTTCTACTCAATATGGCAGGAATTATTCTTATATATTCCGTAAAGAATTCTTATTCTTATAAAAATCTTAAAATCCAGCCCCAGAGACCAGTTATCAGTATACTCCACCACTCGAAGCCCAAAAAAAAGGATAGCTTGCCAGGTAAGCCCTAAAGGGAAGGACAAAGTAATCCATCCAGGTGGGTCAATCTTCGGTAGCGATCGACAACAGTGAAAGAATAGTAACTAGGGAGTCAATACTTTACAATTTTCAATTTTCGTAATTTCAATAAGTTTTACGTCCGAGCAAACAAAAATATCTTTATTATCGCAGTAGGTTTCAAAAAAGTAAGCTGAATGCTATCTAAACTTCTCAATGATTTTGTTTTCTCATCTATCTCTCCATCCCTAAACTTCCGATGAATTGTCGAAATAAACTCTACTTTTGAAAGCTCCGAGATGACAATATCACTCTTATCTTCATAAATATTTAAAACTTTTTCTGTCCCTACCTCTTTATGATATATCTTCACCAGTGCCGAAGTATCCAAAAAATACTTCACAGTCTTTCCTCTCTTTCAAAAGAAACTGTGTCTGCCCAGCTACTCTTCGAAGACGATGTCATTTCTTGAATTTCCTTTACCGAATAACAAGAACGTCTTTTACCTTTGGATTTTTGTTTGATTTTTGCCATTAGTCTTACCTGCTCATATAACACTGAAAGCTCCCCTGGACCCATATTCTTAATCCCTTCGTATATCTTTTCTTTGATCTTCATACAAAACACCTCCTTTATTTATTCTATTTTCTAAAGCTTGATCTCCCCCTTCGCTATTTTCATTCCATCAGACGAAATTTATTATTCCTTCTGTTTCCTCTTTTGTTATTGCTTATATTATATCACAAATTTAAAAAATAGAAAATAGAAAGAGACAGAACAATCCCTCACCTTAATCCCCCCCCCGGGTAGCGGTGTGATTTATCACACACATTTAAATCAATTCTATTAAAGGCAAGGGGTCAGTTTTCTTCCATTCACTGTCGAATGGAAGTTAAACTATCAACTTTGTCTTGGTTTTCCTATGAGCTAATTTGAATTTTGTTTTGAATTTACTATGAGCTATCAGCTATGAG
>Ga0315539_1003385_pt1 | contig 11224 bp, 8 predicted proteins | sample SalMarSW160150MG_FD_203097 | JGI IMG/M metagenome (GOLD analysis project Ga0315539, IMG submission 203097) | Salt marsh sediment microbial communities from the Plum Island Ecosystem LTER, Massachusetts, United States - Salt Marsh Sediment SW1601-150 ... | reverse complement strand
AGCCCAGGGAAACGACACGGAACCCCTTGCCCTTGATGTCGGCCTGGTAGACCGGGTACTCGAAGAGCGCCAGAGGCAGGCGACCGCGTAATGCCTCCAAGAACTGGTTGCCCCACCCCTCCGCCAGACTGGGATAGGTGACGAAGTCGGCGAAGACGTAAGTGTCCCACAGTGAGTAGATCTTGTGACCCTCGCGTGTCTGCCGTCGTCCACCGATCATATCCTCGATGAAAAGAGCATCAATCCCTGCCCGTTCGACCTTCTGCTGGAGACGATTGAGATACCCTCCGGTCAGGTCATCGCGCGCGTACCCAGCCAGCACCAGCACGATTCGGCTGTCGTCATCGAAAGGGCGTCCGTCGTACAGGCCACGCTCTTTCAGCCGGGCTCGTCGCCCTGGGCTATCCAGCGCCTTGACGAAATCTACCGCCAGCTCGATTCCCTTGCGCGGGACGATGCGGGTGGCCTGGAGGATGAAGACGTCGTTTTCCCTCAAGCCGATGCGGGCGCGAAAATCCTGATTGTAATCGTCGGGCTGCCAGGGTGGGGCGTCGAAGTCGAAGACGTTGGGCACCACGATGGCCTGGATCCCTTTGCGTTCCGCCAGTTCCCGCTGCGCCAGGCTGTTGATGACCACGTGTCGGGCCAGCGGGTCGCGAGGCGGCAGGTACTTGTCGGCGAGCTCAATGGCGGTGGCGTAGGTGAGGGCTACGCCACCCGTTCGCTCCCAGTAGAAATCGTGGTTATGGGCCAGGGCCGGCAGTTGCAGATCGCGCATCACCCGCGCCAGGGCGATGGCTACCGGTGGGCTAGCCGCCACCGACCAGACGTTTTGCGGGATGAGAAAATCAATCCTCTTCTCCGCCACAAAGTCACGCACCTTTCGCTCGATCACATCGGCCAGGCCCAATAACGCCGCCCTGTACGCCGCCTCGTCGGGGTAATCGCGTAGCTCGCCAAACGTGTTGTAGTAGAGGCGCTCAGCATCGGGGCGGTGGTGATACATCTCCTCAATCAGAGTGCCCTCGACCGTGCCCAGGTCACCCGCGCAGAGATGAACGGTGTGGCCCATCTCCTCCAACACGGGCTTCCACTTGTCAATCTCCAGCGAGACCCCGTCCGTCCGCCCAACTTGGTAATGGAAAATGCCAATAGTTTTCATTACTACCTTCCCTCCCCTACACTTTTTTCCCCTTCACCTGTCAGCCATAGCACCTGGTAGGGAGCCAGGTGCAGGGTCAGATTACCAGAGGCATCCACAGGGAAGGTCGTTCCAGTGATGAGGTCGCGCACCTGGCCGGAGCAGGGGAAGGGCAGAGGGTCCAGGCTGGCCTGGAAGGGTTGCTCGGCATTGGAGACATTGTGGATGCACAGAAGCGACGCGCTCCCGTTCGGCGCGGTCCGGAGGAGAACGAAGAGGGCAGGATGGACGTAAAGGACCCGTTGTGGGCCATTGGGATGGAAGGCGCGGTGTGCGGTGCGCGTGTGTACGAGATGGAGGTAGGGATAGAAGACGCGATGGCGGAGCGAGGCCCGATCAGCCAGCTCCCGTTCCAGGTCGCTGCGGCGGAACTTCCCCCGGTTGATAGAGCGGTAATGGCCGGTTTGCTTCACGCCAGCGTGGTAACTCCTGGAGCCAAACAGGCTGTGAACGTAGATGCCTGGCACACCGGCCAGCGCGAGCATGATGGCCTGGGATGCCAGGAAGCGGCGGGCCTGCAGGTCCAGTGGCTCGGCGGCCCTTCGGCTTTGCCCTTCGACTTTGCTCAGGACGAACTCAGAACAAGCACGGGGGTCGGAGAGGGCATCGAAGTAGGAGATGTTCAGCTCGTAGACGCTCTGCGTGCCGTCAGGGTTGGCTCTGTATGAGACGTACCCCCCGTGCGCTTTGGTCTTTTCGACTAATTCCTGGATCTCACCGTCACTGAGGATGCCCAGCGCGGGTGTGACGCCGATGCCGTCGTGGGAGGCCAGGAAGTTGAAGAAGGTGGTCGTGTTCGAGGGGGTCTCCAACGTGGCCGCCCACTCGGAAAGGTGCCGCGCGTCGCCCGAGTGGAAGGCGTTCAGCACCAGCGGCGCGAGCGGGAACTGGTAGACCATCTGGGCCTCGTCCGTGCCGTCGCCAAAGTACGAAATGTTCTCCTGGTGCGGCACGTTCGTCTCGGTGATGAGCATCACGTGGGGCGCGACGGCGTCAAAGACGGTGCGGAAGAGTTTCACCACCCGATGCGTCTCCTCCAGGTGGATGCAGGGCGTACCGATCTTCTTCCACAGATAGGCGATGGCGTCCAGGCGGATGATCTCGGCCCCTTTTTCGACGTAGAGCAGAAGGATCTCGATGACCTTGAGCAACACGTCAGGATTGGCGTAGTTCAGATCAATCTGATCCGCGCTGAAGGTGGTCCAGACGAGATGCTCATCCACGCGGGTCAGGAGCGGCAACGCCCTGGGGCGGACGACCTGCGAGAGGTCGGTCCCTTCCTCGACGACGATGAAGTAGTCGGCGAACTCAGGGTTGCCTCTCAGGAATTCCTGGAACCAGTCACTGTGGGCCGAGATGTGATTGATGACGGCGTCGAACATGAGGCGGAGGTTGCATCCCAGCCGCTCGATGTCCACCCAGGTGCCAAAGTCGGGATTGACGACCGTATAGTCAATGATGGAAAAGCCGTCGTCGGAGGAGTAGGGAAAGAAAGGCAGGATGTGGATACCGGTAACGATGCCCTTGACGTGCTTCTCCAGCACCTCGGCCAGGGTCTGGAGCGGGGGTTTGCCCGGCTCCGTCACCTGGTCGCCATAGGTGATGAGGATGGCGTCGCGCTCCGTCAGGCGCTCCTTAGGAGGCGGACATCTCTCCACTGCGAGGAATTGGGGGTTCCGCTGCCGGAACTGGGCCAGGATGGCGCGTAGCCGCTCCAGCAGAGCTGGCGCTTGCCCCGCGCCGTACAGGAAGGTCAGGTGATCGAACAGGTGTTGCTCTAATTGCTCAGGCAAGGCGAAGTTCGATGGATGGGTGATGATGTTTGACATTCGATGTTAATCATCCGTGTTCTAGCGCGACGACCTGGCCACTGGCCGAGGACTCATAAGCTGCCAGTGAGATAGCCAGCGCCGCCTGGGCGTCCTCCCCGGTGATCGCCGGCTCCCGATCCTCCAGGATGGCACGGACGAACTCAGCCACCAGCCCATCCACGTCCCGCCGCCACCAGTACTGCCTCTCGGCGCGGGCCCCATCGTAACACCAGTAGTCATGGTAAGGGCTGTCAATGAGGAAAGCGCCCCCGGTGGTCAGGATCTCAAAGCGCACGTCCAGCCAGGTGGGATAACCGTCGGGGTTGGCCCAGCCCGCGCTCAGGGCTCCCACCACGCCGTTCTCGAACTCGACGGTCATGGTGCCGAGGTCGTCAACCGGAAGGCCCTCGTAGAGCGCGGTGCCGACGTGGGCGTAGACCCGCTTGGCCTCGCTGCCGGCCAGCCAGCGCAGGGCGTCCACGGCGTGGATGCCGATGTCCAGGAAGCCGCCGCCCCCGGCCTGCTTCGGATCCACCAGCCAGCCGTAGTCGGCCGGGCCGGGGATCTTGGTGGGCAGCTTGCCGTACTTGATGGCGAAGACTGAGACCAACTCCCCGGCCTCGCCGCTCTCCAGGGCAGCTTTCACCTTCATCAAAGGGAGCTGAAAGCGGGGATTGAAGGGCACCATCAGCTTGACGCCGGCCTCCCGCGTCAGGCGGATGATCTCATCGGCCTCCTCCAAGGTCAAAGCGATGGGCTTGTCGCAGAGGACGTGCTTACCCCTGGCCGTAGCCTCCCGCACCACCTCCAGGTGGCGGCGAGGCTCCGTCCCCACATACACCCCCGCCAGGTCGTCCCGCGTCAGCAGGTCCAGGTAGTCGGCGTAGTAGGGGACACCGTATCGCTTCGCTTCCTCGGCGGCCAAGTCGGAATTGACTCCCAGCCCGGCGATGCCCACCAAGTCGGCCCAGGGGCAGGCGGCGATGGCGGCGGCGTATTTTTGTGCGTGTGGATGGGCGTAACTGATGACGCCAAGCTCGATGCTCTCCACTATTCGACCTCCTTTCGCAATGGTAGCGATACCGGCTCCCCCGTCTCGGCGGAGCGCTGCCCCGCCAGCGCCATCTCCAACGCGGCGCGGGCGTCCTGCGGGCTGACGGCCGGCTCCCGGTCGTTCAGCACGCAGCGCACGAAGTGGCGGATCTCCTCCTCGAAGGCGTACTCGGTGGTAGACATGAAGCGGAAGTAGCGGGGCAGTTCGTGGCCCTTTTCGGTGGTGTAAGTCAGCATCGGATTCGTGTCCTTGTCGGCGTACTGGATTTTCCCCTCTGTCCCCACGACATCGAGTTGGGCATAAAGGGTCCCACCGAAGCCCTGCGGATAGGCCCAACTGGCCTCCGCGAAGCCCACCCCGCCCCCGTCGAACTTGCAGGTGATCATCGCGTGGTCGAAGCTCCCGGCCTCCCTGGCCGCCTCTCGTACCGACTTCGCTACCGCATAGACCTCGACGGCGTCTTCGTCGAGGAACCAGCGGAACAGGTCGGTGGCGTGGACGCCGATGTCGAGGATCACCCCGCCGCCCCGTTTGGGGTCCCACTGCCAGGCGTCGGGCGGGAAAGGCAGAAACTGTCGTTCCGCCCGCCTGATGAATACCGGCTTCCCCACTTTCCCGGCGTCGAGCTGGGCCTTGATGCTCGTGTAGCGGTGGTCGAAGCGGCGCACCTGCCCGATCATCAGTTTGACGCCGGCCTTCTGCGCCGCTTTGATCATGGCATCGGCGGCCTCCAGCGTGTGGACCATCGGCTTTTCGCAGAGGACGTGCTTGCCTGTTTCGATGGCGGCGATGGCTGCCTGGGCGTGGAGGTAGGTGGGCACGCAGATGTCCACCACCCTGATGTCCTCCCGCTCCAGTAGTCGCCGGTAGTCGGTATAGGCCGCTGCTCCTGAACGCTCCGCGGCCGCGTGGGCCAGTTCCCCCACGGCGTCGCACACGGCCACCAGTTCTGCCTCTGGGACGTGGGCGTAGGCGGGGAGGTGGCCTCCGGCGCCGATGTTGCCACACCCGATCAGCCCCACTTTGATCTGCTCTCCGGCCATCAATTCCTCCTGGTTCGTTTCGATAGGTGTTCGTAGTGACGACTTCAGTCGCTACTACGGTTTAATCGTAGTACAGTGCCCGGCCGCTGGCCTTGTCTATCCAACTAATCTTGTCAGTATTCAGGCGCAGCCAGAGGGTTTGATTTGGCTGGGCTTTGAAATCGGCCTCGGTGTTCACCTTGATGCGTTCAGGCCCCAACTGCATGGTGATCAGGTTGTGGGAGCCCAGGGGTTCGACGACGAGCACCTCGGCCTGTAGCGTGTCATCGGCCGGCGCGGGCAGCGTTTCGATGTTCTCGGCCCGGATGCCCACCAGCACCGATTGATCCTTCAACTGGCGGAGCATCGTCTGGACTTCGGGAGATGGATAAATCTCGCCGCCGCCCGTCTGCACTAGCACCTGACCGTCCTCCGTCCGTATCTCCCCATCCAGGAAGTTCATGGGAGGATTGCCGATGAACCCGCCGATGAAAAGATCGGCCGGTTTGTCGTACACGCTCAAGGGGGTGTCGTACTGGAGGATCTGGCCACCATGCATCACCGCGATACGGTCGCCCAGGCTCAGCGCCTCCACCTGGTCGTGGGTGACGTAGAGGGTGGTGGCTTCGATCTCCTGCAGCAGGCGCTTGAGTTCCGCCCGCATCTCCAGCCGCAGCAGGGCATCCAGGTTACTGAGCGGCTCGTCCATCAGCAGCACCATGGCCTGCACGGCGATGGCGCGGGCCACGGCCACCCGCTGGCGCTGGCCGCCGCTGAGCTGGGCTGGATAGCGCTCCAGCAGTTCCTCGATGTGCAGAAGCTCGGCCGCGGACTGGACCCGCTTCTTGATCTCGTCGTTGGGCTTGCGCTGCATGCGCAGGCCAAAGGCAACGTTCTCGAAGACCGTCAGGTGGGGGAAGACGGCGTAACTCTGGAACACCATGGCGATTTGCCGCCGCCTCGGCGGGAGATCGGTCACGTCCCGCTGGCCGATGGAGACACGCCCCTGATCCACCTGCTCCAGCCCGGCAATGCAGCGCAAGAGCGTGGTCTTGCCGCACCCGCTGGGGCCAAGGAGCACGACGAACTCCTGGTCGTGCACGGTGAGGTCAACGTCCCAGACGGCCTGGACTTTGCCAAAGGTTTTGCGCACACTTTCTACTCGTATCTCAGCCATATACAACTCCTATTGCGAATCACGAATCACGTTTTACGTTTCACTCAAATTTTGCGCAAAATTGGCGGGGGACCAAACATGTAAATCATGGCTTATGTTTACTCTAGACGCTACTTTTGAATCATCGGGCACTTCTTGAGCATCGTGGAAGCGTACAATCAGGTAAGACTCCCGATTTATGTATCGCGAACCGTGTTTTCGATGTACGTCACGCTGAATTCTCAGTGTCTTGCCTGCTCTTCAACGTGATAACTCCGGAGTAGCATCATGAGTTATGCCAATACTGCGAAGCCATACTTAACATAGAATTTGGTACCCCCCGAATTTTGCGCAAAAATGGGGTTTCACGTTTCACGCTTCACGTTTCACGTGTTCCGTCGTGGGTTACTTAAGCGTTATTCCCCACAGGCTAAACAGATAACGGCGGATGAAGAACATGAACACGATGGCGGGAATCAGGATGAAGAAGCCGCCGGCGAAGCGAAAGGCAACGGGCGACTGGTCCAACTGTACGATCAGCAGGGCAGGCAGCGTGCGGTTGAAAAGGGTCAGGACGGTGGCGGCGAAAACCTCGTTCCACGAGAGCACGAAGGTGAAAATAGCCGACGCAGCCAGGCCCGGCAGTGCCAGGGGCAGCGCCACCCGCATAAATGCTTGCACGGGGCTGCAGCCAAAGACCGTGGCCGCCTCCTCCAGCTCCCTGGAGATCCCCATGAAAACGCTGCTGGTGACCAGGATGGTGGTGGGCAGAGCCATCGCCACATGCAGCAGAGCCACACTGATCAAGGAGTCGTACATACCCCACTGCCTGAAGGTGACTCCCAGGGGAATGGAAAGGATGACGATGGGGAAGGCGCGGGTGGAAAGGATCATGACGCGGAAGACGTCCTGCCCCCGAAAGACGTAGCGGGCCAGGCCATAGCCGGCTGGCGCCCCTATCAATAACGACACGACCAAGGTCAGCACGGCCACGATCGCGCTGTTGCGGACGGAATCCAGCACCTTGTAGGAATTGAGGAAGAACCGCATTGTTTCCAACGAGATAGCCTGGGGAAACAGTGCCTTGGGCCAGCTATAGATCACATCGCGGGGGCTAAAAGCCGCTATCATTATGAGATAGATGGGGATAAGTATGCACAGCGCTATCAGGATGGCTGCCAGGTATATGAATCCGCGCCCGATCAGGCGTGTTCTTTTCATAGCCTCATCTCCTCCTTGACCCGCAGCGTACGCAGGTAGATAAGGGCAGTGGTCAGGGAAATGGACAAGATGAACATGGCGTAGGTCGCAGCCATGTGGGGATTGCGGTACTCACCATACCAGCGATAGGCCTCGGCTGCCAGCACATTCACCCCCCGACCAGCCAGAGCCAGCACCACGGCGAAGACCTGGACGGCCAGGATGGTTCGAAGGATCAGCGCTGTCTGGATGCTGGGGCGCAAGAGCGGCAGGATCACCCGCCACACCCTTTTGAACCAACCGGCCCCGAAGACCTCGGCGGCCTCGACGTAATCCCGGGGGATGGATTGCAGCCCGGCCACCAGGATGACAAACACTATGGAGGTAGCCCGCCAGACCTCGGCCAGGACGATGGCCACGATCGGCCAGTTGGTTTGATAGTTCAGAAAGAGAAAGGGCTTGTCCAGCACCCCTAAGCTGTGAAGCAAGGAGTTGAGGTAGCCCCGTTCGGTGAAGATGGAGAACCAGATGATGCCGGCCGCCAGGTCCGAAACGGCCAGGGGGATGGAGTAGATGTAAACGAGCATGTTAGAACCTCGCAGGCGTTCCATCATCAGCAGAGCCATGGCCAGCGCCAGGAGGAACTGGAGCGGCACGATGGCTAAGATCAGCTTGACGGTGGTGCGGAGCGCTTCCGCGAATTCTGCATCGCCGAACATACGCTGCAGATAGGCCAGTGTCAACTGCCCATCATCCGTCTGAAAGGCCAATCCGAAGGACTGGACCATCGGCCAGGCGAGGAAAAGCGTCAGGTAGAGGATGGAAGGCAGCAAAAGGATATAGGGTTCTAAATTGAGCCGCTTCAGGTTCATAGTCGTCTCCGTATTTAAGTGAGGGGTGTGCATAAGTCGTGATGTAGTGAAGTGAACTGTCAACGGATTTCTGGAGCGGATTGAACGGATGCTAGCCGCCTTCAATCCGCTCAATCTGTTCCCTGAATCCGTTGACAGTATCCTCGTCAGCCATTTATGCACCCTCCCATTTAAGGAACGGGGGGAGGCTGAGAGCCTCCCCCCTATGAGGCGCGAGGCCTTTTACTTCACTTGGCAAGCGCCTTCGCTGGGCGGATCGGGCGGCCAGCAGGGGGCGCCCGTCTCGTTCATCAACGTCTGCAAGTTCGCGGCCTCGGCTGCGAGCACGGTCTCGATGTCCTCGCCATTAATGACGATACGGGTGAAGGCATCGCGGTAGATCTTGTTGATCTCGCCTGAGCGCGCACCCAGGCCCACCGGCAGCATGGCCGGGACGGCACCGGGTGCAGCCGCCTGCTTGGATACGGCCTGGCCCTCCATACGGATGCCCACTGCGACGTAGCCCGGATATTCGAGATCAATCACCGGGAAGAAGCCGAGCTCACGCAGGACGGCGACCTGGGTCTCAGGCCGGGTCATGTACTCGATGAGCGCCTCGGCACCCTCCTGGTTGGGGGCAGTCACCGGTATGGCCAGGCCGACGGCCACCGGCATGTAGCCCAGTCCCTTGGGGCCGGAAGGCGATGGCAGTGCCACGAAGTCATCCGGCTGTGCCTTGAAGGCCTCGATCAGGCGGGCGGTGTGATCGAAAGCCACCCAGACCTCCTCGGCCAGCAGGGGTTCCTGCATGAAGGCGTAGACCATGGACTGGGGGTGGACGTACTGCCACATGTCCTTGATGAACTCCCACATCTCCACCGCCTCAGGGCTCTTGAAGGTGGTCACCATCCCGCCCGTGTAGGATGGATAGATGTAGCCCTCCAGGAAGCGATGCATCAACCCGTCTACGGGGAAGCCGAGCTTCTTCTCGCCGGTGGCCTCGTAGATGTTCTTGGCCCAGTCACGGTACTGCTCCCAGGTCAGCGCCTCGACGTCGGCCCCTGCGGGCAGGTATTCCAGGGCCTTCTTGTTGGCGGCGCAGATGTAGGTGGCCTGCATCCAGGGGACGTAGTACTGCGTGTCGGTGCCAAGTTTGCCGAGCTCGACAGAGGACGCGGGGATACCCCGATCACCCAGTTTCGCCATCAGGGCACCGACGTCCTGCAACGCACCGGCAGCCACTAGAGTTGGATATTGACCATACAGCGCGCCCAACACGTCCACGCTGCCTTTGCCCGCTTGCACCTCGGAGAGTATTGTGTCCTCGAAGAACTCGTACTCCGAGCCGATGAACTCCACCTGGCCAGGGAAGTCGGCCAGGACGACGCCCCGCATCGCCTCAGCCTCCTCTATCGGGACACCCTGGGTGGAGAGGAAAGTGACCTTGCCGTAGTCCACAGGCGCGGCCGTGACCTCGACCACCACCTCCTTCTCTACCTCGACGGTGACCGGAACCTCTTTCTCGACGACCACCTCCTTCTCGATCACCTGAGGGGCGGGCGTGGCGCAAGCCACGAAGCTGGCCAACACGGCCACGACTATCAGTAATGTTGCTAACCTTTTCATTTTCGATCTCCTCCTAAATCTGAGTTTTGGTTGGCGACGCTCTCAGCGAGCGTCGCTGCTGCTAAACGACCACAATGTCCGATCTATCACCCCCTTTCTCTGCTTCAGCTATCCGCTGGATTCTCGGACAACCAGCTCCGGCTGCAAGATGATCTGGCGTTCAGCCAGCTCCTCACCGTTGATGATTTTGATTAACGTCTGAGAGAGCATCTTCCCGATGTCGTAGATGGGTTGACGGATGGTGGTCAAGGCAGGATGGAAATACGCCGCCAGGGGTACGTCGTCGAAGCCGATCACGGCCACGTCGCGGCCGACGACCAAACCCCGCCCCTGAGCCGCCTCCATCGCTCCAAAGGCCATCAGGTCGTTGCCGGTGACGACGGCCGTAGGGGACTCTTCCAGGTCGAGGAGCTGCTCCATCTTCTGGTAACCCCCGTCTTGAGTCAGATTGCCCTCGACCACCAAGGCGGCATCGAACTCCAGGCCATTATCCCGCAGGGCTCGCTTGTAACCGGCCATACGATGCTCTGCAAACATCAGGTACTCAGAGGGAGCGATGAAGCCGATGCGTCGGTGCCCCAGGCCAATAAGGTACTTTACCGCTTGGCAGACACCCTCTTCCCCATCCACATCCAGGTAGGGAAAATCCAGGTCCGAGGCGATGCGGCCAAAAGCAACCAAGGGGAATCCTTCGCTTACCAGATAGGCGATCCGCTCATCGTCGCAGCGGGTGCGGGCCACGACGATGCCATCCACCCTGCGGCCTTTGACCATCCTCTCGTACGCCAGGCGCTCTTTGGGATCCATGGGCTTGCAGGTAGAGATAAGGAGGTCGAAATCGTGGCTAGCGGCCCCGTCGCCTATACCAGCTATAAGTTCAAGAAAGTAGGGGTCTGAGAGGTAACGATCGGTGGCGGGGACGATGAAGCCCACGGTGTTGGTGCGCCTTCTTTGCAGACTCTGGGCAATAACGTTGGGGTGGTAGCCCATCTCCTGGGCTACGCGCTTGATGAGCTGCTTCGTCTCCTGGCTGACGTCGTCGTAGTCATTCAGGGCGCGGGAGACGGTAGTAACCGAGAAGCCTACCTTGCGAGCGATGTCCTTGAGGGTGACACTCATCGCCTTTTCCTGATTCTCAATATGGGGTAGTCCCCCTGTTAAGTGTTGTTGGGGGGCACAATAGACATTATCGGAAATAAGGGATCAAGGGAAAAGTTGAGCCAATCCGCCATCGAGTTGCGGTTGACGACAGTTAGTGCGTAGGTTGTGCAACCCGCAGGCAATTTCTATCACCAAGTCATCG
>Ga0315539_1003383_pt1 | contig 11231 bp, 24 predicted proteins | sample SalMarSW160150MG_FD_203097 | JGI IMG/M metagenome (GOLD analysis project Ga0315539, IMG submission 203097) | Salt marsh sediment microbial communities from the Plum Island Ecosystem LTER, Massachusetts, United States - Salt Marsh Sediment SW1601-150 ... | reverse complement strand
TTTGCTCTAGCTCTGAGAGATCACATCATAACCGGTGTTCTAGCTAAAGGACTACCCCCAAACGGAAAATTTCACGCCTACTGCATCATAACAACACTCGAAGTAACCGCACTCGCAGCACTAGCAGCCTTAAGATACATACGAATATCTGTCTGTTCGCATGACTCGATTCTTTTTCTTATTTCTTGGACTTCAGGTAAGCTCATTTTGAATCTCCCTTCTTTTTGTAGTTCTTTTGCATGTAAGTGGAACGTTCAAGAAACCCCGCTAAATCACGTAAACATGATGCACTATACCAAACATCACCAATTTTGTAGCAATACTGCCTCCAATTAGGAAACCATCTAACTTGACCGAGAACATCCCCATGATGCTTGTTTGAAATGTCCATCACGACAGTTTTAGGGAGAACCTTTACAACTTTTGCACTTAGGTATTTTCCAATATCAAAAGGATGTGTTAAGTAAGAAGGCAACTCTGTGCGTGTTCCTTGAGAACTCATTTTAATCCTCTCGATTTACATTCTTTGCAGAGACTTCGACCTTTGTATGCCTTTGCACAATGGATTCCACAAACAGCACAATAAGCCATTTAGACAACCTCAAGAATAACCTTCAGCTTTTCATCAAGTTTGTACAATTTCGCAATCTGGGGAGGAACCCTGAGAACATAGCTGTTGCCATACTTCTTTAATTCAACCACAAACTTTTGCTGTGAATCAATCTCTATAAGTTTCAGTTGAAACTTTTTTCCACAGCCACCACTGAAGCTAAGATATTCTTTCACCATTTTTCAGTTAACTTCTCCTCTTTGATGTATCGTTTAAGCCTCTTTTTCAGGTCATAACCCTCAATGGAATTGTATCTGCCCTTCCGCAGAAAACACTCGCACTGAAGAAAATCCTGACCTAAACTGTGGCACCTAAAACCGTCCCCCTCATCAATGTGAACCGAAAGCTTGTGCCCACAACAGCAGCAAACGCCCTCAGGGATTTCCTCCTCTATCTTCTGCAACAGCTCCTTCATTCAAGATTCCTCTTCAATATCCTCCTCCAGCAGCTCCGCCTCAACCTCCTCTTTGCTAGAACCAAAACTCCGCCCCACAAAAGACGTCAGCACCCACCTACGCATAATCGACTCAGCAACAGGCTTCCCCAACTCCCTCCGAAGACGCCTATTCATCCGCTGAACCCGCCTAGTCACATGATACGGCTTGAACCTAAATTTCCTGAGCTCCACAGCAACAGAAGCCTCAGACGGCGTAATCCCAGAGTCTCCCTTACTCCGCAGATAATCCAGCAACGCCACATCAGCCTCATCCTCACAAACAACATTCACAATAAAGTCAGAATCAACCTCAGCAAACAACGGACGCAAAGCATTAAACAACACCCTAAAACGAGCCTCCTGCTCCCCACGAAGCTTCCGCATCTCCTCAGTCAACCGATCAACCTTACTGTTCAGGTAACGAAATTTACCTACCTTATCCATCTGAGACCGCCCCTTCTGACCCTTCATTACACCATTTTCCCCACTTTCATGCACAGACCTCACCTCTCAGTTCCCCAGAACCCCCCACAACCACACAAAACAGAAGCCCCCAACACTGATACACTACCACTCGAAACGTCAACGTCAAAAGAAACCCCCAAAACGCCGCCTAACAGCCAAACCAAACCCAAAACAAGCCCGCCGCAACACCCAAAAACAATGTTAAAAAAGGCTTCTTTGCAGCCAACAACCACACCCAAAAACAGCTCTGCGAAGAGTCTCCATGGGCACCCAGGGCGCCCACAATCCACGCGGGTTCGAACCCCGCAGCACAACCCACGAAGAGTATCTACCGATGCATACACCGATGAATATACCCATTCAAAAGCACCAATCATCAGCAAACATACCCCAAACGCTCATCTTTCCCCTTCGCCTTCAAGGGCGCCTCTGGTTCCTCCATCTGCCCCAACTTCGAAAGCACTTTCAACAATTGCTGACCTACTTTCGTCCACGCATCCAACGCAGGCAACAAACCATCCTCCAACTTCTCCAAATCACCCTCAAGCCGATACAACTGCCGAGTCGCCAACTTCAAACGACTCGACATCCGAATAAAATCGTTAGCAGCCTCAGGACCCAACTCCCAATGCCCCTTCACCGCAGGAGGACTACGATCAGCACCCTCCCCATCCTGATTCTTGAACGTAAAATGCCGCGTAACCTCCTCTGCAAGCTGATCATAAACCTGAAAACCAGGCTTCCGGATAGGCTCTCCCGGACGCAAAACAATATCAGCATTCCGCTCAAGCCAACGAGCAACCCGATCACACTCCTGACCAGCAACAAAAATTAAACGCCAACTATTATCACCCCGCAACCTACCCGGATGCACAATCACACTCTTGGTTGTCCTCACAACCTGAATACTCCCAACCCGAAAACCAAGCTTAACCCAATTACGAGGCTCCCCCAACTTTTTCCAAGCCAAACAATCAGCCCGACCCCAACTCACCACATCGAACTTGATGGGATAATCCTCCAATACAATAACAGACCGATCCTCCTCACTCCCTGTGAGGATCTTCGAACCGCTATCAGTCAATTCATAGAGGTGACATGCTCCATCTAAGGTGCCGTGTATATACCCCAGTTTTTTGAGCTTCTTAACCCAGTAGCTCATTGTTGGACGAGTGATCCCAGCAGCTTCAGCAGCCTTACTAGGAGAGCCTCTGAGACTCAAAAACTCGAGGATCTCCTTCCCACGCTCACTAAGAGTTAGTCTAACTGGTTCGAAACCATCTAACTGCCTCCGCGGCTTCCTGCATTTTTTGTGTCCAACCAAATAGAACTAACCTCTAGAAAATAGTTCCAGCAGCAGCTTCTCGCAAAGTTTTACGATAAACCTTGATTCCCATGGATTCCAATTTGTCGATGAGCTGCATTGTTTTACTTAACTGAGGTTCAGGGAATCCGTTACCATAGTTATCATAACCTACAGCAACAGCCCAAAGTCTAAGCCATTTCCCAAGAGCCACAGCGAAGTAATCAAGATCAAACTCCATTATAGGCTCAACAGAAACAAACAACTGAAAGTCAGTCATTTCCCGCAAATACAGCATAGTATGAATTCTTTCATATCTGTCCTGAGCCTTACTAATTCTTGGCTCAATCCTGTTGGACTCTATCGTAGCGCCTAGTACACAGTTTTCGGGAATATGGGGCAGCACGTCATAGTAACGTTTCGGGTTCTTTGTTAGCAGCAGAAACTTAGCATCAGAAGATTTACCGATTTGATCTAGAACTCTCAAAATAACTTCTCGTGGTACATTATCCGCGAAAAGATCAGTCATGTCCTGGACAAAAACAAAATCGCCTTTCTTGAACGTATAATTAATTTGTTTCTCGTCAATGCGGGGTTGCCCTTGGTACTTCTTGAACTTAAGACGTTCTGCGTATGCTCTAGCCCAGCAGCCAACACACTTATGCGAACATTCGCCAGCAACAGGATTCCAAGTCTTCGAAATGAAAGGAAACATCTTACTCACGAAGAGTCACCCCATAACCTACCTTTTTTCCATCCCTGAAAATTGTGACAATTTGAAACCCAAACTTTCTAAGAATAGGATTTAGGTATTTCTTCAAGAACTAGAACCCTCCAGCTGCTCCCAATTAACACTCGACAAAACTAACTCGCGGATCTTATGCACCAAACCGCAGACAGGACCATCAGAACCCTCAACAGTAATTTCCAGAACCTCATTAGTCACCATATTTCTGAACCACATATTCCTCAAAGCCAACTTACCATCACTCAACCCAAGGACCCCTCCTAAATGAACATCGGCAAAGCATTCGAAGCAGCCCCATCAGTGTATTTAGCACGCAACGGAATCCTGTTCTTCAACAACTCAGCCTTCACAGCAACCTCCGGAGCCCCGAACACCCCAGCAAGCAGCTGACTCAACCTTGCGATCTGGTCCTCAGACATCTCCTCATGAAAAACCAGATAGATCCTCTCCTCTACACCCCCAATAACAGCAACCCCGGGAATCATAGATACAACAGGAACTAATCCATCAGGAAAGACTTCACCAAACAGCTTCTTACCCTCAGCATTCAAGAATACATTATGCCAAAACCGCCGCTTTTTCAACGCCAACGCCCTTCCCTCATCTTTCCAATCAAACAATCCGGATCCCCACGCATCCGACAATTAGCCTCTAGACAATCAAATATCTTCAACAGATCAGCAGCCCGCCTACCAACAACTTCGCCCCGAATAGTCACCATCTTCTTTGCACAATAGCACCAGCAACGTACCTCTCTAACCACGCCTAACACTCCTCGGCTCCTTCTTCGCCAACTCCAAACCGTTAAACTCAGACTCCAACTCTACAGCAACATGCGAAACTTGATTTGCGCAGCACCCACGACCATTACGCCGAAGTTCCCGACTGCGCTGCTTCACAAGATCCAAAATCCGCCGAAACCGCGCATCCAAACCCATCACCCAGAAACCAAACCCTTCTCACGCAAAACAAGATCCCGCACAGCAAACCGAATAGCCTCAGAACGACTAGAATACACCCTACACCTGACAAGATCTTCTAACACCCGCAAATAGCCCTCAGGCAACAACACAGATATCACATGCAAAGCAACCTACTCCTCATCCGGAACTTCATCAAGAGTCAACTGCGTCCTACCAATCTTGACAGATACAACCTCGCCCTTGGGAAACTCTTCGCAGATCGAGCGATTACAGCTCACAAGCACCAAACTATGACCATCAGCATGCTTCAACGAAACCCTATACCGCGGCGTCTTGCCAGCCTTGCTCTTCCAACCATGAGCATCAACAACAAACTGAATCTCCACAGCTAAGCCTCCTTAGCACTGCAAATTATCGGCCACACTTCAGCAGCATGCCTTACAAACGTCTCAAGAAAAACTACTAGTTTGATTGCCTCTGGGTCTCCTATTTCCTCAAGCTTCAATCGTTTGCGACGGATAGCTTCAGCGAGATCCAGCAGCTCCCTCGTAACAGGCTCCAGGCTAATCAGCCTCCTTGTTCTGGTTTTTTTCAATGTAGTTTTCCATCGCCCGCAAAAGCGCATCCGTGCGATTGGGGATCCTCCCTGTTTGCTTCCACGTTTTGTCGAAGTCTTCCAGCAGTTTCGTGGGGCAATTAAAATTCACAGCAGAAGTTTCAGTCACGGCTGCAGCACCTCCCTCATTTTTGTTTCAGACAGTTTCTCAACGATTTTGGAGAAAAACCGGCAGCCTTCAGCCCATTCGCTTTGCACAGCTTCATCAACATACTTGCAGACGCTAACTGCTGGGCACCTCAAACACTGCTTAGCCATCGGCCTTTCAAGCATCTCACTAACACTCAACTTTTTCATCCTCCTTTCAGATGGATTCCGCTGGACGCGGTCAAATTCGGCTTCCAATTCGCCCCAAAAAACAATCTTGCTGACATAATGCATAGTAGTCATCAGATTGTTGTGTCTCATCATTAATTGCAGCATCTTCAAATTACGCTTCCGCCTAACCCAATCCGCAGCAAAATAGGCACGCAACAAAGTCGGATTATACCTGATCCAATCAAAGATCCCAGCTTCTCTAGCATACCACTTAACAACATTTGCGATAGCTTCATTGCTGATCGGCTTACCCAAAGCGGATTTCTTCACGTTAACTGATGGCAACGGCTTCACTATCCAATCATCCTCATAGGGCACAATCTCCTCCTTGTATTCCATCAACAGTTCAGCGAGACGCCAATGCAAAGGCAACAATATAGGAACACGCTTCTTGCTGTCCAAAACACTAATGAAACCCAGCTCCAAGTTAACATCTTTCCACCGCTCAGTAGCAATCTCACCAGTCCTCAAAGCCTGCAACCTACTAAAATCGATAACAATCTGATCCCGCAAAATTTTCGGGTGCTCAACCAAGCTTTCGATGTCATCTTGACGCAACACCACAAAATTGAAGGCAGCCCTATGACTCAAAACCGAACCCCCCAAGAGACAACATAATAGCCTACGATACACTGAAAAACCATGTTACACAAAGACACTGCAGCATACAGAGAGAGATCACTGAAACTATTAGACTCCACCGTATGTTCCTTCTGATTGTCAGAGGCAAACGAATGAACATTTACACTCATCCAGACCGAATCCAAGTATAGAATAGCTACACGATAGGTATATAAAAACTATTAACATGCAAAGATACATCTCCGAAAGAGGATCAGTAAAATGAGTAATAAAGCAAAAAAGTTGTCTGTAGTAGCTATTCTCGTTTTAGCTGTAGCATTCCTTTTTGGTCACATGCATTACGGCTGGAACATTATTCAGACACTCACATCAGAAGTCGATATCTGGACAAAACTACTGTTCCTCACAATCTTTGTCCTTTGGCTTTTAATCACTGTAGGGCTTTTCCTCTTCGTTTTGAATTTCTGGAAAGAAAAGAGAAAAACTAAAGATTAATTTTCAGTCCACACCCAGGACAATGAATATGACGGCAACTACTTTCTGAGTCATAACCTGAAATCGGAACAGAATCCCTCGCAAATTCATGCCCACACTTAGGACAACGAACAATTCCAGACAGCTTCATAACCCAAAAAACAACCCTCTAGCAATAAAAGCCTTGTTCAACACAAACCTTATGTGCCAAACAACCATCCAGTAAATTGGCTGCGGGCTGCTGGAACAACTTCTTATGCTTGGTCGCTGAGAAGCCGGCAGCTTGCAGTCACCCCCAAAATTCTCGGCATCCTAGACTATAAATAGCAGGCAGCCTACACTAGAAAATGGCGACCAAGCATGAAAACAACCCAAAAAATAGCAGATATGCCGATCAGCGAATCGGCGATTTTAGACCAATTGGATGCCCGACTCAGGGCGATCCGCGAAGCAGCAAAAAGAATGGGGGTGAACGCATGACCTTCTTTGAGCAAAATAACGTCATCTTCACCTACACCAGCCAAGAAGCAGTCGAAGACGGCGTCCTTTTCGATATCGACACAATCGCACCGAGCAAAACCAACCCAAACTTTTTCCTGAAGTACATCACCAGCAACCTCATCGAAAAAGGCTACCTAAATGACCGCTGCAAAAACGCAGTCCGCAGAGGAGAACAAGGTACAAACCCACGCTGCCAAACCTGCGACGTCTTTTTATCCAGCACCGGAAAGCTAAGCTGCCTACAACCAACAATCAACATCCCCAACTTCGTAGACCTCATTACCCAAGCAACACACATCTTCCAGAAAAAGCCCGCAGACGACTATTTCGTCAGCGGCACCATAGAGCTGCCGTCAGGACAAAAGCAGAAAATCTTCATAGCCCAGAACGAAACCGGACGCTACACAGCAATGCTACCGGAGGACTACTAAGATGCAGCTAGCACCTAGCGACCCCGTTCTCTCCCCACAGCAGGCGGAACCCTTCCTAAACCAAATCTCAGACTGGACCTGCAGCTGCGGAAGAGACCTCCACGGCTTACCGATATACCGATATCCGCATGACGCAGGCTGGAAAGTCCAAAACCTCAAAGAACTGCAATGGCTGTACATCCACTGCCCAAAATGCGATTATGACCACGCAATCTGGAAGCTAGGAGTACCCCGCTAATGGCTCCCAAACTTTGCAGAGAATGCGACACCTCAAAGATGCAATTCACAGGCAAAGGAAAAAACATAGTCACCTGGATCTGCAAAAAATCCGGACGCCACAAAGCCTTCGCCGACACCTGCGACTTCACCAAAAACCCAACGCACCCCCACCCACACCTCGGAACCCTAGACATCTACATCGAAGCTGCCCGCTGCAGGGTCCTCACAGAATTTCAGACAGGCGCACAAAAATGATAGGAAAAGGCAAATTCTGGCCATACGTTAGACCGCTGATCTGGCAAAAAGCGCAGGAGCTCTTCCAGGAGGATGAAGCACGAACGATGGGAGACGACTTCAAAGGCATCACCGCAACCCGCGCAGAGCTCCGGGAAGGCGGCTACTTCCACGAAGCAAAAATTATCGTACTGCAAGACCTATACCGCCAAAAGAAAGGACTCCCCACCCTCGAAGAGGAAGCTGCTCAACATGGCCATCTTTAAGCGGCGCCACCTCCGCAAAGTGCTCTCAGGACACAAAACCCAGACCCGCAGAACCCACAAGCACACCTGGAAGCTCGGAAAAACATATTCTGTCCGGGACAAATGGTTCAGCAAACCCCAAGGACACATCACCATAACACGCAAATTCAAGCAGCGACTCGGCGACATCAACCCCCAAGACGCCAAAAAAGAAGGATCCAACAGCCTCGAAGAATTCAAGCAAGAATGGGAAAAAATCTATGGACCAGAAAGCTGGAACCCAGACAAGATCGTAATCTGCTACGAATTTAAGCTAACTGACGCCAAGCCCCTGCGAAGAGGCTCCTTCCTTTAGACTCTTCGTAAAAACCCTAATTTTTTTAAGATTTTCTTCCCCAAAACAGATAGATTTTTGGTTGATTGAGCTGAGCCAACCGTGTAAGCGCCCTAGCCAACTCCTCCCTTTCAGCACCCGCAAGCCAGGCGACATAATCTTTTTTCTTGAAGTTTCCATGCGCCCCAGCAATCCGCCTATTATACGGATATCCAAAACAGCCCAGAACCTCCTTCACCTGCTGAACCCTCCCCTCGAGTTTTTTGAGATTATAGTCCGGAACAGCGAGCAGATAGGACGTGAACCCCAATCCCTCGAGTTTTTCAACAGCAACCAAAATCTCCGGAGCAACCTCAGACTCGAGTACCCTCCGCATCCCAGCATGCTCAGCAAACGGGTTATAACGCGCCATAACAGCAATCATTTCTACATAGGGCTTCCCACAAAGAGGCAAACTCTCCCTCAGCAACTTCACGGATGCGCCAATAGTCCTGTATTTCGGATGAACAACAACCCGAGCTATTCTTGTCAGCTTCTCATTCAACTCCTTCATGCTTCCAATCTTCAAGACTCTGCTCCGTCCGGGAGCCGCACTCATGGGACAAACATAAACGACTGCCCCACAAACCCGATCCCCACGCTTCAAAACAAACACCTTCTGCAAAAACGCGATCCTGTGGCTACGATAATGAAAGGGCGCAACTTCCTTCCAATCCTCGTATGTGCCCTCTTCAACCTTCATCTCATCAAGCAAACTGCATTGCGCGCGCACCCGATTTGGATAATATTTGACGTCTATCTCTCTGCCAAACCGCTTGTGAATATGCACACTTGGAGCGAGGTCATCCAAGAGATCCGTGTGAGTAGTAGCCGCGATAACAGCTTTGCTGAGACTCCTAGCGAGTTTCTGCACGTTGTAGGCCACGATCTTCGCGGTCTCCCGATCCAACGTTGCGCAGAACTCGTCCATGATCCACCACTGCGCCCCGCTCTCGATCAGCTTGGCGAGACGATACCGGTATCTCTGCCCATCACTAAGCTGACTGTAACGGCGCACAAACAGGAAAGCATCATTCAACCCCACCTTAGATAGCAGCTTCAAGCCCTCCTCAACAGAAGCGCCAACAGTGTCGATCAGCGGCTTATCCGGATCAACCTCAACATCAGACATCCTAACTGCTTCTTGCAGCTTCAGATCCCCAACAACAGCCTTCAACAAAACACTCTTTCCTGATCCACTGTCTCCAGTCAAATACACGATATCTTCAGGACCAATCACCAGCTCCACATTATCATAAAGCACGTGCTTCTGGGTGTCACTGATCCCCAACCCGAAAGCCTCAGCAACTTGAATAGTTCTCGGAGTCAAATCTGTCCTAGTTTCGTAGCTAATATTGAAGGTAAACTTGCCCGACTCCCGATCATAACGCCGAGCAAACTTCCTGATCCTAAACTCTTCTCTTCTCCGCATTTTATTCTAAGCCCTCAAAATTGCATGAAGTCAACAAACTCAACCTTCGCCGATCGAACCTCAGAGACATCTTGCGGGGCTCCCGTAAACCCGTTTTTATCTGCGGAGCCTCCAGGTCCTTCAAAAACTGATAGCCGCGCCTAAATGGTTTACCGCATTCACGCTCTAGCTTCAATGCCTGCTCAAACAGGTCCGGATGAAACCGCCTAAGACTAAGCCAAGCCGAATCAGTCTGCAGCGGACAACAGAAGCAACTCAGGCGATTGGACCAACGATAAACAGAATGGATAGGAAGACAAAACGACCTAATCACAGTCCAAACTCTCTTCTCGGACCAATCAAAAATCGGATGCAGCACATCCCGATCATTAAACCTCTTCGTCTCAAAAAGCGGAATATTCCTCCTCTGATACGATTCTTCCCGCGTATTCCCATCAACAAACAATATTTTTTTGTCAGGAAATTTGGCAAGAACCTTCCTCGTCGGATCAGCTTTGATCTTCCAAATACACCAACGACTCCTCTGATTCGGAGGACCATAAGAAACACAAAACTTGTTAATGTCCACGTTTGGGGCAGTAACAATCAAATTTAAGCCACGTTCAACACAGAATTTTTCAACAAGCTCCCGAGTTCCCGGAAAGTCCCAGGGGCTAGAATAATAAAGAATGTATAATTTTTCGGGATCAACGAAGTGGCTAGCGAGAAAACTTGAAACGAAACTGTCTTTGCCACCGCTGCAAGTGGACAAAACAACATCATAATTGTCCGTCACAGCAAACTGCTTCTTCATCTTCAAAGTTTCAATTTTTACCAAAACCTAAACCTCTCCCTAAGTAAACGCAAACGCATCTAGCTCCAGCTTTTTCATTTCAATAGTTGCATACACACTAAGAGCGACCGCCCACCAGACATCATCATGTGACCCGTGAGGATGACTGTAACTAATGGCGCCATCTCTCCGCAACTCAAACCTTTCAACATTCATTTCACTGCAGATATCCCCCCTGTATGGCTTCTCCCACGTCAAGAACGGATAGAAGAACCGCTGATTCATCATCCTCTGCTTCAACAAGCTAGCCATCTCACTCTTCCGCGACGTCGTGAAGATAACTCCCTCCACGTTGCTGATCCCAGCTTCCTCCATGTCACTGATAATAGACGGACCTTCCCTCGTGTTGTCAACCCTGACCCTCTGGAAGCCTTCCCACCGGTCCTGCAGAGCCTTCAGGTATCCGATCACAGTAGCATACATTGTGGGTTGACGAAAAATCTTGAGATGCCGAAGCCGCAAAACATCATTCAATCGCTCCGACACAGC
>Ga0315539_1003381_pt1 | contig 11232 bp, 8 predicted proteins | sample SalMarSW160150MG_FD_203097 | JGI IMG/M metagenome (GOLD analysis project Ga0315539, IMG submission 203097) | Salt marsh sediment microbial communities from the Plum Island Ecosystem LTER, Massachusetts, United States - Salt Marsh Sediment SW1601-150 ... | reverse complement strand
CCCTTGTTAATGATGTTGCGCAACCGTTGGGAACCTGCATCAGGTGCGATCGTCGCGGTTTTGACCTTACTTTTCCTGAGTACGGACAGAAGTTCAGGGGAGAGGGCGTCCGCTCTAAAAGAGCTGAAAGATATTCTGATATTCTTTTCAAACTTCTGGTTGCAAAGCTTATGAATTTCAGGATGATCCGAGACTGCAGCGCCGACAAGGCCGATTTCGTCGGTCATTGAAATCCCTTGTTGCAAACATTTTTCGAGAAGCGAAAAAGGTCTGAATCTGGGTGGTCTGTAAACAAATCCTGTGCTGCAAAATCTGCACCCGTGGGGACAGCCTCTGCCGACCTCAATCAGAAATGTACGATCGAACGTCGTATCCGGGGTTAATATGGTACTGCAAGTGGGAGTTCTGGAAAGATCTTCTAAAAACCGGCGCTCGATTTTAACGGGTACGTCTAATACCGGCTCAAATGAACGAAATGTTCCATCTGAATGGTATGTGGCATTGTAAAATGCCGGAACATAGGTGCCCGGGACATTGCGGGCAAGGGTTTTTAAACAAGACTTTCTGTCTTGATTCAGCAATTCAGGGTGCGCTGTATCAAAAAACCGGGGAAGAATTGCTTCGGCTTCCCCGATCAGAAAACAATCGACAAAGGGCGCCACAGGTTCCGGGTTTAAAAAAAAAGCGACTCCCCCTGCGATGATAAGAGGGTGGGGGGTTTCTCTATCACTGGATCGCAGAGGGAGTCCTGCTTTTTCTAGAATGGTCAGAAGGTTGGGAAAGTCATTTTCAAATGAGACGGAAAAAGCGATTACGTCGAAAGCGGAAATAGGGCTTCCGGACTCTATGGTGGTGATACGTCCTGCTCCCGGTCTTTTATTCTCCGGTAGAAAACCCCTTTCGCATACAACGTGCTCAATTTCATTGAGCAAATAATATACAGACTGAAAACCGAGATTGGACATTCCAACATGATACGTGTTGGGGTAAACCAGCGCGATCGTGATCCGCCCTTTCCATGGTTTGCGAATGGTTCCGATTTCTGATTCAGCAAATCTTTTATGTAATTTATCGGTTTTCCATGCCATTGATGATTAAATGTAAATAAGTAAGCCGGACAAGCCGGAAATAACAAATCACAAGCATCAAATCTCAAATAAATTCCAAACTACAAGCTCCAAATTCCAAAAAAATACCAAATTCCAAAGAAATACCAAAGCCCAAATAAGATCCAAAGCCAATTGTTTGTTATTTGTTATTTGATTTTTTGACATAAAAACACAAAAAATCAAAGTTTAGGTGCTAATCCGCCTTCTTTCTTAAAAATGTCGGCACATCCAGGTCATTAAGGTCGTTGTTGTCAATTACAATCCCTTTGTATCCTCTGTATGTGGCGCCGCTCGATTCACCCACGGCTTGTTTCCGGCGGATAAATGTGGGTTCGTCATAATCTACGGCGTCATTTAAGTCGTCAAATGTGATATCTCTGATTTTGCCTCTGAGCTCAGTTCCCATTTCAGATTTAAGATTTGAATCGATTCCGGTTGCAATAACGGTTACCCGCATCTCATCGCCCAGAGTGTTGTCTATCACGGTTCCCCAGATAATATCGGCATTTTCTCCGACTTCATTATATATTCGCTCTGAAGCTTCGGTCATCTCTTCCATTGTCAAATCACTGTTACTGGTTATGTTTATCAAAACACCTTTGGCGCCGCAAATGGAGATATCTTCCAGCAGAGGGTGGGATATGGCACGTTCGGCAGCTTCCAGGGCACGGTTTTCAGCGTTGGATGTACCGATGCCCATGATGGCCATACCGGCTTTAGACATGGTTGTCCTGACATCGGCGAAGTCGAGATTGATCAGCCCCGGCATCATAATAAGATCAGTAATGCCCTTGACCGAATGGAGCAGAATCTCATCAGCTTTCTTAAACATATCGGTCATTTTGGCATTTTTTGACGCAATTCCCCTCAGCCTGTCATTGGGTATGGTGATAACAGTATCAGCGACTTTATTGAGGGAACTAATCCCCTCAGTCGCCTGTTTCGCCCTTTTTTGGCCTTCAAATGAAAAAGGCTTTGTTACCACCGCAACGGTAAGGGCATCAATTTCTTTGCAGAGTTCAGCGATAACCGGTGCGGCCCCGGTACCGGTCCCGCCGCCGAATCCTGCAGTGATGAACACCATATGGCTTCCCTCAAGCGCACTTTTGATGGCCTCGGAATTTTCAAGCGCGGCTTCCCTTCCGATTTGAGGATCAGCGCCGGCGCCGAGTCCCTGTGTCAGCTTTTCTCCAATCTGCATCCTTATGGATGCCTTTGAGATCTCAAGAGCCTGTGAATCTGTGTTGGCGGCGATAAATTTTACACCCCGGAGCTTGGAATCGATCATATTGTTAATCGCATTTCCACCTGCTCCTCCAACACCAATTACAACGATTTTTGCGGAACTTTCAGTTTCTACCAAGGTAAACGTCATTTTCCCCACCTCCTGTAAAATAAATTTAAATTACATCTTTAAACCACCTTTTCATCCGGGTCATAACCCGGTGAAAAATGTTTGAGTCACGAATCCTGAATTTCTTTTCGGGTTGATTTTTTGCTCCGTACAGGACGAGTCCGACACCGGTGGCATACATGGGATTGTTGACTACATCGATAAGGCCGCTGATTCCCCTGGGTGTACCGAGTCGGCTTGGAACATCGAAAATCGATTCGGCAATATCCGTAATACCGTGCAATAGGGCTGATCCACCGGTTAGAACCAGGCCGGATGTGATGACGTTGTCCATCCCGGCTCGGAAGATTTCCCTTTTTATTAATGTGAAGATCTCTTCGATACGGGGTTCTAATATTTCTCCCAGTATCTGCCTGGGAAGTTTTCTTGGCTTGCGCCCCCCCATGCCGGGGACTTCAATGGTTTCTTCGTTGCTGATATTCTGGGCAACACAGGTGCCGTATTTTATTTTGATCTTTTCAGCTTCGGCCCGCGATGCGCGCAAACCGATACTGATATCATTTGTCAGGTTGTTACCCCCAAGTGACAGAACAAACGTATGTTTGATGTTTTTTCCTAAAAAGATTGCCAGATCGCTCGTTCCGCCACCAAGATCCAGAAGTGCCGTGCCCAAATCTTTCTCCTCATTGGTCAGCACGGCTTCACCCGAGGCAAGTGGTTCCAGGACGATATCGCAGACATCAAGACCGGATCGGTTTGCGCATTTTACAATGTTATGGGCAGATGTGACGGCACCGGTCACAATATGAATTTTAGCTTCCAGTCTTACGCCGGACATACCCACAGGATTTTGAATACCGCCCTGATCATCGATGATAAATTCCTGGGGAATTACGTGGATGACTTCACGGTCCATGGGAATTGCCACGGCGCGTGCTGCATCAATGACCCGTTCCACATCATTCTTTGTTACTTCAGGACCCTTTATTGCTACGATTCCACGACTGTTAAAACCGGTTATATGACCTCCGGCGATCCCGGCATATACGGATGAAATTTCACATCCGGCCATAAGTTCCGCCTCTTCAACAGCCTTTTGAATCGATTCTACCGTAGATTCAATATTTACCACTACGCCTTTCCGAAGTCCAATTGAGGGGTGGGTGCCGATACCGATAATATTTATTTTATTTCCTTCCACCTCACCAACCACAGCGCAGATTTTCGTCGTGCCAACATCAAGGCCGACAATGATATTTTCCTGTCTTTGCATGTTAAACCTCCTTATGACCTCGTGCGGGCGACTCTCTTTTCGTTGGATGTATGACAATGCGATTTAAATTATTGAGATCGATTGATTCGAGATGTGAGAAATCCCGTCTTTTTTTGAGATGTGCAAGAATATTTTTAAGTCTGTCATATTTATTCGGGTAGTCATTATATCCGATTTTTATTTCTTTGATGCGATCAAAGGCATAAATTGTAAGGCCCATTTCCCTATCCACCTGAATCTTTTTTATTAACTTGTAAGGAAGAACGCTTTTACATTTTTGACCCAGTTCCAGAACATTCATTACAGCGTTAAAAGGTATGCTGCGGGGTTTGTCCCGTGTATTGATGTCTGAAAACGCAAGTCCGCTGATAATCGGCAGTTGGTCAGGATCTGATACCGCCATTTCTTTGAATATTTCTCCGGAAGTATTGATTAAAAATTTGCGGCCAAGGTCGAGAATGGCAAGCGGTTTGTGTTCTTTTATTTTGATATTTATTCCGGAGGGAAGATCTCTGCTGACCTCAGCCTCGGTGATCCATGAATGTGCCAGCAGTCGCTTTCTGGCCATTGAAAGGTTTACGGAAATAATATTTATCCCCTTTTTTATCTGTGTCTGCTCGAGGACCTGTTTTTCAGAGAGCCTGTCCGTACCGGTAACGACCAGTTTTTCGGCCCTGAAATAGTCGCATTGTGTTAAAACGTCGTAACTAAAAATAAAAACAAAGCTAACCAGCTGCAAAACGACGATTACACCCGCTGTTTTAACACAGAAAATAAGACGCCTTATAATTCTGTTACGCTTTTTGGCAGCGCTGTTCTTATAATAGTTACTTCGTATGTGCTTACGACCCAACAACCCTAACCTCTCTTTCAAGATTAATGTTGAACTTTTTTAATACGGTTTCTTCAACAAGTTCCATCAATTCCAGGAAATCAGCGGAGGATGCTTTATGGTGGTTTATAATAAAATTGGCGTGCTTTGATGAAATTTTTGCTCCGCCGATCGACTTTCCCTTAAGTCCGGCCGCATCAATGAGCTCACCGGCAGTCTTTCCGGATACGGGATTTTTAAAAAAACATCCTGCACTGGGCAGACCTCTCGGCTGTCTTTGCCAGCGTGTTTCTAAAATTTTTTGGGCCTCTTTTTTCAGTTTTTCAGGGTCCGAAGGGTGCAGACAGAAACAGCCGTCTAATATTACCTGTTGCCCGCGATGAACATCTATTTGCTCTTTGTTCCATGAAATTTTCCTGTAAGCAAAATCGAGCTTTTCTTTTTTAATTTTGCGCACCTGACCGGTGGGAAGCAGAATGCTTATTGATTCAAGGACACGTTCCATGGAACCATAGGATGTGCCTGCATTCATAATAATTCCCCCCCCAACCGTACCCGGAATGCCCATGGCAAAATTCATTCCTTCAAGTCCCCTCTTCAGGGCAAAGGAACAAAGTGTTTGCATGCGGGCACCTGCCATGGCGGTAACAATAATCTCATCGGCGTTGCCGTCTGTTTGAGAAATTGTATTAAGGCACTGTGTCAATACGATCACAATTCCCTTTATACCGCTGTCTTTGACCAGTAGATTTGTGCCGTTGCCGATAATCAGATATGGGATTTTTTTGTCCCATGACCGTTTTACAAGGGCCTTTAAGGCCTCAATATTTTCCGGAGCAACAAAAGCTTGTGCCGGGCCACCCACACGTAATGATGTATGTTTTGACATGGGCTCGTCAAATTTGACATTGTTGCCGAAACGCCTTTTAAGCCATTTTATTGAATCAGAATACAGAGCCATAATTTACGTCTCGGAATTTCTACAATTCTTTCAGTACCATTTCCCCGACTTTCCAAACATCTCCTGCGCCCAAGGTTAGAAGAATGTCTTCCGGGTTTAGGATTTTTATCAGATGTGAAACCGCTGTTTCGAAATCTTGCAAATAGACGATTTCTTTGTGGCCATGACTCCGAATTCCTTCAAACAAAGCACGGCCTTCTACGCCATTTATCTTTTCTTCTCCGGCTGCATATATGGGAAGAACCACCAGCAGGTCGGACTGATAAAATGAAGTTGTAAAGTCATCAAAGAGCGCCTGGGTTCTGGTATAGCGGTGGGGCTGAAACACCACCACAACCCGCCTGTGGGGCCAGCTTTCCCTGACGGCTTGCAGCGTGATTTTGATTTCCGTAGGATGATGACCATAGTCGTCCACAACGGTGACCCCTTTTTTTTCTCCTTTAATCTCCAGCCTGCGCTGAACACCTTCCACGTTTTGCAGAGCCGATTTTATAACATCAAATGAAATATTGAGTTCAATTCCAACTGCAATGCTTGCCAGGGCGTTATAAACATTATGGATGCCCGGAAGATTCAAAACGATTTCTCCGAGTTTTGTTCCAAGATGATAGACGTGAAACCTGCTTTTCAGCCCTTCAAAAACCACGTCTTTGGCCTGGAAATCGGCCTGAGTACTCATTCCGTAAGTTGTAAAACGTTTTTGGATGCTCGGGATAATATCCTGGATCGGCTCATTATCCAGGCAAAGGACCGCCAGACCGTAAAAAGGTATTTTGTCAATAAAGCTTAAAAAGACTTCTTTGATGGCGTTCAAATCCCGGTAAAAATCGAGATGCTCACGATCTATGTTCGTTACCACTGCTATGGTCGGAGAGATTTTCAGAAAAGAACCGTCACTTTCATCGGCTTCAGCCACGATATAATCTCCCTCTCCGAGAAGTGCATTGGAATTTATGCTTTTGAGTTTTCCGCCGATAACCACCGTGGGATCAAGCCCGCCTTTACCCAGTACAGAAGCGATGATCCACGTGGTAGATGTTTTGCCGTGGGCGCCTGCAATGGCGACGCTGTATTTTAAACGCATGAGCTCGGCAAGCATTTCGGCTCTGGGTATTACCGGGATTGACGCTTGACCGGCGGCGACAACCTCAGGGTTTCCGGGGCCGATCGCCGATGACGTTACCACAACATCCGCCCCGTGGATTTGCTCGGCAGAATGTCCTTTAAATATAATACCGCCAAGGTTTTCCAGGCGCCGGGTAATGTCTGAAATACTGCTGTCGGATCCCGACACCTTGTAGCCTATATTGAGGAGGAGTTCGGCAATTCCGCTCATCCCGATACCGCCGATTCCGACAAAATGGATATGGTATTTTTTTAGAAACATATATTTTTATCTTACTGGTTTTATTGGTTTAATTAGTTTGTAGCAGTCATCAACAATAACTGTTGCTGCATCGGTACGACATAGGTCCTTTGCCCGGGATGCCATCTGACGAAGCGTATCCGGGTTTGAGGCGTAAAAATCAATTCGCTCGGCAAGGGCTTTGCCGTTGAGATCTTTTTCAAGGATCATTTCGGCGGCCCCGGCTTTTTCCAACGAACGGGCGTTTAAAACCTGGTGATTATCCGCAGCAAAAGGGAACGGTATGAAAATAGCGCTCTTTCCAACAGCTTTGATTTCCGCCACTGTTGTTGCTCCTGCCCGACATATGACAAGATCGGCTTTTTGATATTGCCGGTCCATATCATTGAAAAATGCCTGAACTCTGTAGGACATACCATACAGTTCGTATGCATTTTTTACTCTTGTTTCATCATTGAGTCCGGTCTGATGAATAAAGAAAAACTTATCTTTGTCTTTGATTTTTTCTATGGCTTCCAAAAGAGCCATGTTTATGCTGTGAGCTCCCTGGCTTCCCCCTAGTATCAGGATCACAAAATGTCGCTTTTGCTCTGAATCGTCAATTCCGAAGCCTTTTTGATTCTTTGGGTATTGCAGAATTTCTCTGCGCACAGGGTTTCCGGTATAAAGAACTTTTTTAGGGCTTAAACCGGTTGGAATATCATCAAACGAAACATATACCCGGTCGGCAAGACGGGATAAAATTCGGTTTGTAATTCCCGGCAAAATATTCTGCTCATGAAGAACTATTTTAATGCCTAGAAGCCATGCTCCGGCAACCAAAGGGCCTGCGGAATATCCCCCTACACCAAGGACCAGATCCGGCCTGAATCGTTTCAGGATCATGACAGATTCAAATATCCCTTTAGGTATTTTCAGGATAGACTTGGCCTGGTTCCATAGTCCCCGGCCCTTGATTCCTTCTGATGTAATACGTTTATGGGCAAAATCTGCTTTTGCTAACGCTTTGGTTTCAAAGGGCTTGCCGGTACCGACAAATAAAAGTCTGTTGTTCGAATTTCTGGCCATAAATTCTTTAGCGATGGCGATGCCTGGAAAAAGATGGCCGCCGGTGCCTCCACCGGCGATGACAATGCGCAAGGGACCCGAAGACTCCCGAGATGAGCGAAAGTCTCTTGCTATCTGTGCTTTTTTGTCGCTTTGCCCCATAACTGACGTCTCGGAAATTCTACAACTTCTTGAAAATACAGGTTTATTAATAGTAACCTGTTTATGTCATCAGAATGGAAGAATGGAATGCTGGAATGTTGGAATATTGGGGATAAAGGCGGAAGTAAAACATTGTAATTGTAAAAAACTCCTTCAAACCCATTATTCCATTACTCCATTGTTCCATTATTCCAATTGGGGCGAAGCCCCTAAGTTCTGTTTGCCGCTTGTCATTTGAACAGAATTAAAACCCTGATGAATTCGTAAACTAAGAATTCATCACAGTTTAGGTTTTAGGATTCAGCTTTTAGGATATTAAGATTAGCTGTTTTAGCAGATGCTTAAAACTTAACACCTAAAACTTAAAACGTTCGTGAAAATCGTTTTTTAACTTTTTACGAGACCATTACCTTTAGGCCTTTTAAAAACTTTTTTAGCGGTTCCTATATTCATCAGTATTCCTATTGATGCCATATTTAATAACAGGGATGTGCCGCCGTAACTCAAAAAAGGGAGGGTAAGTCCCTTGGTCGGCAGGAGTCCGAGGGCAACCCCCATGTTAACGCATACCTGGAGGCCTATTGCCGTTGTCAGCCCGATGGCTACGAATGATCCGAATGAATCTTTACAATTTCTGGCAATAAAGATTCCCCTCCAGAAAATCAGTATATAGAGACCCAGGATAATCAGGACTCCCCAAAGTCCGAGTTCCTCTCCGATTACCGAAAAGATAAAATCGGTATGGGGTTCAGGAAGGTAAAACAGCTTTTGATAGCCTTTCCCGATACCTGTGCCCCATATTCCTCCTGTTCCAAAAGCCATGAGGGAATGAACAATCTGGTAGCCGTCATTTGCAGAATACTGCCACGGATTCAGGAAACTCATGATACGTTTTAAGCGATAGTCAGCACTGACCATAAAAAAATATGCAATGGGGATTATCAAAACCAATGACGTTATTAAATGCAAAATGCGAACGCCGCCGACAAAAAGCATAACCCATGTAAGAACTCCAAGGATAATCACTGAACCGAAGTCAGGCTGAAAAATGATCAGGACGGTAAACATACAAAGGATCATAATATGTGGCAGAAAACCCACATAAAAATCCTTAAGCACATCCTTTTTTTTATTCATGGAGTGAGCAAGATAGATTACCAGTGCAAAACGGGCAAATTCAGAGGGCTGAAATGAAAAACTCCCCAGACGTAACCACCGTTTTGCCCCTCCTGCCGAATATCCGAGCCCGGTAATCAGAATTGCAGCAAGAAAAATCAGAGCCAGGATAAGGAGCGGATATGTCAAAGAACGAAAAAACCGGTATGGAAAACGGCTGCAGATTATTAGGGCGACGATTCCTAATAAAGCGAAAAGCAATTGTTTTTTTAAAAAATAATACTCGGTTCCAAATTTTTTAAAGGCCAGGGCGGAACTTGCGCTATAGACCATTACAATTCCTATGCCCACCAGGAAAAGAACCGGGAACAACAGCCTGACATCGTAATAGAAGGACTGTTCGCCAGTCTTCCGGCTTTTTTGGTTATTTTCGGTCATGCTTATTTTATTTCAGGGTTCTTTAAGATTGCCGATCACCCGGCGGAAATCTTCTCCGCGTTCAGCATAACTGCTATACATGTCAAAGCTTGAACAGGCTGGAGATAAAAGCACAATATCACCGGGCGATGCCGCACGATATGCCGAAAGTACCGCATCTTCCATTGTAGATGCGGTTTGCACTCTTTCCCTGCAAACTTCCTCAAGAACAGATTTTATATTATCCTTTGCCTCTCCCATTACGATCAGTTTTTTAATGTGTTGTCGAACCGGTTCCAAAAGTTTATGAAAATCTCCTCCCTTATTACGGCCCCCCATAATAAGGACGATGGGTTCACCGAAGGTTTCAAGTGCTCTTATTACTGCGTCAACATTTGTTGCCTTTGAATCGTCGAAAAAATGCACGTGGTTTAGGGTCGAGATATATTCTGTCCGATGGGGAAGCCCCTTAAAATCGTTCAGGGCTGATTGCACTCCTTCCGGGGTCCCGCCGACGGCAATGGCCGCCAGTGATGCCGCGGCGGCATTTTCAAGATTGTGCCGGCCCAGAAGGTTTGTCCCGGAAAGGTCGATAGATATTTTTTGGTTTTTTTTCATGCGAATCGTTATGTTGGCAGGGGTTGGCGGATCACCCCGGCGGATGACCGCATTTTCCCTGTATTTAGCTTGAGAATTATCCTGATGACAGAAGATGAGCTTTCGGGCGCGAAGGTCTTTGGTTACTGAGTGGATGATCGGATCGGAACCGTTTAAAACTGCGCTGTCGCTTTGTTGCTGATTTTCAAAGAGCCGACCTTTTGACCGGGCATAGGAATTAAAGTCCGGATAACGGTCCAGATGATCGGCAGTGATATTTAGCAGAACGCCCACACGAGGCCTGAACGTATCGATGGTATCGAGCTGGAAACTGCTGACTTCAGCCACAACAATGTCTGCTGGTTCTCTTTTGTCTGCGCAATCGATCAATGGGTTGCCGATATTGCCGCCAACGAAGACCTTAAACCCCGACTTTTCAAGCATGCTGCCCAAAAGCGCGGTTGTCGTAGTCTTACCGTTGGTGCCGGATACGGCAATAATAGGTTCCCGGATATATCTTGCAGCAAGCTCGAGCTCTCCTACTATGGGAATTCCTTTTGCTATGGCCCGTTTTATCGGCAGAATTGTAAGGGGAACGCCGGGGCTTACCACGATAAGATCAGCCCGTTCAAAGGTTTCAATATTGTGGTTCCCGAGTTCCATATTGACACCCAGTTTGTGTGCTATGGGAGCATAAGCGCCCAGCTCTTTTTCACCGGCCATATCCGTTACCGTTACAGAGGCACCTTTTTTATGGGCGAACCGTGCTGCTGCAATTCCTGATATGCCGAGGCCGACGATAAGAATATTTATGTGATTAAGATCCATCTGATAAATCAGGTTATAATGTATTAGTACCTTAGTTGTAAATTTTGTGCTTGTTATGGCAGAAAAATGCTTAACCAATTAAGTGTGAAATGCCTAAAGTGATCTAAAGTGCCTAAAGTTAAGGTGTCGCTCCCGACTGCCATTGCAAGGCACGAGCGGGCAGGTCGCTC
>Ga0315539_1003376_pt1 | contig 11239 bp, 7 predicted proteins | sample SalMarSW160150MG_FD_203097 | JGI IMG/M metagenome (GOLD analysis project Ga0315539, IMG submission 203097) | Salt marsh sediment microbial communities from the Plum Island Ecosystem LTER, Massachusetts, United States - Salt Marsh Sediment SW1601-150 ... | reverse complement strand
CCAGGCCTCCATTGACAAGTTCATCCTCAAGCGGGGAAAGCAGGTCGGAAGGTTCACGCTGAACAAGGACATCTCGAACATGAAAGCGTTCCTCAACTGGGGAAAGAGGAACAAATACATCAGCGAAGACGTCAGTATCCAGAAAGTCAAAGTCGATAACAAGAACGTCAAGCCTTTAAACAGGAAGCAGGTGAAGAACCTCTTACTCACCTCGGAGCCATACCCGACCTGGTACACGAGGATACCGCTGTCCCTCACCACGGGGCTGCGGAAGAACGACATAGAATCCCTCAGAATCGCCGACATAGACTTCGAAATGAACTCAATAGACACTTAGGAGCAAGAAGACCAGGAAGAGCATGCTATTCAGGCCGCTGCCCCCGGAGGTGACGGACCACCTTGCGGTCTACGTCGGCTCCCTGCCAGCAGGGCAGGTCAGACTCTTTGCCGATACCCACACGCATAAGAAATGGAAGAAGATAAGAACGAGGGCTGGGCTTCCCGACCTTCGCTATCAGGACCTCCGCGTCACGTTCAGCTCCCTGCTCGCGGAGGCGGGAGAATCGACCAGCATTCGACAAAGGCTGCTGGAGCACTCCTCCCCGCAGATAACCGAGGACTACTACACGAAAGTCCAAGATCCGGTTCTTCGCAACGCGGTAAACAAGCTTCCAGTGGACGAGTGGCTGTAGCGTTGTGATTATATCAGCCCACGCGGACTCACCTCCACCATCGCCAGGCTCAGCCACTCCTCAACGTCCTCCTTCCTGTACCGGACTAACCGGCCAAGCTTCGAGTACTTCGGTCCTTTCCTCAACTGGCGCATCTTCCTCAGGTAAGATTCCCTCAGTCCGTACATCTCGGATATCTTTTCGGTGGAATATATCCTGAGGTCGTCCATTAGTGTCCCTTTATTAACGAATCAAGCCCGATTTGGTTCTATTTCTGAAGCCTTTTATTCTTGTCCATTAAATCTAATAATCTGACATATAGTCATTTATCAACTTGAAGCCTGGTTTCTTTCCAGGCCAGCTCTCTATCATAGAGCTGAGTCTCTGATGGAGCCGCTCCATCAATTCCTTCGTCTCACAGACGAACATAAAACCCTCAAGGCCAGCTTGCATTGCCTTGCGAGCATTCGTCTGCTCATATTGCTCACTGAGAGCGATCTCAATCCCAAGCCGCTCCCCATCTTTCCGGATGACGAGCACATCAAGGCACGTATCTCCAACACTAGCCTCCACCTCAACTACGTATCCATTCGCCTGATACCACTCCTTCAAAATCTTTTGGTAATACAGGTGCTTCACACCCCCACGTCCTTTCCGTATATCCTTTATCCCAAGTTCCCGTAGGTACTCTGTACCCCTTTGTGTAATCTGCAGAAGTTTTTTCCTCCGTCCGCGCCTGTTTGTGGGCAATTCTACCTCATAAACAAGTCCCTCCTTGATCAGTTCCCACTTGGTTTTTCCACCCATGTATCCACTCAACCCAAGCTCCTTATAAAGCTCTGTTAATACCATGGGTTTCCTATACACCTTGATCAGCATATCCTCGCTATTTCTTGTAATCATACCTACCTTCTTTTGCTTCTCATGCTCTGCTGCGCTGTTGCAAGTCGAGCAGGATGGACTGTCGGACCGGAACAGAGGCACCCTCGGTTCCCAGCGCATCCCTTGCACTTTCTCTTGCTTCTGTTTCTGTCCTTCTATTTCTCTTTTTTGTTCGCTATCTTTGCTCATGATTCAGCTTCTTTTCTTGTCACTTTTTATCACGCAACTCGCAACACAAATGGCCTGTCGATCCTCTCGGAAAGCCGGACGACCGCCTCGCCACGTTGCAGCATGTAGAGCGCCATCACCTGTACCTGATCCCTGAACCCCAGCGCCTTAGCGCTGTCCTCCACGTCCTTGTCCGACGTCTGTCCGAAGCAGACCCTTACGAATGCCGAACTCTTAATGCTGTCAGCGAGCTGCGACGGATGGCATTCAGCCGCGAGAAATCCTATCCCAAACTCCCTGCCCTGCCGAATTTTCCAAAATAGTTTCTTAGCCAGGTCAAGGCGAGAGCGTCAGCAAATACGGGCAGGCATTTCGTATACCTATACCTATCTATGTGAAAATTTGGCCGTGCCTCCGGCACGGCTGCTGGGCCCTGGGCCCTGAAACCTGAAACCTGAAACCCTATTCAGGTGGTGAACCAGCTTACGAAGGTTCTGTACCGCAGCGATCAGATAGTCTTGAATACGTTGTCGCCATAGTCGACGCCAACGAGTGCGTTTAAAGCCGTGACATAGGGTCGCATCACCAAAACTGCCTTCCATCAACCATCGGCGACGAATCCGGTCACGTTTGGCCTCTCGACTGTGCGACTGTTGACGCGCTTGGTCAATAGCCTCTTGGTTATAATGACGTTTCAGCGTCCGAGCCACGCCTCCCTGGGCACGGGTACATTGATCTCGAAGCGGACGGGCTTCACATGTGGACATGCTGCAGGCATATTCGTAGGCCTTGCGCTTTTTCTTATATTTACGTCGGGTCAATATCTGTCCTGCTGGACAGGTATAGGTATCACTGGCAGAATCATAGGGGAAGGCATCTCGCCCAAAGATCTCTCGGCTAACGGCTCGTTGCTCTTGAACGTCGATCATATCGGCCATATGACTGCGGATACCTCGCTCATGGCATTTGCGGAAATTGTCGGCCGTTCCGTATTGCGTATCTGCGACAACCGTCTCGACCTCCTGGCAGGTATGCTTTTCATGTTGATCGATCAGATCCATCAGGGGCGTATTCTCTTCAACGTCTCCCTGACGCTGTCCAGAGGAAAAAAAGCGGTTCGAATGTAGACTCATTTTGTTAGGTGCTCTAAATCTCTTATCGAAGAGATTGCCGTCTTTACTTGAATATGGGTAAGAGATCGTCAATTTCCACCTATAAAAAGTCAGTCAATTTGAGTATAATACAATTCCAGTTAAAATTGATACAATCACGGGACACAGTAATTATGGTAGATGGATATGAAATTTCGTGGCAAAAGATTACTTTCCCGCTCCGTTCAGCCTTATTTTCCCCTCTGTTTTTCCTGTTCATCTATCTATGGGTCGATACAAAGCTGATATATTTCCATCAAGAACAGTATTTGCTTAAGCATATTTATGTTTCTTCGATGCATCTTTTTTCTGATACGCCTTTGTTTCCCGGCAAGCCGATCGAATACGTCTGTGCTATTCTGTCACATTATTTCTATTATTCATGGGCAGGAGCCGTTATCGTTACAGCCATTGGATGGATGTTATGTCTTGTGACAGATAGGGTTATCACATTTATGGCCGGCGATCAATTAAGGCCATTACGGTTTTGCTTGCCAATCATTTTGCTCATCGAGTACAGCCGATATTATCACCATCTGCAAGACAGCCTGTCCATACTATTCGCTCTTATCTTTATCTATCTTTATACAAGAAAGCCCTTGCGAAATCCCGCCCTGAGATTCGCGCTGTTCCTCTTACTATCCACAGCAGTATACATCGTGGCAGCCAAAGCTTACCTGATATTCGTGGCGGTTTGCGCTATTTTCGAATTCTTCAATATGCGAAATCCCCTCACCGGTTGCCTGTCTCTTTTGCCACCATTTCTTATTCCCTACCTAGCAAGCAACACGTTCTTCGACATGAGCACAAGCCAGGCTTATCTGTCAATGTCACCGTTTAGTCCGGCCTCCAACATCGGGACAATCTCCCTAAGATTCTGCTTTTTCCTCTTTTTGCCGACGGCAGCGTTGATCGGTGCCATTGTTAAGATTGCCGGCCACAACTCTTCCTTCGAAAAGGCGCAAAAGCTTTTGGATCGTTGTCGCGAAAACAAATTCAAATGGTACATAGAGACAGCCACCCTGATCGTTATTGCCGCAACAGCGGTCTGGTTCGCCAAAACCCCCGTTACTAAAACCCTGAGGCGTATCGACTACTTTTGCCAAAACAAAATGTGGCAACAATTGCTCGACGAAACCGACCAATTGCCCGAAAAACAATATAGCGTCTTTGTATGTCACGATGTTTACAGAGCCCTTTATCATTCGGGCAGACTTCTCGATGAACTGTTCTCATACCCTCCACACCCTGCAGGCCTGATGCTTAATCTTGAAGATGGCCTGTCAGGTGAAACCCAATTGACCAGATGGTTCAAACTCGGCGACATCCTCTACGAACTTGGAGACATCAACAGGGCGGAGAATGCGACCTACGAGGCCTTGACTTCTGCAAATTACTACCCTCAGGGCTTAATGAGGCTAGCCATGATCAACATCGTAAAGCAGCAACCAGAAACGGCCCGCATTTTCCTGAATGCCTTGAGCGCCGATTTCATATACAGGGACTGGGCCAAGGAATATCTCAAACGTCTCGAGGAGTACCCGTACTTTTCAACTGACGATGAAATACAACGCACCCGTTCGCTCATGTTCGTCAACGACAGCATCGAACGGACTACGCCGGTGGACCTGCTGAAAACAAACAAGAACAACAAGATGGCCTTCGAATATGTAGTAGCTGCTCTCTTATTGGGTGGTCAGCACCTACCGTTGGTTTCAAGTATACACGATCTCGACAATTACGACTATCCGAAAGACTGGCTGCCGAGACATCTCCAGGAAGCGGTTCTGACTGTTATGACCTTGACCGGCAAGAAAGTTGACCTTGGCACCAGGCGCATGGACGGCAATGTCGTTTCCCGTTACAGAAGCTTCATTGAGCATTTGAAAGACTTCGCACAGGACCCGGAAGGCACAAAGAAGATCTTGGAAGAAGATTTTAGTGACACCTATTATTACTATTATTTCTCAAGGTTCCCGAGATGAAACGACTTAGTTGTTATATCTTAATCACGCTAATTGCCGCCATACCATTAGGGATGGCTGCATATTATAAATTACAGTCGATGGACATCACGATCGATCGGTTCAATTCTCTTAACAGACCTCCCAAAATCCACCCTGATTATACTGACACCGTCATTCCACCCAACATAGCGCCGTTGAACTTTCGTTTGCGAGAAGACGGCAGAGAATTCTATGTCAAAATCTATTCGAACCAGGGCAAGCCGATCTACGTTCGCAGCCGAAAACAGCTCATAAAGATGCCCGTAAACAAATGGAAGAACCTCCTCGATTCAAATCGAGGCCAGAGGCTCTACTTCGATATTTACACCAGAGACGATGAAGGCAAATGGAGCAAGTTCGAGACTATCACAAACACCATCGCCAATTCGGATATCGACAGTCATCTGGTCTACCGCAGGCTGCGCGTCTGCGCCTGGTGGAAGGATATGGCCACCTACCAGCGTAATCTGGAAACCTTCAAAGAATCCATCTTGCTACACAACCGCTCATACGAAGGAGGCTGTGCCAATTGCCATACATTTCTCAAAAACAGCCCTGACAACATGCTGATGCAGATTCGGTCATCGCAGTATGGCACACCCATACTGACTTCTCAAAAAGGCAAAGTCTCAGCCATAAATACTCGAACCAACGTATCGCCGGGCAAAGCAGGCTTTTCGTCATGGCATCCGAACGCTAACATCATCGCTTTTTCGATAAACAAGTTCAGCTTAATCTATCACTCAGCCACGCCGGATATCCGCGAAGTTGTTGATACCGCCGCCGATCTGGTTTTGTATCGGATCGACACAAACAAAGTCAGCAGTTCAGGCAAAATCACCGACCCAAACCGCATGGAAACCTATCCCGAATTCTCGCCCGATGGAAAGTATCTCTACTTTACCAGCGCCCCTCAACTACCCAGCAGCAAATATCGCCAGGTCCTCTATGATTTGATGCGAGTCGGCTACGATGCGGAAAAACAGCAGTTCGGCCCATTAGAGACAGTACTTACTGCCGAGCAGCTAGGCGGCAGCATTACCCAGCCAAGATTTTCACCCGATGGCCGATACCTATTGTTTAACGTATGCCTGTGCAGTGATTTTCCGGTCAATCAGCCTATAAGCAATTTGTTTCTGTTAGAGATAAGAACCGGGAAATTCACTGAGTTGCCGATCAACAGCAAATACAGCGAATCATGGCATGGGTGGTCGAGTAACGGCAGATGGATTGTGTTCAGCAGCAAAAGACTCGATGGCCGTTTCTCAAAACCATTCTTCAGTTACATCGATGAGAATGGCAAGACCAGCAAACCGTTTGTCTTACCGCAAAAGGATCCTGCTTATTACGATTCACTTCTGCAGGTCTACAGCATACCCGAGTTTATTACCAGACCGATTAAAGTAAAAGCAAAACAGTTCGCCAAAACCATTTTCACTTACTCACAGGTCCCGCAGGCAGATGCAATCACAGGTGCAACTCCCAACCGCCCCGCCCCACCGATACAATCCGCCGATCAAGCTGAAGACATCTGGCCGTCACGAGAGTAAAGATTTTGCTTCAATGCTTGCCATTTAAGCAAAGACACTAGAACTTGTATACTGCGATCCGAGTACCCCTCGATATCCCCTTAATAAGTCCACTGGTCAAACCAGTGGCTTACCTATCGTTGAGTTAAAAATGGTAATATTTAAAGCTTTTCTACAGAGCATACCGGACACTTTTAATTCACGCGGTCTTCTGCTATAATCTCGACATGCACAAACGACGCACAACTTTATACAGCATCGCCAAGAATATAAATAAGCATAGGATCCGACAAAACGGCCGCAGACCGGCTGCAAGCCAGCAAAAGGCACGGGCCGGACAGAAGACGCCTGCCACACCAACCGGATGGCGTCTCTGGGTGTTCCGCTCTATCGCCCTCATTGTCGTACCCGCGGTGTTCTTTGGGAGCGTCGAACTCGGGCTGCGAGTATGCAACTATGGGTATCCGCCCGGTCCGTTTGTCAAGGTCAAGGCCAACGGCCAAACCTGCTACGGCGACAACACGCAATTCAGTCAACGCTTCTTCCCCCGCCACCTGGCGCGCGAGGCAATACCCTACATCTTCGACGCTGACAAGCCAGAAAACACATGCCGGATATTCGTGTTGGGGGCATCGGCCGCAATGGGCGTACCTGAGCCGATGTTTTCCTTTCCACGAATCTTGCGGGTGATGCTGATGCATCAGTATCCCGGCACGAAGTTCGAGATCATCAATACCGGAATGGCCGCGATCAACTCACACAGCGTGCTGCCGATCGCCCGGGAAGCGGCTAAGCACGATCCCGACCTATTTGTGGTCTATTTGGGTAACAATGAAGTGACAGGACCTTACGGCGCAGGTACAGTTTTCGCTCCCCTTGTGGGAAACCTGTCAGTAATCCGAGCGACCATCGCATTCAAAGGCACGCGACTGGGTCAACTGCTGAAGAATGCTTTTGCGTCAGTCGGGACCCGAGTCAACACACCCCAGATGTGGCGCGGCCTGGAGATGTTTCTGGACAAGCAGATTCGAGCCAACGATCCTGCCCTCCAGGACGTATACGACCATTTCCAACACAACTTGCAAGACATCATCGCAGCCGGACGCAGCGGCGGAGCGAATGTCATCCTGTGTACCGTCGGCAGCAATCTCAAGGACAATCCACCCTTCGGATCGCAGCACCGAACTGATCTGACTGAGGCCGAGAAGCAACAGTGGGACGAGATCTATCAACAAGGCATTGCCTATGAGAGTACCACACGCTACGCCGAGGCCGTTGAGCGTTATCTGGCTGCGGCGCAGATCGACGATTCCTATGCTGACCTGCAGTTTCGCCTGGGACAGTGCTACTGGTTGATGAGCGAATATGGCCAAGCCGCCGAGCGGTACACCAAGGCCGAGTTGTTCGATACACTGCGTTTCCGCGCCGATACGCGAATCAATGAGATTATACGCGGCGTTGCCCGCAGCCAAGATCATATTCAATTCGTAGATGCTGTTCGCATCTTTGAGCAGAACAGTCCCAACCGAGTCCCCGGCGTCGAGTTGTTCTACGAGCACGTACACCTGAATTTCACGGGCAACTACCTATTGGCCCAAGCTATCCTTGGTGAGGTTGCCAAGACACTCGGTCCGCACATGCAAACGAGTAATCCCGAGCCGCTTAGCGAAGCCGAGTACGCACGGCGTCTGGCATATAATGAATTGGATCGCTACCGGATCGAAAACAAGGTGCTCAACAACTTCATCAAGAGACCACCATTTAGCAATCAGCTCTACCACAACGAGCTGGTCGCCAAGATGGAACGCCGGGTCGCCGCACTGAAAACCAGTATCACGAACGAGGTGTTGACACAAGCCGCTCAACAAAACCGCTGGGCCATCGAGAACGATCCCTCCGACTGGCTTCTGCGCTGGAAGTATGGTCAGTTCCTAGCTGAGCAGACAAGGGATTACCACGCCGCGATGGAACAGTTTCGCTGGGTGCAAAACCATTTGCCGCATTCATGGCTGGGGCATAACAGCCTTGCCACCATGTTGTATGCCTTGGGAGACCTCGACACGGCGATCTCCACATTCAAGACGGCGATACGGCTCAAGCCCACCTGCGGCACGGCACATTTCTACTTGGCCGAGGCTTACCGCCGGCAAGGCGTCATCGACATGGCGGCCGATCACTATACTGCCGCAACCCAATGGGAAAGAGACTGCATCCCGGCCTACAACAACCTCGCACGCATCATGGCCGAACGGGGCCAGACAGAGAAGGCCATCGAAACTTGCCGTCGGGGCCTGATATTCTCACCCAACAGCGCTACTCTTCGTGGCAGTCTCGGCACGCTGCTGGCACGACAAGGGCAGAGAGACGAGGCACTCAAGGAACTAAGAACCGCCCTCGATCTGGATCCCAACTCAGCAGCCATACGCAGGTCACTGCAAATCCTCCTGGGCGGAGGCTGAGCCCGGAATATCTTTCAGCCAAGAGGGAGGGGATTTGGACATGATACAGCATCGGGTGTCTTGGTTTAATCGTCTCTGATGCGGGTGAAGATAGCGGCTCTCACTGAGAAACGGACCGTTTTACTGCTGATGACCCACCCCAGAAAGCGGCCGCGGCGCTTGTGTTACCTCTGCCGGCGGAATTATCGGGACCATATAGCCACTAGGTCTATGGGGCGAATTGGGTAGAAAATGGGATTTTTTTCTTGTATTTTGGTGTCAGCGTGTGTTATACTCTATTGTTATATGATTAGACTTGTATTAAATGTAGCTTATGGCTGAATTCTACGTTTAATAGCTGATTTGGCAGGTGTAATTTACGTGTCTGCCGACAAGTGGATCCATGTGATGTACGTTGCCAAGCGTGAGTACTACACAGATTAATAAGTTTGAGTGATCCTTAACCCAGGTCGTAGAATTATTCCGGAACGGAGGTTTGCCGTATTTTCCAGACCATAATTCTGTGCAACGCGTGGAAGATAATTACTTGTTGCTGGCATGCCCGTGTTGCGTTGGCCGAAAAAGCCAAGCAGGGAAGAAATATTCGTGGTCTGCCGGAATTTCAGGTCGACGGCTAATGGGATTGTGGCAGAGTGGTTTGCACTAAACACCGAGGGCCAGCTCGGCCAAGTAAGACTTTGGTTCGTTGCAGATATTGGCTCGACTGATGCAGTGAACACCTGAGCTAATGCTTGCTTGGGATACATACGGAAAGGAAGGAGGTGATAGTTACAAAGAGCAGAACGTAGGCATGTCAATGAACCAATTGTGATGTTCCCTAAAAGACTATTTTGACAGGAGGACGTATTATGAAAAAATTTGCTTTAATGACAATGATTATCTTGCTCGTGCTGTCGACCGTGTCGTTTGGTGGTCTGCAGCGCAAACTCTGGTGGGACACGCCCACGAGTAGTATCGATGAAGCATGGGCCGTCATCAACGGTGACACGGAGCCGGATGTGGTCGATATTGTCGGTGATGCAACCTCCGGCGATCAAGGTGTGGACAACTACGTCGGCAGCTTCAGCGGCGCTTTGATGATACCGGCTGACGGCATCTACACGTTCTACGTAACCAGTGACGACGATTCGCAACTGTTGCTGGACGGCGCGGTCGTTGCCTACGTCTCCGGCTGGACGGGATTCCAGGACTGGGCCAGTGGCAGCTCCCACCCGTCAGAGCCGATGTCCCTGAAGGAGGGTCAGCTTATGGCGCTCGACATGGCGTTTCGTGAAGGCGGCGGCGGTGACCATTTCTCTATCGGCTGGGAGACTTCTACCAGCACCCTTACCAACTCCATCAGCTTGAAGGCTCCTGACGGCATAGAAGTGCTGCCAGACGCCGTCACCTATCCTTCGACCGACCAGTGGCCGAATACCCCCGTGCCGGCCAGTGCCGCCACAGGCGTGGTTGAAGCCATGCTGAGCTGGCAAGGTCCGACGGGCGTTGTAGATCCCACCTACACCGTTACTTTAGGCACCGAACCGGACGCCTTGGCAGAGGTGGCGACAGGATTGACCGAGTCCGTATATGACGCTGGTATGCTCGGGACAGAACTCGCTTTCAGTACCACGTACTATTGGAAAGTAACGGTCGACGGCAGCGACGGCATTGGTTTTCTTTGGAGTTTCACGACCGCCGATCCGATCATCATCAAAGAGGTTTCGGGCGATGCCCAGCCCGTGGGTGCTACTGCTCAGTTGAGCGTCGATGCGGTCAGCCCGCTTGGCGCCGAGTTGTCCTACCAGTGGCACCAGCTGAACGTCGAGTTCCCTCCGGGTTCAGGTAATATTATCCGGGACGCCCCGATCCCCGGCGCTGACGCGGCTGTGTATGAGGTCGAAGCAATAAGCACTGCCGACGAAGGCGAGTACTATGTGGCCATAAGCTGTGTCGATGGCGACGTAAATTCACCTGTTGTCATCCTGGATTGCCAGACGGGCCTGATCCACCGTTATAGCTTCGGTGATAGTGACGGCGTCGTTGTTCCGGATAGTGTCGGCGGTGCTGATGGGACTCTGATCAATAACACCGGCCTGGCCACCGTCGCGGACGGCCAGGTGAATCTGGGCAACGATGGTTCGCAGACAAGCAATGGCAACAACGGCGATGCCAACGGCGACTATGTTGATCTGCCCAATGGTTTGGTCAGTCCTCTGACGCAGATGACCATCGAAATCTGGACGACCTGGGACGATGACACCCAGACTTGGGCACGTGTCTATGATTTCGGTACCTCCAACAGCGGCGAAGGCCTTTCCAGTGCGGCTGACGGTGGCGGCGATGTGTACAACTTCTACTTCAGCACGGCGCGTTGGGACGGCCTCGCGCTTG
>Ga0315539_1003369_pt1 | contig 11249 bp, 9 predicted proteins | sample SalMarSW160150MG_FD_203097 | JGI IMG/M metagenome (GOLD analysis project Ga0315539, IMG submission 203097) | Salt marsh sediment microbial communities from the Plum Island Ecosystem LTER, Massachusetts, United States - Salt Marsh Sediment SW1601-150 ... | reverse complement strand
CTATCGATTGTATCAGGAGGCTGACGCCTTAGCCAGTAACTTTCTGTCATTGAGTCGAACTTTCGGTGCAGTGGATCTCGTCCTGTCAGACGAAAGACAAGCCCGAGCGGCGTAAGTATTAAAAAGTAAAAAGTTGCCAGCAGAATGAAACTCATTACCCAGCCGATTGGCAGTGTTATCAGTATCAGGACGATGTAAATAATTCTGGTTAATCCGGCCGAAATTAAACTGCATAAAAAGACAGCAAAACCAGCACCTGTAATAACAAAAATCCACTGTATTCCAAGGTCTTTAAGCAGGTAAAGTAATAAAGAAATTATCGCAGATGCAATCATGGCGATAATGCCGAAATTGCGAAGCTCTTTACGCTTGGGGTGCCAGTTTATTTCGATCATCGACATTTTAGTTTTTCCGAGTTTGCTTAGTCTAACTCAAATTGGGCTTTATATTCGTCCACTTCATACTGTTTCGCCTGAGGCTGCTGCTCTTTATAAAGCAATTGATTTTCCATAACCAAAACATCCATATTTGTGGCCATAAAACATCGATATGCGTGCTCCGGAGAGCAAACAATCGGTTCGCCGCGTATGTTGAAACTTGTATTGATTATTACCGGGCAGCCGGTCTTATCCCTGAATCGGCTCATTAAACGGTGCAGTACAGGGTGACGTTCGGCATCGACGGTCTGGATACGAGCCGAATAATCCACATGCGTGACAGCGGGGATAGTGCTTCGCTGAACTTTGAGTTTATCTAATCCTTCCAGCTTGCCCAGCGATGTATTTGACGGCAAACGTTTATCGTTGCGAACTTGTGCCACAAGCAGCATATAGGGACTATCCTGCCCATCCGATAAGTCGAAATAATTGCTCGCATCCTCTTTTAGAACACATGGGGCGAACGGGCGGAAAGATTCGCGGAACTTTATCTTCCGGTTCATTATCGACTGCATTTTTTTGCTTCGGGCATCGCCAATAATGCTGCGGCTGCCAAGTGCCCGGGGTCCAAATTCCATACGTCCCTGGAACCAGCCGATTACTTTTTCCTTGTTAATCAATTCCGCCACATTATTAATCAATTGCTCCTGGTCCGGATAAACCTGGTATTTTGCATCGACCGAGTCGAGGAATTCCCGAATTTGTTGGTTACTATAAGCCGGGCCAAGTAAGGAAGCCTGTTGTCTGTCGTGACCTTCGGCCTTGCGTTTGTTGTCCAGCAGTTGATACCAGACAAACAATGCCGCTCCCAGTGCACCGCCGGCATCGCCTGCCGCCGGTTGAATCCAGATATTCTCAAAAGGACCTTCTCGAAGTATTCGGCCGTTACCGACGCAATTCAATGCTACACCACCTGCTAACACGAGATTTCGCATCCCGGTTTGGTTATGTACATAACCGGCGGTCCGAAGCATGATTTCCTCGGTTACGGCCTGAATCGATGCTGCCATGTCCATTTCACGCTGGTTCAGTGGTGAGTCAGGCTTGCGTGGAGGCCCGCCAAAGAGTTTTTCAAATTTAGAATCCGTCATCACGGTTTTATGACAATATGGGAAAAAAGACAAGTTCAGACGAAATGAACCGTCTTCTTTGAGGTCTATTAATTTTTCTAATATGAGATCGTAGTATTTCGGCTCGCCATATGGAGCAAGGCCCATAAGTTTGTACTCGCCGGAGTTGACCCGAAAGCCGGTAAAATATGTAAAAGCCGAATATAACAGCCCGAGCGAGTGGGGAAAATGCTGCACATGAGTGACTTCTATTTTATTACCACGTCCCGTTCCGAAACTTGCCGTGGCCCATTCACCAACACCATCCATGGTAAGAATGGCGGCCTCATCAAATGGACTGGGGAAAAATGCGCTGGCGGCGTGGGATTCGTGATGTTCGGTGAAAATGTAACGGCCTTTATATCTGTTGTGTAATGCCTTGTCCATTTCTCGGGGCAGGTGTAGCTTTTGACGCAGCCATAGTGGTATGCCCATAAGGAACTGCTTAAAACCACGAGGGGCATAAGCTATGTAAGTCTCCAAAAGCCTCTCGAATTTGATAAGCGGCTTCTCATAGAATATGACAAAATCGAGCTGTTCGGCATTTATCCCTCCGGCTTCAAGGCAATATTCAACTGCATGTGAAGGGAACCGGCTGTCATGCTTTTTCCGGGTGAATCGTTCCTCCTGTGCGGCGGCAATAATTTCCCCATCGCGAACAAGTGCTGCTGCGCTATCGTGATAAAAAGCCGATATTCCCAAAATATTCATTCTGTAATTATAAGCTGTGTCGGCTAAAACACAAGTATCATGCATTATTACCAAAATAACCAAAAGAAGTAGTATGGAAGTTAAAATGCAATCTTAATTCGAGGTTTCTACCGTTAAGACAACATGACAGAGCCGGTTTTTTCAGTATGCTGTTTCGTCGTTTTTTTCGGCTCGACAGTATCTGAGTTTTAGAGATAATATCAGGAGAAATGCGGCGTAAAAGACTTTGTTCTGTGGAAAAGTACGGTTTTTATAATAAAAATTGGTTTTACTCTTGCATTTTCTCCACAAAACCATATATTCATGCTTCTGCTTTTGCAGATTAGTGAAATTGGATGAAAAATGCTAACTAAGCAGTAAAAGGGTATAGTCGATGTCAAGAGAGTGTTATTTTACCGGAAAGCGAACGGTATCCGGCAGAAGTATATCACGACGTGGTAAGGCCAAACATCTGGGTGGGGTCGGCAGAAAAGTGACAGGTGTTACCAAAAGAAAGTTCAAGCCGAACATACAAAAAGTTCGTGCCGTTATCGAAGGTAAAGTCTGCAGAATCAGGGTATCGGCCAAGGCTATTCGTATGGGGCTGATTCAGAAGCCGCAAAAGCGAGATTACAAGCCCGCTGAGAAGGCAACAGGTTGATAAAAACAATTTCCCGGAGAAGATGTCAATTACAGCGGGGCGGGTTTTGCCTCGCTTTTTTTTTAGTCAGGTATTAACAAAATGGCACAAAAAATAGACCAGATACAGGTTCGGAAGGTTGCAAAGCTCTCCCGCCTGGAATTGACCGACCAGGAAGTGCAGGAATTTACCGGCCAGTTGGGGGCGATTCTTGAATACGTTGAAAAAATGAACGAGCTGGATACGAAGGATGTAGAACCTCTGGCGCACTGTCTGCCTGTTAGTAACGTTTTTCGAGAGGATAGTATTAAAGAATCCCTTGGGACCGAAAAAACATTAGCCAACGCACCGCAGAGAGATGATGCGTTTTTCAAAGTACCGAAAATACTCGATGACAGTTCCGGTGCGTAGAAACCTCTTAAAGCAAGTATGGAAGAGCTAACAGCCAAAGAATTACGTGATCAAATTGCTGCCGGTCGGGTAAGCAGTGTTGAAGTAACTAATGCTGTCTTCGAGCGGATTCGGGAATTCGAGCCGGTTATTGGTGCTTATATCAGCACATTTCAGGACATGGCGCTGGAGAAAGCTGCAAATGTTGACAGCCGTATAGCCGCGGGAGAGCCGGTAGGGCAATTAGCCGGTGTGCCGATTGCAATAAAAGACGTTCTATGCACAACTTTCGGGGCTACTACATGTGCCTCGAAAATATTGGAAAATTTCCACGCTCCCTATAATGCTACCGTAGTGGAGAAACTTTTAGCTGCAGATGCGGTTATTGTAGGTAAGACAAATATGGATGAGTTTGCAATGGGCTCGAGCACGGAGAATTCGGGCCTCAAGCAAACCGTCAATCCCTGGGATACGACTCGAGTGCCGGGCGGAAGTAGCGGCGGCTCGGCGGCGGCTGTTGCAGGGCAACTTTGTTTTGCCGCCCTTGGTTCCGATACAGGTGGTTCTATACGTCAGCCCGCCGGTTTTTGTGGAGTAGTGGGCTTAAAACCGACTTATGGAAGAGTTTCACGATATGGGCTTGTTGCATACGGTTCGAGTCTCGACCAGATCGGACCGGTTACGAAGACGGTTGCCGATTCGGCATTGATGATGAATATTATAGCAGGTCACGACCCGGCCGATAGCACCAGTGTCGTCGAAACAATGGCCCCTGTCTGCGATTACCTCGAGATGCTCGAAGAACCGATAGATAAACTCAAAATCGCAATTGTGCCGCAATTCAATGCCGGTGCCGACGAGCAGGTGCAAAAGGCTTTGACCGAGGCGCTAAATGTATATGAGAACCTCGGTGCTCAAATCATCGAAATAGATATGCCCCATCTGGATTATGCGATTGCTGCATATTATGTCATTGCTACGGCCGAGGCATCGAGTAACCTGGCTCGATATGACGGTGTGCATTATGGTCACCGTACGGAGAATCCACAAGACTATATTGAGGTTTATTCGAAATCCCGTGCCGAGGCGTTCGGCAAAGAAGTCAAACGGCGTATAATGCTCGGGACATACGCGCTTTCGAGCGGTTATTATGATGCGTATTACCTCAAAGCGCTAAAAGTCAGAAACCTGATACGTGGTGATTTTTCAGCGGCTTTTGAGAAGTGTGATTGCATTATCATGCCGGTCGCACCGACGACTGCTTTTAAGATCGGTGAAAAGGTAAACGATCCGCTGCAAATGTATCTGTCGGATATTTATACGATAGCCGCCAATTTAGCCGGTATTCCGGGAATCAGTATCCCCTGCGGTTTTGACGATAAGGGTCTGCCGATCGGCTTACAGATTATGGCCCCGGCGTTCGCTGAAGAACAATTGCTGCGGACGGCAAGAATGTACGAAACTCAAACGGATTGGCATAAGAAAAAGCCGCCGATGATAAATTAAAAGAATGATGGCTGATTTAAAATACAAAGTATTGGTCGGACTTGAAATTCACGTTCAATTGTGCACGAAGAGCAAGATGTTTTGCGGTTGTGCGGTTGAATTCGGCGCTGAACCCAACAGCAGGGTATGTCCTGTGTGCCTTGGTATGCCCGGTGTTCTGCCGGTAATGAATAAGCAGGCGTTCGAGTATGCAGTTATGGTCGGTCTGGCCCTGAATTGCGAGATACCCATGTTTACCAAGTGGGACAGGAAGAGCTATTACTATCCTGATTTACCGAAGAATTATCAGATAAGCCAGTATGATTTACCGCTCAGCAAGGACGGCTACATTGAGATTCCACTTGAGTCGGGCCAAATAAAGCGGATTGGTATAATCAGGGCGCATCTCGAAGAAGATGCCGGCAAGAATTTGCACACTGCGGGCAATTTCTCGCAGGTGGATTTGAACAGGACCGGAACGCCGTTACTGGAGATTGTTACCGAACCGGATATGAATAGTGGCGCCGAAGTTCGGGTGTTGGCTGTCGAATTACAGCGAATGGTCAGATTTTTAGGTGTCTCCGAAGCGGATATGCAAAAGGGACACATGCGTTTCGAGCCGAACATCAATTTAGTAATCACAAAAGACGGCACCGAATACAGGACCCCAATAGTCGAAGTTAAGAATCTTAACAGCTTTCGCGCACTTGAAAGAAGTGTTAATTATGAGACGCAGAGGCAGCTCGACGAATTTCTTGAGAGCGGCGTAGTCTTAGATATGGGTAATAAGACCACTCGCGGCTGGGACGATGAGAGAGAAGTCACCGTCCTGCAGAGGGAAAAAGAAGAAGCTCACGATTACAGGTATTTTCCCGAACCCGATCTTGTCCCGGTTGAATTGACACAGCAGTGGCTGGATGATATTAAATCGCGATTATGCGAGCTGCCGCTCAAGAAGCAAATGCGATATGTGCAGACATATAATCTGAGTGACTACGATGCCGGTGTCCTGACAGCCGAGCATTCAACAGCAGATTTCTTCGATGAGGCGGTTGCAGCCGGTGGCGATCCGAAACGGATTTGTAATTTGCTGACACAAACCGGATTGAAAATTACAAAGGAAAAGAATTGCAGCATAAATGATTTACCTGTAACACCTCAAAGCATCGCGGATTTGGCGGCGATGGTCGAAGCTAATACAATCAGTGCCGGTTCTGCCGCAACGATATTCGAGGCGATGACCCAGACAGGCAAGGAGCCGGAAGTTTTAGCTCAGGAACTTAACCTGATTCAAAAAAGTGATGCAGGTGAGCTGGGAAAAATCGTTGACAAGGTTCTGGCGGAAAATCCTCAGGCGGTCGAAGATGTTACCAGTGGTGGGAAAAAGGAAAAAAAGGCCAGAGGATTTTTGCTCGGTCAGGTTATGCAAAAATCAAAAGGCCAGGCTAATCCTAAAGTTGTCTCAGAAATTCTTGCAAAAAAGCTTAGATGAAATCCTGATATAAAAAAAGCGGAGTTCAAAATGAAAATAGAAAAAAGCAGCAATATAAAAAAGTCGCCGGTTGTGATTGAAGGAGCAAAAGATGTCGAAATAAGATGGCTTATTTCCAGGGAGGATGGAGCAGAAAAATTCGCTATGCGAATGTTCGAGATACAGCCCGGCGGCCATACACCCTTACACACTCACCCACACGAGCATGAAGTTTTTATAGTTCAGGGGCGGGGGACATTTATCTGTGAAGGTCAGGAATATGAATTTGGTCCCGAACATGTGATATTTGTGCCAGGTGGCCTGGAGCACTGTTTCAAAAATACTGGGGATTCTATTCTGAGATTCCTCTGCCTGATTCCGGCTTCAGCAGTATAAGGACATTTTAAGTATTTTTTTTCTGGTGGATTTTACCTTCCGTGCCGGACAGAATTCTTTTGATATTTTCGCGGTGCCGGATGATTACCATTAGTGGTATTGCCGTTGCAGTAATCACAAACGGCCATAGGTGAGCGAATTCCCAGCCGGGTCTCAGGGCTATCAATAAAATCAGAACAAGGGGGAAAGTCACAGAAGCGGCAACCGATGCTAATGAAACATACCGCCATATTGAAACGACGACCGCCCATACTGCTATAGCAATCAGGGCGCAAATTGTATAGTAAGGCCAAAGACCAAGAGCCACTCCGAAACTGGTTGCAACGCCTTTGCCTCCTTTGAGCTTTAGATATACCGGGAAGATATGGCCGAGAATTGCAGCACAACCTACTGCAAGCCACAAAAAAAGCACAATAGTTTTTTCGGTTTGTGACTGAGCTGATAATGATGTGGTAAGAGGTAAAATAGCGAGCATCGGCACCAGGCCCTTGAGAACATCGAGAGCAAAGCAAACATAAGCCCATTTTCTGCCGAGTGCCCGAGCGACGTTGGTTGCGCCGATATTGCCTGAGCCTATCGAGCGTAAATCCTTGCCGTGTGCCCTGGCTATAAGCAGCCCAAATGGTATCGAGCCAAGCAAATATGCTACAATAATGGCCGGTATGAAAATCAGGTACATTATTCCGAGCCTTTCCTTTGCAATATGGAATCATATACATTGTGCAATTGTTTGGCAACTCGGTTAATGGAGATTTCTTCCTTGAGATTGTCTTCAATGATTGCCTGTGATGTTTTTTGGATATTGTTTGTATCCGTGAAATAAATAATAGCTTCCGCCAGAGCTTCGATATCATCGGGTGAGTCAGTGATTTTGCCGTGGCGGTTATTAACAAACAGATCGATTGCCCCGTTAAACTTTGTGGTAATCACCGGCTTGTCGGCTGCCAGGGCTTCGAGAATAAACCTGCTCGAAGGATCATAGAAAGTCGGCAGGACAGCCACATCAATTATTGAAAGGGCGTTTTGAATATGGTTAAGAGGGCCTAAAAAAACCACATTTTTTTCTGCTGAAGAATGTATAAGTTGGTCGTATTTTTTCGTTTTACCGTGACCGGTGACGATTAGATACGCCCGTCGTTCGGTATTTTTACGAGCGGCGATTTGCATCGCTTGAATAAGTGGTAACAAACCTTTCAACCGGAAGTTATTTGCTACAAACAAAAAGAGGACCGGATTATCGGCTTCTTTAAGTCTGAGTTTTGCCAGTATCTGCGAACGCAGTTTATCGGCCTGGGCTGGTTCGATGCGTTTGTCGGTTTTCACCCCGTTAGGTATCACTACTATTCGTCGGGTGTCGGTTTTATAGTGCTGTTTGAATTGTTCGGCAACATAATCCGAAAGCGCAGCTATTACCGGCCCATTCGGTCCCTGTGAGAGCTTTCGCTCGGCCCGCAGGAGTGTGGTTCGGCGGGAATTAGTAATAGCTGTGAGTCTTTTGTAATACTGGATAAACTCATTTTGATAGCTGGCGGCGTTACGAATAATAGTCTCGGCGTATGTCCCGCCGCGGGGCTGATAAACATCGGCGAAATCAAAAGGTAAAACACTGTGAATTATGTCATATTTATTTTGATATAAATGTTGTCTTATTGATTTTTCGAAAACGAAGTTATTTACGCGTTTGCCGGGCGTGTCCTTGCAAAGTATATATATATTTTTGGCGTTTGTCCGGCCTTTTGCCGCGAGTATATCAACTGTATAACCAATCGCAGATAGAGCGGCTCGCAGTTCAAAGACAGAGCGTTCCGCTCCCCCGAGTGTTATATCCGCCCGTTCAATAATAATTGCGACTTTCCTGTTCATTGCCGAATATCAACCTTAATTTTTAATCAGTAAAGGGAGCTTGCCTGCCGTGCTTATTGTCATGCTGTTCCATTCGCTTTGCTTTATTTATTACTTTCCGGATAAAAGTCTTGTCTGCACTTGTGAGTTTACTGTGCCCGGTGTAGTTCAGAAAAAAACGCATCCTATCGGATCTTGTAAAATATTTGCCGGGAGTCGAATAGTAAATCTGTGCAATATCTTTTATCTGGTATCGTTGCGAAAATATGATCGGCCGAAAAGCGCGGGCTAAATCTATCAGGTAAAAATTTCCGTTTTTACTATAAAATATATGCGATAGATAAAGGTCACGGTGACGATAATTTGTTTCGTGAAATTTCTTTATGAAGTTCGCTGATTTTGAGATAAACTGTCTTTGTAATTTCAAATTTTCTTTTGTGTCCCTGTTTTCGAAATATTCGGGTAGTTTTCGTTCTAAGGCTTTGGCATCAGGGATTTTCTCTGTAATAATAAAGCTTCGTTTCTCGAAGAAAGTTCCCCATTGTGTGCCATAAGCAACAGTTTTGGGCGTATTTATACCGGCCAGTGCAAGTGTGTCTGCCGTTTCGAATTCCAAAGAGCTGCAACTTTTACGGCTGCGATATGAAAACCAGTTTTTTAATTGAATCCAAATCGGCGGCCTGTCGTATCGTTTGAGAAATAGTGTGACAGGTTTTGCAGAGTCCGGTGGATTAACTTCTAATTGAAGCCGGGAGCGAAATACGGCGAGGTTTTTCTTTGTTAGATTCTTGGCTGATTTGATAGCAAATACGGTATCTATCGAGTTCAGGCCCAGAGTCGCAAGAGCGGATTTATAATCAGGATCGATAAAAAAGTAATCTGCAATCTCCACAAATTCCTGTTGAGTGTAAATCCTGGCATGTTTGCGATTATTTTCAATTAATTCTTTAGCCGCATCGTAAACCGTATCGACTGTGATTGCCTGCATGCAAAGATGTTCGCTCTTTGTACATGTTGGATTATGGCAGGGCGCACAGTTGACGTTACCGATTATTTGGATTTCATTCTCGTAGTTTGTATCTGTCCATGCAGGATTGTTCGGCCCAAAGAGAGTGACGACTTTATGTCCCAGTGCAATGGCGATATGACGGGGCCCCGTATCGTTGGTTATCACTAAATCCGCTATTGAAAATAATGCTTTTAACTCACCGAGACCTACCGGTTTTTCTGCCAGATTGATGAGTTTACTTTTTGAATTGTATTTTTGTGTCTTCTTTGAAAATCTGCTTACTTTGCATATCTCTTCTGCAATACGTTCCTCTGTAGGATTGGACGCCACTGAGACGACAACCGTTGCGTTGTAATCGCCAATTAGTTTATCTGCTGTTTGCGCAAAACTTATGCCGGGCCAGAATTTGCTCGGGCCGAATGCTCCACCGGGGACGAGAATAACGATAGGACCATCGGCTTGAAACAATTCCGGCAATTTTAATCTGAGGTTTTCTTTTGCCGACGGATCGATGGATAATTCAAGGCTTCTGTTTACTGTATCGGCGCCGATCCAGGAGGCAATAGCAAGATAGTAATCGACCATCGAAACAGGCTTGAATTTGCCGTTACGAAGTTTCTCCGGATAAAGTTTATCTGTGAGCATAAAACCGCGTTTTTCGCGGGCATATCCGATACGCGTTGGTATTCCCGCTAAGAGAACGGCCAGTGCCGAAGCGAAGGAATTTTTGAAAAGAATTGCATGGGAGAATTTTTGCTTTTTGAGAACTTTTACGATGGCAAATGGATTATTGTCATTTTGTTCCAGCCAATTATCGTTAAAGCTGCATGGTGACAATATCTGTCGAGCCATGGAATTTGCATAAAATGTGACTCTACGGGATTTGAAGTGCTCCCGGATAGCCCGTAAAGCCGGTGTGCAAAGGACAGCATCTCCCATTGGAGAAGGGAGCCAGACTAAAATGTTTGTATCTTGCATTTTATATCTCGTATCTCACTTCAGACTCATTGAGATACGTATCTAACATTTTTATTTTCGGCTATGCATAATATAGAGAGTCAATGCCATGATTTGAAATACTGCCGCATAACCGAGTGCAATATAGACAGAACTAACCTGACTTTCCGGGCTCATTAGATACCATATCGTAACCAGCAGGAAGAAGAGAACGATAATTTGCACAATTCCGGCCAAAAGTCTCATTATGGAAAACTCACTGAACATTTCTTCTCGTTGCATGGTTTTGAGTTGTCCTAAAATTTCAACTAACAATTTTTCGTCTCTGTTTTTTTTGGTTTCTATTTGAGTGATATGAGCCTTTGTTTTTTCCGATTTTGGTTGGGATTGCTGTAGTCTGGTTTGTGAAGCATCTTCCGCCGGTTCGTCAACCTGATCGGTGACTTCGGGAGAAGATTCCTTTACTTCCTGGGGCGGCTCATTATCTTCAAGAGCCGGTTTGTCTTCTGAAGTTGTTTTAGAGTCTTTTGTGGCCGGATTGTTTTGGACTTCGCAAGCCGGCTGAGTTTGGGCTTTTATGTCATCAGAAGAACGAAGATGTTTTTTGATAATATTTACCGCCTCTCTTAGATTCACGCCTTTGTAGTCCGGCGTTATGCCTTTCTGATCTAATCCGGGATCGGGTTGTTTTTTGTGAGATGGTACATCTATCAGGATGGTTTTACATCCGGCTCGCTGTCCGGCCCCGATGTCACTGATGCTGTTGCCGATGCACCAGGATTGGCCGAGGTCGATATCCATATCTTTAGCGGCGGTCAGCAGC
>Ga0315539_1003367_pt1 | contig 11249 bp, 19 predicted proteins | sample SalMarSW160150MG_FD_203097 | JGI IMG/M metagenome (GOLD analysis project Ga0315539, IMG submission 203097) | Salt marsh sediment microbial communities from the Plum Island Ecosystem LTER, Massachusetts, United States - Salt Marsh Sediment SW1601-150 ... | reverse complement strand
AGCAAGATTGGGAGAGAGCAGAAGAAATCAGGATGACAATAAATGATTCTGCTTATTCCGCATTAAAAGAAAGTGGAAGAATAGGCAGTGTTCCTCCAACAACTTTTTATGATATTATAATCCAACAAAAAAACGCAGGACCTGTTAAAACAATTTACAACTAATAATATTTAACATTTTATTCTTCAGGTTTCATAAAAGGAAATAATATAACATCTCTTAAGGAATTTGAATTTGTCAGGAGCATAACAAACCTGTCAATCCCCATCCCCCAGCCTGCTGTCGGAGGCATACCATATTTTAGAGATTCCACAAAATCAGCATCAAAACTGTGCTTCTCCTCGGTTTTTAATTTCTGCTGGTCCCTGAATCTTTTTTCCTGTTCCTTAGGATCATTTAATTCAGAAAATGCATTCACTATTTCGATACCATCTATAATCAGCTGGAATCTCTGGACAGTCTTTTCATCTTTTTTCTTTGCTAAAGGAGATATTTCGAGCGGGTGATCAATTACAAATACCGGCTCTTTAATTTTTTTAATTTCTTCTTTAAAAATTTCATCACTCATTTTTCCTTTTGTGAGATTTTCAAAAGTCACTTTTCTGAATGGTTTTTTTAATTTTATCTTTTTATTATTTCTCTCAATTTCTGCTTTCCCATTAATTTTTTTAACAACATCAATAATCAGTTCTTCTGTAATTTTCATTAATTCGTTGTAATCAATATATGCCTGATAAAATTCCAAATTGGTAAATTCAGGATTATGGCTCCAGTCTACTCCTTCATTTCTAAAACAATTTGCGAATTCAAAAACTTTTTCAAATCCTCCAACAATCAATCGCTTTAGATATAATTCCGGGGCAATCCTCAAATAAACATCTCTGTTATACGCATTATAATGTGTTCTGAACGGTTTAGCAAGAGCCCCTCCATAAATTGACTGTAGTGTCGGTGTCTGAACTTCTATGAAATTTCTTTTGATCAAAAAATCTCTCAATGCCTGGATTATTTTTTGTCTCTTCTCAAAGATTTTTTTAACTTCTGGATTCATAATCAAATCAAGATATCTTTTTCTGTATCTCTCTTCTTTATCTTGTAATCCATGCCATTTTGAAGGAAGAGGCAAAATCGCTTTGCTTAAAATTTCAATTTTATCTGCTAAAATTGAAGTCTCTTTTGTTTTTGTTTTGAAAATTTTTCCTTCAATTCCAATAAAATCCCCTGAGTCAAGATCTTTCTTAAAGAAATCTATTGTTTTTTTAGGAGTTTTTCCATCTTGCAAAACAATCTGTATTTTTCCAGAATCATCTTGCAGAGAAGCAAAAGAGATTTTTCCAAAATCCCTTTTTGTCATCAATCGTCCGGCTGTTTTTACTCTTGTTCCTAACTTTAATTTTAGGCATTCGCTGATTTTATGTTTTTTATCAAATTTATTTGGATAAAAATTTATACCTTTTTTTCTAAGCTCTTCAATCTTTTTGATTCTTTCATCAACAATCTGTTGTTCACGACTCATAATATAATTAGAAATTAGATATTTATAAAACTATTTTCTATAATATCTTCTATAACCTGCTTTATCTAACTCTTCATTTAGCAGTTCATCGGCAATTCTTTGAAACCTGTTCCATCTGCTTACATGAAGGTACCTTATTTTTTTAAAATTCTCCTGAAGTTTTTGCACTTTCAGAAATAATCTGAGTAGCTCTAAATTTCTTACTCTATATTCCCCTAAAAGTTGTTTAACAACTAATTCAGAATCAAGAAAACATGTCAATTCATTTTTAGTATATTTTGAAGCTAATTCCAGCGCTTTTATCAGAGCAGTATATTCTGCAACATTGTTCGTGGCATTCTCCCCGATTTTTGCACTATATTTTGTAAGAATTTCTCCGTCTTTTCTGACTATAATACCAATTGCTCCTGGTCCAGGATTCCCTCTCGCACCTCCGTCAGAATTTGTGTATATCATTTTATTTTACTAATTTCTTTTTTCAAAAGATCTTCAAATTTTTTAAACTCTTTGGAGAATTCCTTTATATTTTTATAATTGTCTGAAAATAATTTAGAATAACTCAATAATTTTCTTTTTTGGTAATCTGATATTGGTTTTGCCCAAGCCACCTCCCAAATTTCCTCATTGCACCAATCTTTTTTTCCAAGGTCAATCCATCTTACATGATACTTTTTTATGAACTTTCTATCTTTGAATATCAAAGCGTCCCATTCCCCATCAATTTGTGCATGATTAGGAAATCTTTTTCTATCTACCAAAACTTGTTTTATAACTCTCTGTGCTTTGGTTGTATAGTCAAAAGAAATCGCTTCCTTATTATTTAAAGAAACACTAATAAAAAACGTCTTACTTGGAGTAGGATTATAATCTATTTCTATTTCCATCTTAAATATGCAGCATCTTAAAATTCTTCAAATTCTGGAATCTTTCCTCTTTAATTTCCACATTTTTTATTTTAGCATGTTTCGGTCCTTTCTTGCAAATTTCAATCATCTTGTTGACATTATTTGCATCACCTTCTAAAAAAACCTCAACTCTCCCGTCTTCCAGATTCCTGACAAAACCTTTAACATCGTACCTCTCGGCGTTTTCTTTTACGAACATCCTGAAAAAAACTCCCTGCACAGTTCCGTTAATATAAACCCTGACAGATTTTTTCATAATGAAGATAATGAGAACGAGTTATTAAATATTTTGATGATAAATTATTTTCCTATCTTTCGCTACGCAACTTCGTTAAATTTCGATGTTATGTCTAATTCAGAAATCAGCCTTATTTTCTTGAAGAGGGACAAATCTTATAAATTAACAAGTTTATCTAATTTTATTATGAACGCAACCCAACTATATCAACATCTTGAGAAAGATTTCATCACTCCAGAAATGAGTGATGAATGGGCGCAGTATATGGATTCTGTTGCCGATTTTCTTAGTGAGAACTTTAAGAAAAGATCTATGGGTTTAGTTTGTGATTTTGCCACAGAAATCAATAAAGTATATACTGCCGTTTTTCCATCAAGAAAAGTTATGCAAAGAATTTTGGATGATGGAACTCAAGACGCAATGCTTTTTGTTCATCACCCATCGATATGGGATATTAGAAAAGCTCCAGAAGTTTTTCAACAAATGGATAGGGAATTATTACAACAATTCAAAGATAGAAAAATTTCTATCTATAATCTTCATGTGCCTTTAGACAATTTTGGAGAATATTCAACAAGTGTAACTTTAGCAAAAGCCCTAGGTATTAAACCTGAAAAATCTTTTGCTCCTTACTTTGGCTCTATGTGTGGAGTTTTTGGAAAAACTGATTCCGCAACAGTTCAAGATTTAAGAAAAAGATTTCAAGAAGCTGTTGGACATGAAATTGGTTTGTATAATTATGGTGATAATGAAATCAAAAATAGAACTGTTGCTGTTATCGCTGGTGGCGGAAATGATATTGATATGCTTGAAGATATCGCCAAAGCAGGAGTTAATATTTTTGTAACTGGAATTACTGTAAAAAATGACCATTCAAAAAAGGCACATGATTTTGCTGAAAAACATAGAATAAACATTCTTGGTGGGACTCATTATTCTACTGAAAGATTTGCCTGTATATCAATGGTTGATTATTTTAAGAAAGTTGGGTTGCCTTCTGAGTTTATTGAAGATAAACCTGTAATGGAAGATATGTAAAATTTACCCCTTTAATTCTTTTATTTTATGTGTCGCTTCGCTCTTTTGAACGGCTGATTTCTGAACTCAAAATCCTTCGGACTTCTCTTAATCGCAATGTTAATTGCAATTGGGTGTAGATGAAATTATACAAATATTTATAATTATTAAGTCTTTTTCAGTTTGTATGAAACTTTGTTCAGCTTGTTTATTAGGATTAAAATGTAGATATGATTCAGAAACTAATATAGAAAAAGCATCTTCTGAACTCCTTGAATTATATAAAAATGGAGAATTAATTCCTATTTGTCCTGAGCAAATGGGTGGGCTTCCAACCCCAAGAAGCGGTGCAAGAATCTCTAATGGAGACGGGAACGATGTTTTAGATGGAAATTCCCGACTTTTAACTGATGATGGTAATGATGTGACTAAACAATATTTGAAAGGTGCTTATGAAGCATTAAAAATTGCTCAGGATATGAATGTCCAAGAAGTAATATTGAAACAAAAAAGCCCTTCTTGTGGTTGTGGTTATACCCAAGGAGGTTTAGAACAAAGATCAACTATTGAGGGTAATGGAGTTACCACTGCATTATTCAAGAGAAATGATATTCTTGTAAAAACTGAAAAAGACTATTGATTCGCCTACACCCAACTTCTTCGGAAAACTTCGTTTTCCTCGACCACGCTGTGCTCTCGCCTTCGGCTCGGGGCAATTAACAGGAATTTAATGGAAAAATGCTCGGCTCGCATTTTCCCAAATTCTTCGCTTAGAACTTCTCATAAGCCTGTTACAACCCAAATGTTCTTTCAAATTCTCTTACTTGCACATATTTTTCAGAAAAATCCCTCCCTTTCTTAGTTATCTGAATTAGATATTTGCTTGAAGAAGAAATATTTTCAATAAGCCCTTTTTTATATAATTCATTAAGATATAATTTCATTTGATTATGTGAGAGATTTGCTTTATACATAAGATGTGTTTTTTTAATCTTCCCGCCCTTGTCCTGAATAACCCTCAATATATCATATATTATCTCTATTCTGTTCCTTTTTCTTTCCATTTTTTGAAATCCTCATTATAAGGACTAAGAGGGTTATATAACTTATTAATTGGATATTCTGGGCTATAACATATAATTGGGACAATTTTGATAATATAAAGATAATCTGGCTTATTGCCAATAAAGATAAAGCGATAAGGAGTATTTTAGTATTTGCCAATTTACTTTTCTTATAAATTTTACAATAATTATTAATTATTAAAAATAAAAATATCAGCGCAGTTATATGGTAAACATAATAAAAAGATTGGCTTAGTAATGCAGATATTATTATAAAATATGTTGTAAGAACGAAATCACCTGATATTCTTTTTAGGGGGGGCCTATAAATAATATACAAGCCAAACAATGTAAAAAATTTGTGCAAGAAAAATCCAAGATGATAAAATATATCTACAGATTTTACAACTGCATAGGTTATAACTATCTGACCTATATTCTGAGTAATGGTAGTATCATAATAAAGAACAAGTTTGGTTAAAATTGTGGAAAGTTCTCCAATAGCAATTAAAAGAAATCCAATTCCGAGATACAAAACTTTTTTGTTCTTGCTTAATTTATAACTTTTAATAGAAAAAAAGAAAAATAAAAAGAGAATCATAAAACTAAAAATTTCAATTAAAAAATCTTGCCCGAGAAACCAATCAGGCGTAAAAACAATCTTCATGTTTAGAAAAAATTATTTTCATTTAAAAGTCTTATGAAATCATCTTCTATATTTGTATTCTGTATCTTTTTTTCATAATTGATTTATAAACTGATTTCTTATTTTTTATAACTAAAATTAAATTTCATTTCCCTCTTTACATAAGAGGGCCATATTCACCCCCCTTATAGGGGGCTTTAAAAGAGGTAAAATGCCACAATATCTTTTCAGAAAAATTTTTCCAGAAGGATTTAAACAAGAGATATGCACTCTTTATGAATTAGGATTAGATGTTTCCGAAATAGAATATATTTTAAACTTAAGAATAAGAGAAATAGATTTGAAATTAAAAGATTAATTTTAAATTAAATCAACCATATAGTCTGACTTATATTCATCTACAACAGACCCTACTTGGAATTCTTTTATAATTTTTGAAAATTTTGTTCTTATTTCATACATAACATTGTCAAAATCCTTGAAATCTCTTGAACAAATGTTTATTCCAATATCCCAGTTACCACTGATCTTTGCAATAGTAACAATTTTTTTATGATGTTTAAGAAACTCTATGAATTTCTTTTCCCTTTCAATATCAAAATTAGATAGTGTGAATAATACAAATGTATACATTGGATTCCCAAGTTTTGCAGGATTTAGGAGGGCATGATAGAATCTTATTATTTTGTTATCTTCTAGTTTTTTGATTCTGTATTTTACAACATCTCTAGGAAGTCTTGTTTTTTTTGCAATCAATGAAATAGATTGTCTGGCGTTGAGTTGTAGTTCTTTCAGTATCTTTTTATCTTTTTCATCAAGATTTGCCTTTTCTCCATACACTAGTCTCTGCTCTACTTCCATGACTCGTTATGGAGAATTATACTTAAAAATATTTCTATTTTGAGTAAAAATTAGCAGACAAGCTTTTATAATAGAATATCGCTCCCTTTTTATGGCCAATTTAATAAGTCTTTATAATAAAATCGCTGGAGAATATGATAAAAACGGAAAAAGAGGTAGTTGGTACAGCCCACAAGTTCTTTTTGGTCTACATTTCCCTTTTGTGAATCCTAAAGACAAGTTATTGGATATGGGAATTGGGACTGGTTTAAGTTCAAAACCTTATCATAAGCTTGGATTAGAAATATATGGGGTTGATGCTTCAAAAGGGATGATTGAAGTTTGTAAAGAGAAAGAGCTTACAAAAAATTTACAGGTTTTTGATTTAAAAAACATAGGACAAAAACAACTTCCCTACCCAAACAATTATTTCAATCATATAGTCTCAAACGGGGTCTTATGTTTTTTAAGAGATTTAGATCTTGTTTTTAAAGAAGTCGAGAGAGTATTAATGAATAGAGGAACTTTTGCTTTTACTGTAGAATCTTCTGAAAAGGAAGATGTTTCTTCAAGATTAATTACTGTTGAGGAAGCTTGGGGTTCAACTAATCTTGATTCAAAGATAGAATTTCCAATTTTTAGTCATGGAAGAAAATATATTGAAAAACTTGCTAAATCGCAGGGATTCTGTTTTTTGATTAACCCCCTTAAATTTCATGCTTATTATTCTCCATCAGAAGAAAAAAATGTTTATTTTGACGCATATATATTAAAAAGATAATCCCTTTGGAGATGCTTTCTTTCATTTCATAATCTGGTTTTTAAGTATACTTTTTAATAACCTTACAATTAAATTATATACTTCTTCTGTCAAGTTCATTATTAACAATCGTGATTGTCTGGCTTGCGAAATAAGTTCTCGGACCGACTGAAATCTTCTTACATTTTTTCTTTAGTCTTTTAATTTCTTTTTTTGGCAGGCCTTCTTGATCCCCCAAAATAAAAACACAATTTTTTGGAATTTTGGCTTTTCTTATATCTTCTCCTTTTTTGTCTAAAATAAAAATTTCATTATCTTCAGAAAGTTCTTCAACAACTTTTAAAAAACTCTTTTTTTCAACAAAACATCCTGGTAACACTTCTGTTTTTTTCCCTTTTTTATACTTATACAATAATATTTGAATAATCTTCGCAACATCTTTTTTGCTAATAGGAGTTCCTTCTTTGATTTGAATTTCAATATGTTTTGGAGGGTCTGGCATGCCATAGAAAATCAGATGCATCTTTACATCTTCTCTAAAATCATGTGACAAAAACAATGCAGAGATTATAGAATGAATTACAATATCCATTCTTCCTGCTTTCATTAAATCTCCACCAGACAAAGCTTTTCCACTTGTCGCTGCTTTTGATGAAAAATATACAAAGTGTCTCATATCACAATTAATTTTATATACCTATAAAAATTTATCTTATTATGGATGGAAGAAAAGGTAAACAAAGCGGACTTGTTTTAAAATTAAAACCTAAAACAATAAATATCGCTACATTATCTAATAATGCAAGAAAACATTCTAATTTATATTCCTTCTGAATTATTAATAACCAGCCCTCATTTATACAGAAAAGAAGGAACCTATGTTTCTAGATGACTTTAAAAGTTAAAATTATATAAATATTTATATACCTATAAAAATTTATCTTATTATGGGAAGAGAATATACTGAAAGAGATCCCTTTGGAGATGTTAATGCGGAATTAATTAAATTAAATATCCAGTATTCTGAACTTCCTTCCCCTTTTGAATCTTTTGATCCTTCAATTGTAGTTGAAGATCCAGCACTTTGCAGAAAAGGCGGTCTTGTAGAAAAAAGTGAGATTTAAGTTTCTATATTAAATTTAGATATGCCTCATTAATTTTATAATCTAAGAATTTTATCTCCCCCCCTTTTTCAGTAACCACAAATTCAAAATATCCTTTTCTATTTGTGTTCGGATTTGTCCTAACAATCTGAAAAGCCCTCCATAATTCTTCTTTAGCAGATTCTTCTTTTTCAATATACCATTTTGCTCTTCCAAATTCTCCGTCAAATTTAAATCCCGCTAAAGGATTTTCTTTTCCTGCAGTTAATCTATCTAATTCTCTTGTGATTTCTCCTCTTGCAGAAAAATTTTTAATTACAATAATCCCTCCATATTCATTCGGTTCCCAATCACTTAATCCAATAGTCCAGAGATTCTCGTCCCCTCTTATGACTTTTTCTAAAAAGTTTTCCATACTTTCATAGTTGAGATACCCTTTTGTTGGTTCTCTTGTTAGTTCTCTTTTTCTCCCTTCTTCTGTTGGCAATGCCCGAATGCAAAAACCTTTCCCTTGTTGGATATATTTGCTAATAAACTCTATTAATTGTCTATTGTTTTCTGTGAAATCTGCGTAGGGAATTTCAAGATAATCAAATTGAGGCAATCCTGATTGTTGCAATCTTATCATGTCTTCAGATTTTTCTGTATGGACTTTATCTGCTAATTCTCCTTCCCCGTCCCTTCGTAATGCTGTTTCCCAATTAGACATTGTTTTTCCACTCATCTTTTATGCTCCTTCATAAAAATTTCAACTTCTTTGTGGAAAAAATCAGTCAGTTCTTTTTTGTAATCTTTTAAATCCATCCATTTAAAGTCAGAATGTTCTTCACTAATCTTTAAAAATCCTCCGTTTGGGTTGCACAGAAAAACTATCATTGTGATTATTTGTCCATCTTCTCTTCTAAAATGGCGTACAGTCATGGGTTTAATCACTTTAACATACAAACCAGTCTCTTCCCGAATTTCCCTCATTAATCCCAAAATTGGATCTTCTCCTATTTCCAGTCTTCCGCCAGGAATCTCCCATATATTCGGCATCTGGACATCGTCTTTTGCTCTTTTCATTACAAATAATTTATTACCTTTAATAATAAAACCTTTAACTGCTAATCTGAAATCTTTCTCCTGAGACATGCTTAATCAAGATATTTTTCATTTTAAACTATTATTGTCTTAGAAAAGTTATTTTATAGGTTGCATAACAAACTCTGATTTAGCAAAAATATCTCCTTTGTTTATTACTTTATACATTCCAATAAACTTCTCCTCAGAAAAGATACATATAATCTTCCCAACATCCCAATCTTGTTTTTTAATTAAATCTTTTTTATGTATTGGCTTGCCGGTAAAAATTTGTTTTAAATTCTCTTTTTTAATCTCAACTATTGGATAAACTTTTTTAATTGCTTCCTCAGCAGGAATTATAATTTCTCTTAATTCTTCTTCGTTTGCTTTCTCTAATTTATACAAATCTACAAATTCTTTATCATCTTCTTTGAAAATTCCTGCTCTAATTCTTCTTAATTCTAACATATGTGCACCAATTCCCAATTCTTTTCCTAAATCATCAATTAGTTTTCTAATATAAGTTCCTCCTTGAACTTCTGCTTTAAACAAAATATCCTTGCCCTCTTTTTCCAACAATTCAAATTTTTTAATTTCTCTTTCACGTTCTTGTCGTTTAACTCTTGATTTTACAGGAGGTGTTTGTTTTATCTTACCAAGAAATTTTTTCTTTATTATTTCTTCAATCTTTTCTGAAGAAACATCTTCATGAATTCTCATAATTCCAACATATTCTTTATCTTCCCCTAAAAAATAGCCAGTAAGTTTGCACGCACGATTTAATGCAACAGGTAGAACACCTGTGACTTTCGGGTCAAGTGTTCCAAAATGCGAAGTTTTTCTCGAGTTCAATGTCTTCCGAACAAAATCAGAAACATTAAATGAAGTCGGTCCTGCTGGTTTATCAATATTTATAATTCCAAATTCAAGAAGTTCTGAAAGGGGTTTTTTTAACATAATAATTGAATTACCTATAATTTTATATAATTATCTCTATAGTTATTTTATGACAATTAAACAAGCACAATACGATGTACATAAATGGGTGCAGCAATTTAAGGTTGAATATTTTAAACCTCTTGAAATGCTTGCCCAATTAGTTGAGGAGGTTGGAGAATTAAGTAGGGAATTAAATAACAGATACGGCCCGCGCACAAAAAAATCCCCAGAGGACACAGCGGATATTGAACAAGAATTAACAGATATTTTGTTTGCTGTTATATGCATGGCGAACTCGCAGGACATTGATTTGGATGAAACATGGAAAAAGAAAATGGATAAATGCTATGGAAGAGATAAAAATCGTTTTGAACTGAAAGATTAATTTGAAGAGATCGGTTCAAAACCTTCTTTTATTCTCGCAGGATTAACATAGTCTCTTAACCATTCTTCAGATTCTGTATCAGCTAGCATTCCAAGAAAATTTTCTCTAATATCAAGAATATGTCCATACGGACCCCTTCTTCCACGGTCTCCGTTTAATTGTTGTATATAATCTCTTATTTGTGCCTCTTCTTGTTCACTAATTATCTCTCCAAATAGATCTCTTTCTTTAAGCAAATCTCTACAAATTGCTTTTTCTAAATCCCATATAGAGGGTTTATTTCCTCCGGGATATTTACATATTATTCTTTGCAATTCTTCACGTTTATTAATAGCTGAAATAATCCTTCTCAATGGTTCTTTAATTTCTTTAAAAGAATATTGTGTCATTTTATTTCTCCAATGCCTTCCTTATCTGCCTTTTTGGTTGTTTGGTTTTCCCGACTGTTTGGTGCTTCATTTGTTTTGCAGCAGCTTTTTCTATTTGTTTTCCAGCTTCTTCACCAGCCTTTGCTTTTTCTTTTTCTTCTTTAATTTCTTCTTCTGTCCTTTTTCCCTCTGCCGGCGTTTCCTCTTTCTCAATTTTTTTCTTTTTGCTGATTTCTTTACCAATCTTTTCTCTTTTCTCTTCTCTTAATTTCTTGAATTTTAAATTATCTGGAAATTCCACAAGCTCTGCTTTAACTATGTCTCCTTCTTTTGTCGCCTTGATTTTTATTTTATGTGGGGGATTTTTTATACCCCTGAACCACACAAATTCATTTAGATATTT
>Ga0315539_1003364_pt1 | contig 11259 bp, 4 predicted proteins | sample SalMarSW160150MG_FD_203097 | JGI IMG/M metagenome (GOLD analysis project Ga0315539, IMG submission 203097) | Salt marsh sediment microbial communities from the Plum Island Ecosystem LTER, Massachusetts, United States - Salt Marsh Sediment SW1601-150 ... | reverse complement strand
CGTTCTTGATGATGTCAACACTATTGCACTTCGGACAGCGATACACTTTGATTTCTACGATCATGGCATACCTCCTCGGATGATGATAAGGAGTTATACCACAATCAGTCAAAATTCGCCACTACCAAATATCATTAGATCATCGTTGCCCATGAAACACAAGTAGGTTATGCCGGCAGCATCAAACTGTGCAAAGTGTCTGTCGAGGTTATCGGTAATAAACCTAGCTTGCGTAAAACGGTTGCCGCTTTTCGGCAGCAGATCACCGCCATTAATCACTACGTCTGCTTGAAACGCCTGCGCTGCTTGAAATAGACGATCATACTTCCATTGACTTCCATGTAAATCTGTAACGAACAATATTTTCATGAAGACTGCCTTTGGTGAAGATCAGCGAGTATCGCAGTAGGACCGCCAGTTGCGCAATAGCCCACACAGGATCCGGTGTGGTTTTCCCGCACCGGGCTCTTCAGAAATATTCGCTTCCGCAGCGTTTTCGCTACGAATGTTTGGGTAGCCCTTACCCAGAGAGGACTTTCACCTCTTTTCAAAGAGTTCTCCGGCCGATTTTCTGCTCGGGGCCAACTTTGTAAAATGTCTCAGGATCAAACAAATTGTTGTAAGTAGTCGAAATCCAGGCCAAAGATCTCGCAGTCGAAGAAACTCTCAACTCCCCAAAGTCAGTCTCTTTTCGTGGATAGCCTGCAACTGTCCAACCCGCGTAGTTAAAAACGCCGGTCACTCCGCCACGAAGCACGGTACTTGAAGTATGCTGGACAATTGCACGAGGGACATCATCAATGAAGACAAAGTTTCTCCAGCACAAAGTAATTTTATCTACCCCATCGCTGAGGTCATTCTTAAGTCGTGCTGAAATCTCTTCCACTACATCCCCTTCATAACCAAATACTTTTAGTGTACGTGTTTTCAATTGTCTCAAACAAGGTTCATTGTGATAGCCAGAGATATCCACCAAAAGATGTCTGCAGACAACTCTCCCATTGATGACTTTTTCCGTATCGTCAAATTGAGTTACTACGCCAGGTACTCTATCCAGTATCTTTTCCACGGTATCCTCTATCGGATTGTGACTGGGTATTCCCGGATGGAAGCGCTTGCATTCCAACAGCTCAACATCACGATGCTTCACATTCAACATATAGTCGCAAATACGGCCTTTAGCTCCTTTAAATCGTTTTTGGTGCCGTAAATCTTTCAATGGTCCCATTCCTTTCGAATGTGCCCATCCCTGTACCAGCACAGCGAAGTACCACTCCAATAATGCATGTTCTTCTTTTCGTCCTAAATCCCCCCGCCTATCACTGCTCCCACCAAGCTGGGCCGGATCTCCGATTGCCAGTACGTCAGATTCCTTGGTGGGGTCTTGTGTTGCAGATGCTAGTCCTACACAGTCAAGCAGTGTTTCGAGAAAGGCTATCGCATCGTCTATACTTGAAGTTTCCAGCGATAGCAAGCCTCTTTCTTGTACACTCTGTATGAAATGCAATCGCGTGCTGGTTGGACCAGTAGCTGTTTTAAAGTCCTCGAAAGAACGCTCGCCAAGTATCTGCCTGTATACCTCTAATAATTCACCACACAGTTCGCTGAATGTAACACTTCTACTCACCATAATCTAGTCTCCTAACAGATTTGTGTTAAGTTCAGTACTTCAAAGCTAAACCTAATCTCATATCATGCGCATAACTGCTACACCATTTATGTGGCTGCTAGGCATAGTATACCAGAATTCAACGCACTTGGCAAAGAAGCCACCTGTGCTAGCTGCACAGGTGGCTTCTTGAGTAGTGTGAACCCTTACTATTCGGCACTGGTCACGGCGAACTTCCCTCCGTCGCTGCGGCCGAAGACCTCGGGGAAGTACATCCCCCCATGACGAAATCGTGCTCGATGTAAGTCGTTCACATATCATGCCACAGATGGCATATTATTGCAACAAAGAAGCCGCCTGTGCTGGCTACGCAGGTGGCTTCTTGGGTAGTGCAAGTCCCTATGTCTATTCAGCGCTGGTCACGGTGAACTTGCCTCCGTCGCTGCGGCCGAAGACTTCGGGGAAGTACATCTCGTAGGTGTTGGTCGGCATGACCAGGAACTCGCCCGGGACGCTGGCCCGCATGAGGTAGGTGTACTCGTAGGTACCCTGGGGCAGGTAGGTGGCGAAGAGGACGACTTTCTCGTCCCTCATCTGGGTGTTGCTGAACCACCACCAGCCCCAGTCTTCGTCAACCCGCGTCAGCTCAGGAGGCTGGCCCACTACGCTGGTGGTCTTGAGGCTGACGTCCACGCCCTCGCAACCAGCCGGCAAGGGGTCCTCCACCACCAGGTAGTGCAGGCTGCTGGGGGCGATGAGGGTCAGCTTAACCTGGATCACGTCACCCACCTCCGCCCCGTCCACGAAGCGCTCCGGCTGGTCAACGAGCGAGTACTGGCGGGCCACGATGATGCCCCGATTCAAAGCCTTGACGTCCTCCACCGGCAGGAAGTAACGCAGGTAGAGGGAATAGTAGAGCCGACCCTTGCCCGTAGGCTCCGCGCGCTCGATGAGCAGCCGATTGGCTTCGTCTTTCAACAGGTCGGCCACCTCCACCTGAAGCTTGCGCGTTTCCCCAACGTCCGCTGTGGTCACCCGGCCTTCGCTCAGTTTCTCCTGGTTGAGACTGACCCGATAGGCGTAGTCTGCCTCCAGCTCGCCGGTGGCCACCATCCAATCGGTCAGGGCGATGAGGGACCAGGCCGTCTCCTGGGTGGAGAGCCAGTGGCCCTCCTGGCGAGCCACCATCAGCCAACGCACCACGTTGGGCGCGATGCCGCTGTCGGGGGCCAGGCGCGCCAGGGCTGCCAGCACGATGGCCGTGGAACGGGTGTCGGTGTTCATCGTCCAGTAGTCCGCTGTCTCCTCCTCCCAGTGGGCGCCGGTGGCGCTGAGGACGGCGGCGCTGACCAGATCGCTGATAATGGTGTCTATCCTCTCCCGCTGCTCAGGGGCCAGCAGGTCCAGGGTCATGGCCAGATAAGCCTTGCCGTAGTTGGCCAGCATCTCGCGCCGCTCGTAGAGGGCCACGCTGCGGCCCAGATCGCCCTTTCCGTACTCGGCCAGGACGTAGAGGACGAAGGCCTGGGTGTTGGCCTCATAAGGTTGTTTTAGCTCGGCAGGACGCTTCAGGCTGCCGCCCAGGAACTTGGCCGCGCGATCCATCACTTCCTGATCTGCGACGAAGTCGGCCCGTTTGGCCTCGTTGAGGCCCAGGAGGACGTAGGCGGTGAGGAACGCATCGCTCTTGTCGTTCAGCCACCAGCCCCAGCCGCCGTCGTAGTGCTGCTCAGTGTAGATGCGCTGCAAAGCGATGCTCACTTGCTGAGGCAAGCGCGTCGCCAGCTCCTGATTCTCGACGCCCAACTGCCTCAGGGCGCGATAGGTCATCACGTTGGGCAGGAAGCGGCTCACTGTTTGCTCGATGCACTCGTAGGGGTAGTGCTCCAGATAGTCCAGGCCGTCGCGCATCCCCGCCGCCAGCGAGGGATCCAACTGCACCGTCAGCTCACCCTGGGTGGGGTCGTGGCGCCTGGGCAGGTAGACCACCTCCAGGCGCTGCCCCGCCTCATCCAACGTGCCGGCCGTGGCCACCACCTCAGGCGTGGAGTAGTGATAGACGGGCAGGGTAATCTCCACCGCGTCGGACAGGCCGCCGCCCTGGGCAGCGAAGAGGAGCGTAGTCTCCTCGACGACCCCGACCGTTACCGGCCAACTGACCTTCTGCTTGCCATGAGCAGGCACCTCCACTTGCTGGGTGCCGCCTTCGATCTCTAACCCCTCGGCCGATAGCGACACCTCTACCTCCAGGGCCTGGTCGGTGTTGTTGTGGACCACGGCCGATAGGGTGGCCTGGTCGCCAATGACGAAGAAGCGGGGAGCGACGGGCCTGATCAAAAGGTCCAGGGTGCTGATCACGTCGTTCGTGACCTCGCCTACCTCAGTGGCCGCGGTGATGCCCTTGACGCCCAATCTCCAGGTGGTCAGGTTATCGGGCAGTTTCACCGCAACCTGGGCGCGGCCATCCTCGTCGGTGCGCACCGCCGGGTTCCAGTAGGCGGTTTCGGGGAACTCACTCCGCACCAGGCCCGCCATGGCCGCCTCTGCACCTCCGTCGCCTCCCTTGGCTTTCGGGGCCAAGAGCAAGTTCTGCTGATCCACGGAGAGGGCCAGGCTGGTCGCCGTCTGCACCCCCACCCCGCGCTCGCCGTAGAAGTGATCCACCAGCGTGGGAGTGCCCGTCTCGGCCAGGGCCAGCACCGACAGGTCAACCAGGGACAGCGCCAGCTCGGCTGTCACCCCCTCCCCTCGATAGTCCGTCGCTCGGATGTCGTAAGTCACCGTCTCCCGCGGCCCATAGTGGCCTTCTTTGTCCGGGGTGATGGTGATCTGTAGCTCCTTTTCCACCGTGGACACCGGCAGGCTGGCGTAGCCCATCTTGAAGGAAGCCAGGGGGGTGGTTTTGTCTTGGCCTTTGACGATGACCACCGAGACGTAGACGTTAGGTGTGTACTCGGAGAGGATGGGAATCTCGAGCACCTCGCTGTTGCTCCGCAGGGTGAGCAGTTGGTGGCTCATGATGTGCCCCCGCTCGATGGTGAGGAGGGCCTTGACCTCGCCTTGATAGGGCGAGGGGATGAGGACCTTGGCCACCTCGCCCGGCGCGTACGACTTCTTGTCGGGGATCAGCTCGATGCGGTTGTGGCTCTCCTGCCGCCAGCTTACGAACTCGCCGCTGCTGACCCAGAGATAGGTGGAACTGCGGATCTCGTTCTCCAGTTCGTCACGGCCCACGGCCACCACCTTGTAGCTTCCGCCCTTCTCAGGGACGAAGGCCGCCACCGCCTTCCCCTCGGCGTCGGTGGTCACCGTAGTGGTCAGGACCGGAGTATCCTCGACCTGGCTGGTCCAGTAGAAGCTGCCATCATCGGCCTTCTCCTGGACGCTGTACCACTTGTGCTCGAAGAAGGTTACCGTTAGAGGCACATTGGGCACGGGCTCGCTCTCCCAGTCCACGGTGATGACGTCCACCTGCTGCTCCTCGCCCACCGTGCCCACCCACGACCTGGGCTTCAGGCCGATGTAGAAGAGGCCCTTGTGGACGACGGTCTCCGTGCGGGAGCTGACCTGCTGGTCGTTGATGTCGGTCACTGAGGCCTCGATGGTGAACACCTGGCTCAGCTTCTTCAGGGAGATATCGGCCGGCACCTTGAAGGTGAAGCGACCCTCGGCGTCGGTCTCCCCCGTGCCCTGGGCGATCAACTCGCCGTAGGCGCCGTAGTACTGACCCCGCTCCTCCCATTCGTAATCAACGAAGTCGTAGTAACCCTTGCCCTGCCAGGGGAAGAAATAGTCTCGGCTGAGGACGCTCCAGTTCACCTGGGCGTTGGCCACCGGCCCGCCGAAGTAGTAGGTGGCCACCGCGCTAACGGCGATCTCGTCCCCCTGCACGTAGGCGTCTCGGTCGGTCTCCACGCCCACCTGGAACTCCGGCCGACGGTACTCAGCCACCTGGAAACCGACTCCAAAGCCCTGTTCGCCCAGTTGGGCATTGATGTAGTAATAGCCCAGGACAGCTTCCTCGTCCGGGGTGAACTCACCGTGGAGGGTGCCCATGTCGCTGAGGGGCAAATCCTCGCGATAAACCTCCTTGCCCTGGTCGTCGCTGACGGTCACTCTCAGGCTCTTGACACCCTCGGGTAGGCCGTAGCGGGCGTCGTCGTCGGTGCGCAGAATGCCTTTGAAGCGCACTGTCTGGCCCGGCCGGTAGATGGGTCGGTCGGTGTAGAAGTAGCCAGAGTAGGGCTGGCTGTAGAATTGGGCCGAGAGGTTAAACTCCCAGGGACTGATGCCCTGACTCCAGCGGTTGATAGCGGCGGCGAAATCCTCGCCCTCGCCAGCAAAGACGAAGAAGGGGTCCCACATATCCTGGGGCGGGAACTCGGCCTTGAAGACACCATCCTGGCCCGTCCGTCCTTCGGCGAGGGTAGCCGATTCGCTCTGCAAGCTCACCGACAGGCCTGGGACGACCTGCCCACTGGCCAGGTCAGTGGCCCAGACCAGGGCTTCCGTCTCCGCCTGCTTCAGAGTCAGGTTGAGGCGAGAGACCACCATGATCTGACTCGAAGGTTGCCCGTAAGGCAGCTCTAGCACTTCAGGGGCGGTGAGTTCAAGATAGTACAGACCTGGGGCCAAGGTTCCCCCCTCCTCGCTGGCTACCTTGGTGTTCAGGATGCCCATCTGGTTGAGGGGGGCGTCGGCGTCCTCCGACCACCGGCGCACCAGGGCCGCCGGGTCGGGGCTGAACTCGTCCCAATAGCTCCAGGACTCGCTGCCATTGAGGTGTATGAAGTCTTCCTTATCCAGGCGGTAGAGGCCGAAGTTCAGGCGGGAGACGTTGCGATAAGAAACGTAAACGATGGTCTCGGTGTAGGCGTTGTAGGTGCCCACGTTGGCAGGGTTACTGAAGTAGGCACTGGGATCCAGGTCGCGAGTGGTGAAGCGCACCACCTTCTCTTCGCCCAGGGTGTTCCCGTAGGGATCGGCTATCCCCGCCCCGAAGGTGAGGGTGTAGCTGGTGGAGGCCTGGATGTCGAAGGAGATGAAGAAACTGTTGTCGTAGTCGCTCCAGTAGGTGTAGACCTCGGTCGGCTCAGGAATGATGGTCGTGTTGGGCGTGATGGTGGTCCAGTCCATTGGCCCGGCGAAGGTGATGTTCATCCCGCCCCAGGGATCCGCTTCCGAATCGCCGTCGGCTGGACGGGTTTCCACGATGCGAGGGTAAGGGACAGTGGTGAAGCGCCAGGAGTAAGGCTTGGCTATGTGCCCCTCCCCTCTTGCCGCCTTGGCTCCCGCTTCCAGGGTAGCCACGTAGCCGGTCTCCAGCGGCAGAGAGGCTGAGGGTACAAAGGCCATCACCTTTTCATCCCAGCGGAAACCGCCCTGGATGGCTGCCCCCGTCTCTGTTACTAACGAGAACCGCTCCTCGACCGAAGCGTGGTCCATGGCCTGGTTGAAGGTGATGCTGATGGGTTGAGTCGCTGACACCATCAGCTCGGCATCGGCCGGCGTTGTCCACACCACGGCGGGCATGGCCGTGGTGAAGGACCACAAGTAGTCCTCGGCCAGGACGCCGCCGGTAGTATCCTCCAGCCCGGCTGCCACCCGCGCCTGGTAGGTCGTGGCTGGATCGAAGCCCTCCTCAGGGCGGAAAGTGTAAATCGAGGTGTTGAGCCACTGGCCCTCGCCCGTCACTGGCGGGACGAAGGTCAGGGGCAGGGGCAGGCCCGCCTGCTGGGAGATGGCAGTGAGAGGCACCACAGGGCGGTTGAACATCACCGTCACCAGAGCATCGGTGGCTACCTCAGTGGTGTCGGGGGCCGGCTGCACCTCGGTAACCTCCAGGTGGCCCACCGTGCTGAAGCGGAAGCTGAAGGGCTCCTTTAGGGTCAGGCCCTCGGCGCTCCTGGCCTCCTCGGCCACGCTCACCTTGTAGCTCTCCCCCCGCCCGAAGGGAGCTGTCGGAGCGAAAGCCAGGGTCGTGTCGTTGGGCCAGTTGAAGCTCCCCGCCACAGCCGGCTGGATCGCGAACGCCCCCTCCGTCGAGGGCCGGTCCATCGGCTGGTCGAAGACGAGAAGTACCGGCGCAGCCAGGCCCTGTTCCTCGCCTGGGGCCGGCACCCGCTCGAGCACCTGTGGTGATAAGGGGGGCAGGGGAGTGGGGGTAGGGCCGGAAGTGGGGGTAGGCGGCACCGGAGTGAGTGTGGGTGCAAGGGTAGGCACAGGTGTAGCCGTAGGTGTGGGCGTCTTCCCAGCGCAGGCGCTCAGGAACCCGCCGATCACCATGGCGCAGATAATCAAAGTAGCTATGGGGACATAATATTTTTTCATAGTGGCACCTCCTCGATTGGCCTGATGGTCTTTGGTCTAATGGTCCAAAGGTAAGACGTCGTAACGCCTCATCTGGTTCCCTGGGCGTTAGCGCACAACTCCATTATACTCTATTTCATCTTCCCTGGCAACCAGCCAAGTATCCCATGTCTTCATGCCATCCACTATCCGCTAACCTTCGAGCCTCTCTTCCTAACGGATTTCCACAGTTGTTGCAGAATTTGGCATCTGCTGGGTTTGCGATGCCACAAATCGGACAGTCCATGACAACCTTCTAACTTTCTGCAAACGGGCTGCAAGTGTTTTTCACGGAGTAGGTGTTGGGATTAGCAGAGCCATGACTCTGTAATCCCTTTCTGTTTGGTTGCTGAGCATACTATACCACATTTCACCTCGTTTGGCAATAGCAAAAGCCACCTGCCCAGTTAACGCAGGCGGTTTTTTGCCCAAGCTTCCCTTTTTTCGCCACTTCTGGTATCATAGGGTCAGCTTTTTGCAGGGGAGAGGAGCCTGTGCAGGAAGAGCTGAAAGGCACCGTCGAGCGCATCACCTACTATAGCGAAGAGGATGGCTACACAGTGGCCCGCTTCCAGCCGGAGGGGCGAAGCGACCTGGTCACGGTGGTGGGCAACCTGATGAGCGTGAACGTGGGGGCGAGCCTGCGTCTGGAGGGCTTTTGGACCACCCATGCCAAGCATGGCCGCCAGTTCAAGGTGGAGAACTACCAGACGGTGCTCCCGGCCACGGTGGAGGGCATCCGCAAGTATCTGGGCTCAGGGCTGATCAAGGGCATCGGCCCGGTCACGGCCAGGCGCATCGTCAAGCACTTTGGGCTGGATACGCTGGAAATCATCGAGCACCACCCCCGTCGCCTGCGCGAGGTGCTGGGGGTGGGCAAGAAGCGGGTAGGGATGATCACGCGGGCCTGGGAGGAACAGCGGAGCATCAAGGAGGTGATGCTGTTCCTCCAGAGCCACGACGTGAGCACCTCCCTGGCGGTGAAGATCTACAAGCAGTACGGCGATGCGGCCCTCGACGTGGTGCGGGAGGATCCCTATCGCCTGGCCCGCGACATCTACGGCATCGGCTTCCTCACCGCCGACAAGATCGCCCGCAAAATGGGGCTGCCCACCGATTCGCCGCAGCGGGTGGCGGCCGGCATCGCCTACGTGCTGAATCAGTTGGCCGACGAAGGGAACGTGTACGCCCCACAGGGGAGGTTGATCAGGGAAGCCACCGAGATCTTGAGTGTGCCGTCGGATTTGGTCGAGGCGGGTGTGGTCCAGTTGGAAGAAGAGGAGCAGGTGCACTGCGAGGACATCACTTACGCTATCCAGGATCAGCCGGGGGTGGCGATCAGAGAGGAGAAGGCCGTTTACCTGCTGCCCTTCTACTACGGCGAGGTGGGGGTGGCCAACCGCCTGCGCACCCTCATCAACGTGGAGCGCAGCCGGTTGGCTTTCTACCAGACGGCCAACTGGGAGCGGGTGTTCGCCCACCTGGCGGAGCGGACGAGTCAACCTCTAAACGCCGGCCAGCAAGAGGCGGTGCGAACGGCTCTCACCAACAAGGTGACGGTGCTCACCGGCGGCCCCGGCACGGGCAAGACCACCACGGTACGAACCATCATCCGCCTGCTAGAGGCCAGGCGCCGATCCTACGTTTTGGCCTCCCCCACGGGCCGGGCAGCCAAGCGCCTGAGCGAAGCCACCGGGCGGGAGGCCAAAACCGTCCATCGCCTGCTGGAATTCTCGCCCCAGAAGGGTTTCCGTTTTCAGCGAAACGAGGATCACCCGCTGGAGGCGGACATGGTCATCGTGGACGAAGCCTCCATGCTCGACCTCCTCCTCACCAACCACCTGCTCAAGGCCGTTGACCCGGCCAGCCACTTGCTGCTGGTGGGCGACGTGGATCAGTTGCCCAGCGTGGGGGCGGGCAACGTGCTACGAGACATCATCGCCTCGGCGATTAAAACTTCCCCCCAAAAGCGGTGTCCTGAGCTTGTCGAAGGGTTGGGGGGGACTGAGGGGGGGCGTCGGCAGGTGGCCGTGGTCACGCTGGAGGAGATCTTCCGTCAGGCCGAAGGCAGCCTCATCGTGGCCAACGCCCACCGCATCAACCGCGGCCAGATGCCCCTGTTCGCCAAAGGGGCCACGGACTTCTTCCTCTTCGTCGAGGAAGACCCCGAAAAAGCCGCTGATCTCGTCGTTGACCTGGTAAAGACGCGCATTCCGCGCAAGTTTGGCTATCACCCCGTGGACGACATCCAGGTGCTCGCGCCCATGTATCGGGGGGCGGTGGGGGTGTCGAACCTCAACGTCCGCTTGCAGGAGGCCCTCAATCCCCCCAGCCTGGCCAAAAGCGAGCGGCGATTGGCGGGCCGCGTCTTTCGCCTGGGCGACAAGGTGATGCAGACCCGCAACAACTACGACAAAGAGGTCTACAACGGCGACATCGGCCGGGTGGTGCGCCTTGACCTGGAGAATCAGATCATGGTAGTGCGCATAGACGACCACCCTGTGCCCTACGACTTCAGCGACCTGGACGAGCTGGTGCACGCCTACGCCGTAAGTGTCCACAAGAGCCAGGGCAGCGAGTACCCGGCGGTGGTCATGCCCGTTCTGACCCAGCACTACCTTATGCTGCAGCGCAACCTCTTGTACACGGGGATGACCCGGGCTGAGAAGCTGGTGGTGCTGGTGGGCACGCGGAAGGCCATCGCCATCGCCGTCCGCAACGACAAGATAGCCCATCGCCACACAGCTCTGGACGTGCGGCTCAGGGAGTGACGTTATGAAGAAAGTAGTTAGCGTCTCGATAATCGTAACTATCCTGCTTTTGGCCCTCATCGCAGAAGCGGCCGACCTCCTCACTGCTCAGGAGGCCACCACTCGTGGCGGCGACTGGGTTCAGACCACAGCGGCGGACTTCGAGGCCGGGACCAGTCAGGGCATCCAGGTGACTCGAGAGGGCGACGGCGAGTTGTGCCTGGCGGCGGGACAGACAACAGGCGTGTTTACCTCCACCGTCGGCACAGCCGCTTTTCCCTTCAACGCCGTGGGCGCTCACTGGTCGGCTGAGGCGCCTCCCGACGCGCAACTGGCCGTTGCGGTGCGCGTCAGCACGAATGGGGTGGTTTGGTCGCCCTGGCAGGACATCGTCGAGGTCGAGCAGGGTCGGGACGGCCGTTTCTACGGTGGCAATATTATCATGACTGAAGGAGGGCGTTATCTCCAGTACCGTTTGACCTTAGAAGGCCCACCCTCCCCTAACCCCTCCCTCCCAGGGAGGGGGACTCAGACTCCTCCCCCTGGCAGGGG
>Ga0315539_1003362_pt1 | contig 11260 bp, 8 predicted proteins | sample SalMarSW160150MG_FD_203097 | JGI IMG/M metagenome (GOLD analysis project Ga0315539, IMG submission 203097) | Salt marsh sediment microbial communities from the Plum Island Ecosystem LTER, Massachusetts, United States - Salt Marsh Sediment SW1601-150 ... | reverse complement strand
TGCGCAGGCGTGTGACGCGCTCTCCAGGACGCAGTTGCTCAATCCGGTTAAGCCAGGTATGATACAGATGGTTGATCGACATCGTCGTGCTCCTCTAATAGGTCTGGGCAAACCAATTATATCAGAGTTTTCGTGTCGGTCAACCCCTGTTTGTCAAAGTGTCAGGTAGCTAGGTAGTCAGCTAAGGTGTGGCGTTCCAGCAGGCTGCGCAGGGCATAGGAATAGGCCGGGTGGCGCAGCCAGACCAGGGCTTCGGCGTGCAATTGACGAGTTCGCTCGCCACTGAGACCCAGGGCAACTCCGATCTGACGGTAGGTGGTCGGGGGTGTGCTGTTCAGAAAGTGCATGATTAGGGTTGGTACCCCCGATTTTTGCGCAAAATTTGGGTGAAACGTAAGGCTTGCACGACGTAGATCATCACGTTTCACGCATCCCCATCAGCACCTTCTCCGCCGTGGCCGGCAGCTCTTCGATCCACACCCCCGTGGCGTCGTGGATGGCGGATATTATGGCCGGGGCGGTGGGCAGGGTGGTCATCTCCCCTACGCCTGTGGCCCCGTACGGGCCGGTCGGATCGGGCACCTCGACGATGATGGGCACGATCTCGCGGGGCATGTCCAGCACGGTGGGGATGAAGTACTCGCTGAACTTGCGGGTCTTGACCACTCCCTGCCGCTGGATGTACTCCTCCATGAGGGCATACCCCTCCCCCATCTGCACCCCGCCGCCGATCTGCCCTTTGATCATCTGGGGGTTGACGGCCCGGCCCACGTCGTGCGCGGAGTAGAGCTTGAGCACCTTCACTTCCCCCGTTTCGGCGTCCACTTCCACCAGGGCGATCTGGGTGGCGTATCCGTAGCTGATGTGGGGGTCGCACATGCCGGTCTCAGGATCAAACGGCGTGGTTGGCCTGGCGTGGCGGCCGTGGAAGGTGTATCGAGCTTCGATGTGGGTCTTGCTCTCCTCGGCTCGCAAGGCCGCGCGCCACTTCTCCCTGGCAAGCTGACAGGCGGCCAGCACCGCATTGCCGGACATGTAGGTGTGGCGGGAGGCGGAGCAGCTTCCGCCGTCAGGTACGTCGGCTGTATCCAACAGGGCGATGCTCACTTTCTCCATCTCGATCACCAGCGCCTCGGCTGCGATCTGGGCCAAGGCGGTGTGCACCCCCTGCCCCACTTCCGAAGCCGCGATCTTCACCAGCGCCCTTTCCACCTGCCCAGTGTCGTCCAGGAAAAGCTCGACCACCGCCGTGGACTTGTCGTCGAAGCCCATACTGTAGCCCACGTTCTTGTAGGAGCAGGCCACCCCCAGGCCGCGCAGCTTGCCGTCCGCAGGTGCAGGCTTCTCTGGCCGCACCCAGTGTCCGTCCTCTTTCTCGCGCCAGCCAGCAGCCAGCGCGGCCTGCCGCAGCGTGTCCTTGACGCCCACCCCAGGCGGCATGGGATTGCCCGTGACCGCGATGGAGCCGTCCTCGAACAGATTCTTCAGTCGGAACTCTACCGGATCCATGCCCAGGGCCTCGGCCAGCTTATCCATCTGCGACTCGTAGGCCACCGCAGCCTGGGCGGCCCCGAAACCACGTATGGCCATAGCCATGGCGTTGTTGGTATAGGTGGTGTAACCATCTATCTTCGCGTTGGGCACCACGTAGGGGCCGGCGGCAAAGGTCGTGGCGTTGGTCATCACCACGGTACTCGTACTGGCATAGGCCCCAGCATCGGAGATGAGCTCGGTCTCCATCGCCGTCAGTTCCCCGTCCCGCGTGGCTCCGGTTCTGTAGCGCATGTAGAAGGGATGGCGTTTGCCGGTGCGGCACACCGTCTCCTCGCGGCTGAAGACCATCTTCACCGGACGTTGGAGGCGGTAGGCACACAGGGCCAGGAGGTGCTGGATGAACATGTCCTCTCGCCCGCCAAAGGCTCCACCGGTGGCGGGCACGATCTCGCGCACACGGTCTTCGGGTAAATCCAGCAGATGGGCGATCTGGCGCAGGTCATCGTGAGCCCACTGAGCGGCGGCAACAACAGTGACCCGCCCCTCCTCATCAATGTAGCCCAGGCCAGCGTCGGGCTGCAGGTAGGCGTGCTCCACCCAGGGGGTGACGTAGTAGCCTTCGACGATGACGTCGGCTCTGGCAAAGCCGGCTTCCACGTCCCCTTTGCGAACCCTGAATTGCTTGAGCACGTTAGTGTCCCTCTCCTCGTGGACCAGGGGCGCAGCGGGCTTCAGCGCCTCTCGCGGGTCGTCCACCACGGTCAGCGGCTCGTAGTCCACTTGAACCAGCTTACGGGCCGCCTCAGCGATGCGCTCGCTCTCGGCCACCACGATGGCGATGCGGTCGCCCACCCAGCGTACCTCGCTCCCCTCGGCCACCAGCACCGGTTGGTCCATGATGTTGATACCGTACTCGTTGACGGGGACATCTTTGTAAGTGAGGACGGCGATCACACCCGGATAGGCTTCGGCCTGGCTGGTGTCAATGTGCCGCACCCTGGCGTGGGGGTGCTCGCTCCACACCACTTTGGCGTGGAGCATTCCTTCCACGTAGAAATCGCCAGGGTACTTGGCCTGGCCCGTGACCTTAGCCTGGGCGTCAATGCGTGGCATACTTTGGCCGATAATGCTCTCCCTCATGCTTCCACCCCCGTGGTCTTGTTTTTTGCCACGAATTACACGAATTTTCACTAAATTTCCCTTTTTCGTGTTAATTTGTGAAATTCGTGGCAGCTATCTCCGGCCCTAAGCGCGCTTCCCTCCGTGTGGATACTTGTCCAGAGGCCAGGGAGGCGGGCCGTCCCACTGCGGATAGGGGCCATGGGCCTCGAGCTCGTCGGCCACGTATTTCAAGCCCAATCGCTCCAGCCGCTCTCGCGTCGGGATGCCAGTCTCAAGGTCGTAGCCGTGCACCCGGTAGTACTCCATGAGCATCTCCGCGTGTTTCTCCCGCTCCCCTTTCCCCTGCGTGGTTTCCCTCACCTCTGGCTTCTGCGGAAAGCGGTCGTCCTTCCTCGTTATCCCCTGCCTGACGTTGAAGGCTCTTTCGAGGGCGTAGATCCTCTCCCCGGCCTCCTCCAGGCTGGTGGCGTTGAACTCGAAGCCTGTTGCCGCCCTCAGCAGCCTTGCCAGCCCATCCCACAGCGGATGCTCCCACACGAGCGGCACGGCGCAGACCCAACTGTTGACAGCCCCTTTGCAGCGTCCTATCGCATCCGTAATCGTCGTGGCCCTTTCGGAGATGGTTAGCGCCCCTACCGGGTCCTGGTCCACGTCGGGCACCAGGCCCTTCTTCACAAGCTCCGGGAAGGCCTCCGGGTCGTTCTCACCATAAGCCCAACTCCTTCCCCTGAGGTGATCGGCGCCCCTGGTCCCTGTCGCGTGGGCGAGGGCGAAAAGTCCCGGCGGGTGGGGGCCACGGCTCAGCCCCTTGACGTGATAGCACACATCCATCGCCCCCTGGCCGATGATCTTGGCCAGGCTGTACATCCCCTCGGCGATCAGGTTGCCGAACCCCTCTCTCAGCGCGGTTTGGTGAACCAGCTCGATCTGTGAATCCGCGTCCTCCCAGTCCAGTGACAGCCCGCCAGTGTCCTCTTCGGTGATGATTCCCCGGCTGTAGAGTTCCTTGGCCAGGGCGATCGCATTGCCGAGCGCTATCACATCCATCCCGTAAGCATCGGCCAGGTTTTCCATCTCCATGATGGCGATGGGGTCTTCGATGCCGCAGTTGGTGCCCAGGCAGGCAATGCACTCGAACTCAAGCCCTGATCCCGCCTCCCCCGCGCGCTCGCCCGTTGGGATCCTGAAGACGTCCTTGCACCCGACGGGGCAGCTATAGCAGGCATATCTCCCGATCTCGTATTTCTTCCAGGCCTCAGGCCTGAGGGGTTCTGGGATTTCATCGCCGGAGAGGTATTTCTGGAAGCACCTGTAGCCCGGCCACCAGGACATCATGCCGATGTGCGTGCCGTATACGGCAATGACCTCGTGCTGCAGGTGGTCTTTCAAGAAGAACTTTCTGTCCTCCTGTGCCAGGTGCCTGAACTCGTCGGGACTGGCCAGTTCCACTTTGCCGCTGCCCCTGACGGCGATAGCCTTCAGGTTCTTCGACCCCCACACGGCGCCGCTCCCCCGGGCGGCAGAACTGTGCTTGTCAACGATGGTGGACGCTGCTCGAACCAGGTTTTCCCCCGCCTGGCCGATGCAGCCCACGCCGATTTTTTTCCCATGCCTCTCCCGAAGGATGTCCGTGGTTTCCCAGGTCGTCTTGCCCCACAGGTCCGAAGCATCCCTCAGTTCGACACTTTCGTCATTTATCCAGAGGTACTTGGGGCTGCTGGCCCTGCCGGTGATCACGATCTGGTCGTAGCCCGCGCGCTTCAGGAACGTGGCGAAAGAGCCGCCGACGTTCCCGTCGCCCAGGATGCCGCTGTAGGGCGAGAGGGTGCTGACCTCGAGGCGGCTCGTGAGGCCCAGGGGGGTGCCCGATAGCGGGCCGGGGGCCAGGCACAGGACGTTCTCCGGGCTCAGCGGGTCAATGCCCGGCTTCACCTCGTCGAAGAGTGTCTTCGAGTTGAGTCCCCTGCCGCCTATGAAGTCCCTCACCACCGACTCGTCCAGCGGCTGCTTGGTGACTTTCTCCTTCGTGAGGTCTACTCTCAGGATAGTTCCTATCCAACCGTACACCTTTTTTCCTCCTTAGTTTCTTAGGGGCGACTTCAGTCGCTTCCCCCCACCCTTGAGCGAAAATGAATCATCGCGCCCCGCAAGCCGAGGGCGGCTTCCAGCATGGCCTCAGGCAGGGTTGGGTGGGCGTGGGTGGTCCAGGCCAGGTCGTCGGCGGTGGCCCCCACCTGCACCGCCAGCGCGCCTTCCGCGATCAGGTCGGTGGCGTGCGGGCCCATCAGGTGAACGCCCAGCACGCGCCCGCTGCCAGCCTCGCACACCAGCTTGACCAGCCCTTCGGTCTCGCCCAGGATCTGGGCCCGTGGGTTGGCCGAAAACGGAACCCGCGTCACCTCGACGTCGGCTCCCTGGGCACGGGCCTCAGCCTCGGTCAGGCCCACGCTGGCGACTTCGGGGCGGGTGAAGATCACGCTGGGCAGCGAGCGATAATCCACGGTGCGCTGGCCGCCGGTCGCGTTCTCGGCCACCACGCGGCCATCCACCATTGCCTTGTGGGCCAGCATCATCCCGCCCACGGCGTCGCCGATGGCCCACACGTTGGGGAGGTTAGTCCTCAAATGCTCGTCCACCGCGATAGCGCGGCCATTCATCTTCACGCCAAGCTCGGCCAGTCCCAGGCCGCTGATATTCGGCCAGCGACCCACTGCGGCCAGCACGCGCTCACCTTCGACCAGGCTTTCGCCTTTGGCTCCGCTGAAGGTGACACGCAGCCCGCCCTCAGTCGGCTCAATCGCCTGCACCGTTGCCCCGGTGTGGATAGTCATCCCGCGCCGCCGCAGGATAGCCGCCAGCCGCCTGGCGAGCACTTCATCTGTTACCCCTGGTAACAGAGTGGGCATCATTTCAAGGATGGTCACTCGGCTGCCCAGCGCCTCGTAGATACAGGCGAACTCCAGCCCGATAACGCCCCCCCCGATGACGATCAGGTGCGCCGGGACCCTGCCGATCTCCAATGCCTCAGTGCTGGTCATCACACCTGGCAAAGCCAGGCCGGGGATGGGCGGTCGGGCCGTAACTGAGCCAGGCGCGAGAACCACGTGCCGGGCTGAAATCTCCACCGTATTTCCCTCAGCGTCGGTGACGCGCAGCGTGTCTGGGCGGACGAGGCGTCCCTCACCCTGCACCAGCGTGACTTTGCGCCCGCTCAGCAGTTGTTCTACGCCGCCCACCAGCCTGTCCACAACAGCCTGTTTGTAGGCCATCAAAGACGGCAGGTCGGGCAGCGCGCTGGGGATGGAAACGCCAAACTCATCAGCCCGCCGGGCCTTGAGCAGCAGTTCGGTGGAAGTGGTCAGGGCTTTAGTGGGGATGCAGCCGACGTTCAGGCACGTCCCGCCCACGCGACCCTTCTCGATGAGCGCCACGCGGGCACCGAGTTGGGCGGCCCGCAGCGCGGCCACGTAACCACCAGGCCCCGCACCCAAGATTGCAAGATCATACGAGCTAGACAAAGCATCCTCCTTCTAACCATGCCGTACTGCAGGCCCATTCCAAAGACTCCAACTCTCTCCTTATGAATTTTCTGGCCAGTCCAGCATCATGACTGGCACCCGTGCCCCGGCGGGCAGGTGGGCCACGTCTTCGGAGATAATGGCCAGCCCCTGCGCTCGCACCATCGAGAGCAGGATGCCCGATCCCTGGCCGCCGGTCAGCCGGGCAAAGTACTTTCCCTCCCGCTCCTCCAGCATGACCCGCAGGAAGTGACGGCGGTCGTCCTTGCGCCGCACCTCGTCCAGCAGCGTGGCTTCGACGGTGGGCTTCGTCAGCTTCGTCTTGCCTAGCATCTTCAGGATGGCCGGGCGGGCGAACAGTTCAAAGCTGACCATAACCGACACGGGGTTGCCCGGCAGACCCAGCAATGGCACTCCCCCGATGCGGCCAAAGGCCAGCGGCTTGCCCGGCTTCATCCGCACCCGCCAGAAGCCCATCTCCCCTTCGGCCGCCAGTACCTCTTTCACCACGTCAAAGTCGCCCACCGACACCCCGCCTGAGGTGAGGAACAGGTCGGCCCCCTGCTCCAGCCCGGCCCGGATTCTGTCCGTCAGCTCCCCTACATCGTCGCGGGCGATACCCAGCAACAGCGGCACCCCACCGTAGCGAACCACCTGGGCGGCATTGGAGTAGCTGTTGGCGTTGCGAATCTTGCCCGGCTGCCAGGGGGCGTCCACCTCAATCACCTCGTCGCCGGTGGCCAGGATGGCCACCTGGGGCCGACGGTGGACCAGGGCTTCTTCGTGGCCCAGGGCAGCCAGCATTCCCACTTCTTGCGGGCGGATCTCGGTGCCCTGGGGCAGGATGAGCGCGCCTTTTTTCACGTCTTCGCCGGCCTGGCGCACATTCTTGCCCACCGGCACCCCTTTGAAGATATTAACCCCCTCCCCGTCCCGCTCGGTGTCCTCGAAGCGCACCACGGCGTCGGCCCCCGGCGGGATGGGCGCGCCGGTCATGATGCGGATGGCCGTGCCGAGCGTAACCGCCACATCGGTGGTGTAGCCGGCTGCCAAATCGTGGACGATGCGCAGGCGTGCGGGATGCTCTAGGCTGGCTCCAGCGGTATCAGCAGCCTGCACAGCGTAGCCGTCCATGGCCGTGTTGGTCAGAGGCGGGATGTCCATGTCCGCGTAGACGTCCTCGGCCAGCACCCGGCCCAGCGTTTCCAGCACCGGCACGCGCTCCGGTGGCAGCGGCTGGAAGGCGGCCAGCACCCGCGCCAGGGCTTCCTCCACACTCAACATAGGATACAGTTCGCTCATGTTCACCTCCGCTACGATTCTCGCCTCCTATCTGAGGGAGAATTATAACGCAAAAGGAGGCAAAAAGCAATATGCCTATGCCTCCTGGTATGGTCGTCTGCCCTGTGGCGTTTGTGTTAAGCCTCGGCTACCGGCAGGGTAAAGGTGAAAACGGTGCCCTGCCCAACCTCGCTTTCCACCTCGATCCGCCCGCCGTGGGCCTCCACCAGTTGCCTGGCGATGGACAGTCCCAGCCCCGTCCCACCCGTGACCCGCGACCGTGACTTGTCGGCCCGATAGAAGCGCTCGAAGATGTAGGGCAAGTCCTCAGGGGGGATGCCCTCGCCGGTGTCACTGACGCTGACCTCAACCTCCGATTGCTTGGCCCGGGCCGCGATGATGACCTTCCCGCCTGAAGGCGTGTGAGTCAGGGCATTGGTCAGGAGGTTGCCTAATACCTGCCCAATCCTCTGGGGATCAACGTCCAACAGGGGCAGCTCCTCCGGCAGGTCAGACTGCAAGACGATGCCTTTGGCCGCTGCCTGGGCACGAGCAGCCTCCGTGGCTCTGTTTACTATGTCGGACGGGGACACTGGTTGGCGCTCCAGCTTGAGCTGTCCCGCCTCGGCCAGGGATAGCTCCTGCAGGTCGTCCACCAGACGGTTGAGGAGCATGGCTTCTTCATAGAGGGAGCCTATGACTTCCGGCTTCGATTCAACTACCCCGTCCTGCACGGCTTCCAGATAGCCACGGATATTGGACAGGGGAGTGCGCAGCTCGTGGGCCACGTCGCTCACCATGTTGCGGCGCAACCCTTCGAGCCGGGCCAGGCCGTCGGCCATGGCATTGAAGGCTCGAGCCAACTCGCCGATTTCGTCCTCGGATTGCACCTCCACCCGCTGGCTCAGGTCGCCCCTCTCCATCCGCCGGGCGGCAGCCGTCAAGGCCTCCACCGGCCTCAGAATGCGGCGCGAAAGGCCCAGGGTGAGGAGCACAGCCGCCAGGCCAGCAACCCCAGCCGCCAGCAGCAAAGTGCGGTTGATGGAGGCCAAGAATGCCTCTCTCTGAGGATCATCAGCCGGGCCTGGAGGATTGACGTAGACAGCGCCCACCGGCACCCCACGGTCGAGGATAGAAGCAACCGGTTCAGTCCAGTCCCGGGCCACAGTCTGCCCTACTAGCTTTTCAGCGGAGTCGGCGACGACCTGCCCCTCTCCATCGGTCAGGACGATCCGCTCCCCCGTTATCTGTCCCATCTGCTCCACCAGGGGTTGAATGCCAGACCAATTTCGGTTCTGCATGTAGTACCCGGCCAGAAACACCTCGAACCGCTGGTGACGTATCATCCCGCCGCGCTCCACGTAGCGCTGAAATTCGCCAATGGTGGCCCGGCTGGCTAAGAAAGCCACCGCCCCCACGGCCACTACGATCACCAGGATCAGCGCCGCGAGCACCCGAAAACGAAAACTATGGAGCAACATCTTAATCTTGCTCCTCAGCGAATTTATAGCCCATGCCGTAGACGGTCTTGATGTAGGCCGGATCCTTGCGGTCCGGCTCGATCTTCCGGCGCAGGTTCATCACGTGGACATCTACCGTGCGCTCGAACCCCTCGAAATTGTAGCCGAAGGCCAGATCCAGTAGTTCCAGCCGACTGAAGGCCCGCCCTGGCTCCCTGATGAGCACCTCCAGCAGCTTGAACTCGGTGGGGGTGAGGCCGACGGGTTTACCCCCTACCTGAACCTCGTGGCGAACGAAGTCCACCAGCAGTTCGCCGAAGCGCACCTCTGAGGGCCCTTCGTACTCCTCTTCGCCGACTCGGCGCAGCATCGCCCGCACCCTGGCCAGCAGTTCGCGGGGACTGAAGGGTTTGGTCACGTAGTCGTCGGCTCCCAGGTCCAGCCCGACGAGCTTGTCCGCTTCAGTGGTCTTGGCCGTGAGCATGATGATGGGAACCTTGTTGCCCTCACCTCGCAGCACACGGCAGACGTCGAGCCCGTCCATGCCCGGCAGCAGGAGGTCCAGGACGATCAGGTCCACCCGCTTCTGGCGGGCCAGCTCCAGGGCCTGCAAGCCGTCGTAAGCAGCCGACACCCGATAGCCATCCTTTTCCAGGTAGGCCCGCACCAGGTCTACAATCTTCCGATCGTCGTCCACTACCAAGATTTTGGTTTTGGCCACGTTCACTCCGCACTAGACAAAAGGCATGGGATGCCTGGGCTTGCTAGTACCCCTTCGCATCCCCGGCGTCCTCACGTTCCCATTTTACTACAGGGTCGAAAATAGTCAACTTGACCTTACGCCAGACTACTCGTACCGCAACGCATCAATCGGATTCAGTGCAGCGGCTCGGCTGGCGGGATAGAGGCCGAAGAAGAGACCCACGGCGATAGACACGCTCAGGGCCATGATCACGCTGTTGGGAGTGACCAGGGCGCGAGTGCCGCCCATCAGTGGAGTGACCACCTGCGCACCGCCGTAGCCCGCCAGGACGCCGACCAGCCCTCCTAGAAGAGTGAGCACTATGGCCTCCACCAGGAATTGAGTCATGATGTCCCGCCGCTTGGCTCCCACTGCCTTGCGGATGCCGATCTCCCGCGTCCGTTCCGTCACTGAAACCAGCATGATGTTCATGACGCCGATACCTCCTACCAAAAGGGAAATCCCGGCGATGCTGCCTAGAAGCACGGTAAAGGTCCCCATGGTCGCTTGCACTGTCTCCACCATCTGCGTCGCATTCTGGATGGTAAAGTCATCGGCTTGACTTGATGTCCGGCCATGACTGGCCCGCAGGATGGCGGTCAGCTCGGCCTGGGCCCGCTCCATCTTGTCCGTCGAGACCACCTGCACATTGATAGCCCCCAGGTGTGTGTTGCCTGCGCCACCAAACTTGATCTGAGCTGTAGTCAAAGGGATGAACACCTGGTCGTCCGCATTCTCGAAACCACCGCCTCCCTTGGCAGCCAGGATGCCCACGACTTGATAGCTCTGGCGGTTGATCTTGATTGTCTTGCCCAGAGGGTTAACCAGGTCCCCAAAAAGGTCCACGACCACCGTTGCGCCCAGGACGACCACCTTGGCCTGGTTCGTAAGATCCTGGCTCTCGATAAAGCGTCCCCGTTCTACCTGCCAGTTGGCCACCGTCAGATACTCTGGGGTGACCCCCAGCACCGTCGTCTGGTGGTTCTTGCTGCCGTAGACCACCTGTTGATTCCGCACCGAGTACTCAGGTGCGAGGGCAGATACGGAACTGGCCAGGGAAGCGATGGCCTCCACGTCGTCGTTGGTCAGGCTCGCGGCGCTGGCGCCCCCGAAGGATCTGCCCCGGAAGAACATCGCTCCCGGCGAGATGGTCAGCATGTTGGCGCCCAGGCTCTGAAACCGCTCCGCCACCTGGGCCTGGGCGCCGGCACCGACGGCCACCAGGGAGATGACCGCCGCCACGCCGATGATAATGCCCAGCATCGTCAGCCCGGAACGCAACTTATTGGCAACCAGTGACCGTAAGGCCACCTGTACGCTTGCTATAACGTTCATGGTATCTCCACCCTCATCTCCCTCCCGGCGCCGGAAATGATGTTGGCGCCGCCGCCACCAAAGCCAGGAAATTGCTGCTGTGTGGCTTGGTACTGGACCAACACACGATCGCCTTCGATCAGGCCTGACACGATCTCGACGTACGTGCCGTCGCTCAACCCCACCTGCACCGGCGTCGCTACGGCTGTCCCCTGCGGCGTGTCCTGTACCATCACCACGTTGCCTTCTTCTCCCTGCTGCACGGCCATAGCCGGCACCAACAGGGCGTTCTCGCGCCGTCCCACCACGATGTTGAGGTTAGCGGTCAT
>Ga0315539_1003353_pt1 | contig 11275 bp, 9 predicted proteins | sample SalMarSW160150MG_FD_203097 | JGI IMG/M metagenome (GOLD analysis project Ga0315539, IMG submission 203097) | Salt marsh sediment microbial communities from the Plum Island Ecosystem LTER, Massachusetts, United States - Salt Marsh Sediment SW1601-150 ... | reverse complement strand
CATCTTCTGTTGGTAAACACAAGACAAAGGCAGCAGATATTTGGGGCTTATACCAATTGTGAATAAATAATGCGCTTACAGCCAAATAGTTGATATAGTAATGGTGGCATAGAAATTTTTTTTGCATGGAGGCTGCTATGAACGTTAAAAGACAGCCATAGACATTGGGCGAATTGGTTGTTGAAACGATACGGCTGGTGGCATGACTGGTAGCAGATATAGTCCATGATATAAGGATTATGGATTACATGAGCCAGCGAATTGCACCAAAATTTGCACCAAAGGTGTACGTTTTGCCTACAGTCACGCTTCGGTTGCGCTTCGGCCAGCATCATAAGTTCTTATTTGACAAGTATAAACCATTTATTCACAATCACTTACAAACGCGATTAACGGACTGAAAATCCGTGTGTCGGCGCGATACTTGCGAATGATATAGGCTACTCGTTGAGGAGGTTCACTAAGCTGGTCGGCTATTTGGCTTGCGGTTAGAAGATTTGAGTATTCCATTTGCAACTCCTGTAATAAAACAACAATCAGTCCTATTTACAGGGCGCTACAAATGGCGTAGCAATGCTACGAATCGTGTAGCAAGGGGAGAATTTAGAAGTTTTTTATAATTGCCAGTTGGTCTGTCTGTCGGGCTTGTACGCGAAGTTTATCCCCCGTTGAATGGAATTATCGAGGTGTTGGTAAAGCGGCATACTGTGCGTTTTGATATTTTCGAGCGCACGCTTAATCGCATTCGTAACAGCTTTACGGGCTTTGACGAGGTTGTCGGTAAAGCTTCTGCTCTCACCCTTCAAATTGCGAGCTGCATTCAACTCGGAAAGTATTTGCTCTTTTTCTGCTTCCAGCCGCTCTTGTGCTGCCAAATCATTATTCTTTTCTGCATCAGCCAGTTCATTCTTAATATCGTTAAGCCGTTTTTGGCAGGACTGGAGGGTATCTTTGTCAATTATTTCTTGAGGTTTACCGGAATCGCTACTAACCGTGTCATTTTCTACCGCCTTACCCTGAATCATAAGTTTAGTATCGCTTTTCGGATTAGCCAGGCTAAGTGCAGTGATAGGTTCGTTGGGTTTCTCCAAGAGACGGGCAATATAAGACATCCCCTTGCTATCTTTAATTGTAGTTGTATCATTGCTCTGATATGCGACTTGCCAAAAGTCCCCATCCTTCTTGAAAACATTTTTAGCTTCTTTTGACGGCTCTTCAGCAGGCTTACTTTTCTGCCCTGTTTCTGCCGGTGCTTTATTTACAAACAGCTTGGCTTTTTCGCACAAAAGACGTAATTCATTTGGCACAGACCATTCATATTCACCAATCTCCTCCGGATAAAGGCAGGTATCGTAAACATATTGTTGATGGTAATAGCTCCCAGCATCTAAACCTACCTTGTGATGTTCTTCCAATAGACCACAGTCTTGGCCCAAAACGGTTATCTTGGCTGCTAAGTTTTGCATTTGTTTAGATCGTAGAGTGGAGTTTAAGTCATCAGCGTTTGAAATGAGTTTGAGAACCTCACTGACTACCGAGACGAACTCTTTTGCAACCCCAACTTTTCTGAGTTCGTCCTTATTCGTTTCCTGCCTTGTTTCTGCTGGCTTTTGGGATGCTGATTGCTCTGCTTCTGCTGATGTTACAAACTTTATATGGGCTACCTCAAATTCTACTGCAAATTCTTCCAACAAATCTCGGTATTCCATTTCGATCTTCTTAAAGGCTTGTGACAAGTCATCTTGGATGGATTTTAGTTTTTGTATGGGAGTTTCACCTTTGGAAGGATTTCTATCAACCAAATCTTTTGTATCAGAAACACGATGATGAAGTTTTACTAAAGCAGTTGTAGCGTTCTCTGATACTTGAATACAGATTTTCTGAGCAGATTCTATATAATTAAGCAGCCCAGCAATTTCTTCTCTTATTTTGTTATACGGTCCAGGGGGACCTTCTATCTTGCTATACTTGTGGGTCGCAGACTGACTGCCAATTGACCTAATTTCACTTATGATATTCTGCCATATTACCAATGGAGGTGAAATTTCACTGAGTTCTTGTGACAATTGTCTCAGAGTAGTAAGAGCATCTTTTTTACAGTTGATATAATCCTCAATATATCCTTCCTGCAGCGATGCTTGCCCAGTGTTATTATCCATGAAACAGACTGCCGACAATGGTTGATCCAATAACCGCAAATTGCTAAGAATGTCTTCTATCAGAGGATGGGGAATAATATCAAAGAGTCGATGAGCGTTTTTTTGGGCCGATCCGATGATACGAAGAAATTTATTAAACGCTTCTTTAGAGGCCTCTTCAACAATTTCTGAATCCTGATCTTCTTGCATAACCCAAGCTTCTTTTCCTCTGGCTAATTCCAACCGTGGCTTGAGATCCTGCAATTGCCCCAGCAGCTTTTTGATTATCTCATTTATTTTAGGATAGTTCATTTTTATTGGGTTTCTCAATTTCTCAAACCCGATCATTGCTCGATAGCCATTTTTGAGCCTTGTTTTATTGTCAGCATTTTAGCGTATTTTTCCTTGCCTGTCAGCTATAAAAGCAGTGTAATGACACTCGACAATTGAATATTGAAGTCCACCGGACTTTAAGCGTTTCGTTCTAAACCGGCAAATATCGAATCGGTAAACGCAGGAAAGTCGGTGCTCGTTTGCCTAATTGGCAAAACGGGCGCCGCTTGCGTGTTACCGATGGGCCTTGCCGGGCCTTGAGCGAGCACGATGTAGCGGTGCCCTTTTTTATTGGGCCTGCAGTATTAGGAGGTGAAAAATAAGATTAACCCCAGCAGAAGATCGTCGGGCCAATGCTTTACAGGCTTGTCTATGCTAACAGGCAAGATTGATGTAATTGAGGAAGTTTGCTGATGTTTTGTGATGTCATTGGAAAGTGTCCGGCTGGTAACTGGAAAGAGGATGAGGAATGGATTTGGCTTCAGATAGAATGGTTTAAGAAGTATATCGACTTTACCTGTGGCAAACCTATTCTCGACACCCTTTACTTTGTTGGAGCATGTGAAGAAAAAGATGGAGGCATTATAACGGATGAAGTTCTTCCAAATGACAGCGAAGGACGGCAACCGAGAGGAATAGCAGTATTTTACGAAGATGGGGCATATGAGGAGTATGAGCCTTATTATGAGAAATGCTGTATAGCGTTTGAGAAGTTACTTAAGTCGGTTGAATGGGAACATCTTAATCCTTTGAAGTTGAGAAAGTTCTTTGAAAACTATGGCTATGGTGAATATCGGCCAAAAACTTCAACGGAAGAAGGTACAAATCCGCAGGCTAAAACTTCTTGGACGAAACTCTCTGATAATTTGGAAAGGATATGTATTCTGCCTCCTATGCTTGCAGAGAAAAAATCTGAGTGGGTTTGGTTTATATTAAAGTTAATTTGTTCATATATTGAACTTTCTTGCGGTGTAACTCCAAGCGGATGCAAGGTAAAATACATCCACAGATACGAAGAAGGATGGGTTGGCAAAAAGTATAAGATATGGCGAAATCCTATTGGCATAGGTTTGTGTTGGTCTGAAAGAAGAGAGGAAAAGTTTGCAGCTTATCTTGAAAAATGCAGAATCGCTTTTGGCACATTGTTTTCAAACATAAACTGGCGAGCTATTGACGGGTTTGAGCTTCAGCAATATTTTGAAACTAATGGATACGATAAATATCTTGATAAGTATTAAGCAATGGATGGTATAAATGGCTCTGAGACAATCAGGTTTTCTTCAAATGACGGACGCCTCCATGGACTTCATATATACTCCTAAGCAACCAAAATTCTATCCGTCAACCAATTGATAAACAGGTACAAGATCTTCCTTGTCCAGTATTTTGAAATTTAGTAAGGCGTCTCTTTGGGTAAGTATTGGAGAGGCCCGGGTTGCGATCGGGATTAAGACGAGCAAATAGTGCCTTGAGTGAGCAGAGGCCTTCCTGCTCTCGGCGGATCGTGTCTTCCGGGAGCAGGATTTTTTATTCAGGGCTAAGTCTTTTCAAAATCAGCCGTATTGTTTGAGGATTCCATTTGCCTTTTACATACACAGGCTTACCCTTGAATATCCGTCTTACTTTTCGCGGCTTGTATCCTAAATTCGACAACTCAGCTGCGATTTGACGTAGGCTCAAACCCTTCTTGTGCAATCTCTTTATCTGGTTAATAACTACCTGCTCATACTGATTCTTGAGAACCTTTCTCTTGTCTTCCGGGTCCAGCATAAAGCCATACCGCGGTATGCTGCCCATCAATCTGCCATTGGCCTGGTGTCTGAGCATCGCCGCTTTTGTCCTGGCTCCAATTACCTTGCGTTCATACTCCGCCAGGGTCTGCAGTATTTTCCGAATCAACCAATCCTCATCCGTATCGCCCCACGTTCCTTCCCCTGAGATACTGAGGAAGGATGCTTTCTTCCGGCTAATTGCTCTTTCGATGATGTCGCTGAGATACACGCTGCGAGCGAGCCTGTCGAGCCGATAAACTACCAGCACATAACCGCGCTCGAGCGCAGCTATTGCCGCCCACAGCTCCGGACGGTCTTCATCGGCGCCGGACAGCGCCCGGTCAGCAAATTCGCTTACGATTTCGACATTGTTTTCCTTGCACCATTTCCTGCAGAAGTCAAACTGAGCCTCTATGCTTTCGCATTCGTCTTCGTTCTTTCGAGGGCTGAATCTGGTATAGAGGATACCAAATCTCTTATCCATAATCATTTACTCCCTACTGACGTAATGCTGCTTCGATTTTTCGGGCGACTACTATCAAATCGCACACTGACAGCTTCAGCTCTCCCAGACTTGGAAGCGTTCTCTGCGAATCTTGGCGTCGGTTTGATACGAGGCGATGATGTCGAGCAGCCAGTACGCTCCGGCTTCATCAGCAATGTATTTGACGCCATCGGCAGCTTGTTGAGACCGAGCATGTAGCGATAGTAGCACGTTGTTCCTGTGAATTGGTTGAGGTTGGTTTCAGTTAGCATTGCGTTCTCCTTTTAATAAATGGGTTTCGTTGGTTAACACTTCTCTGTAAATGATACAGCCTCGTTGACAGAAGTCAAGAGGAAACTTAAAAATTATTGAAAAAAACTTTCGGAGGGGTCAAGAAGGTCGGAAACAGCCTATGCATCATAACACTACATAAAGGGCTGTGCTTTGTGCTGTGGTTGGGCCTGCGGAAGCTGGCGATGCAAGGGGATAAGCGGGGTTGCGGACAGTCCGCAACCCAAGACCAAGTAACCAAGTAGCAGGGCCGGAAACAGCCATTGTCTCCAGAGTCTGCGTATCTGGCTGTGCTCTGTGCGTGGGCTGGAGTTGGAGCTTGTGGCTTGCGACTGGCTCAGCCAACAAATACACACAACAGTGATAATGCGTCTCCCTGTGTTGGGCTTAGCCGGAAACAGCCACTGCATCAACTACCTGTGTATTTTGGCTGTGCGTTGTGCTGCTGCTGGTTGTTGCTGCTGGGACGTGCGGCAACAGCGCAGCGCGTGGGACAATGTAAAGCAATCAAGCAAACTGTGTATCTCCCTGTGCCGGCCATGGGGTTGAGCTTGGCCGGAAACAGCCATCACACCAAGAGCCTGCATATCCTGGCCGCGCTTCGTGCGTGGGCTTGCGGACTGTCCGCATCCTTGGCGACAACGTGGCAGTCGAACAAGGTCAACCAATCAAGCAACTCATGTCAAGATGGGCAAGGACAAGGAAAGTAGGGAAATGATGGGCGGGTGTCTCGCAGGCGGGAGACAACAGGCCAGAGCAGGTGTGCCAGCCGAGTCGGTTCTTTTAATAGCGTGGTGGCTGAGGTCTGCTGCTTGGCCAAGCGTGGTGTCTGCGAGTGTTCGCTCAATGACAGCACGCATGGCACAAACAGAGCGTATGGAGGGCATACAATCATAGCGAGCAGGTGGAGAGCAAGGCAGTCAGGCTTGATGAGGAGAGGAGAGGACACAAAGAATAAAAGCGAGGTCGGTCCCTCAGATGTTACCACGCCCCCGCCCCCCGCCGTGGAATGAACCTTACTTACCTCCCCCCCCGGCCAATGAAATTTGAAAGTTAGGGTGGTAAGTCCAAAAATTGGGCGAATTAAATTTGCGTTTATCTGCCGATGTTTTATAGTACCTTTACTCGGGTTATTTTTGGTGCGAGTTAGATCTGCGTTTTTGAGGCGTAAACGATGGGTACAATGAAATGGGAAAAATGGCGTTTTTGGTTCAGGGATGGGGTTTTGAAAAAGGTGTACCCACCGTTATTTTTACGGTGCCATTTGTGGTACTGGGCTGGGATCGGGGTCTATCCTATGAACTGTTCATAGGATAGATTTTGGTTTTCCACCTTCGTTTTTGGGCTGGGAACGGGGGTCGGAAGTGTCAAAAAGGGCTAAAATTGACGTAAGTCCTTATTCCTTCACTGGCGTATGAACGAAATGGACGAAAAAAAAATCGAACAATACAGGGGCAAATATACGGAGCAGGAGCTTCGGGATCGGGGGGAGGTAAGTTTATTGGTACTCAGTGACCTTTGTTAATCTGCCAGTACTTGTAAACGGCGGAGCAAAAGTGTACCACTTGGCGGGCGGTTGAAAATTGTACCACTGTAACCGAAAATCTGTGATAATCGGCTGAAAAACGTCATTTAAAAAGTTTTGCAGTTATTATTACAGGAGATTACAGGAGTGTACAAAAACATGGATCAGTGGATCGAATTAAGGCGTAAAATCCGCAATCAGCAGATTCCTCTTCGTCAGTTGGCCAGAAAAACCGGCATTCACAGGCAAACTCTGCGCAAAATCAGGGACAACAGTCAGCCGCCAGGCTATCATAGAGCTCGTCCCATCCAAAAAACAAAGACCGGGCCATACCTTGACCGCATAAAGGCTATCATCGAAGCTGACAAAGAGCAACGTCACACAGCCAAACGCATCTGGGAGCGTTTACAGGCAGAGGGATTTGACGGCAGCTACACTATAGTCAAGGACGCAGTCCGCCAAATCAAAAAGACATCCAAAGAAGTATTTATGCCTTTAAGTCAGCGGCCTGGCGAAGCTCAGGTTGACTTTGGTCATGCACTGGCCAATTTTGGCGGCACATTGAAGAAGATCGTATTTTTCGTAATGAGCCTTGCCCATTCAGATGCCATGTTCATGAACCTACCACGCTTTTACTGCTCGGCCTCGGTGCGGTGATGGTTAACCAGAAAGGGTGTTAGGGTTGTGCGAGAATGCAACCAGGATGATGCGGGATTGTCTGGCATGTATCGTAGGGCATATGGGAGATGAAAATGCAGTCTTGGCCGGTCTGGAGTTGATCACGGATAATACAGGAAATTCTATACCTTATTATCTTAGGCAAGCGATAGAAAACTTGTTGATTAAGAATGTGCCGATAACAGGTAGCCCGGGATATTACGAATGTCATCCAAAAAAGAATAGTGGAATTAAAGCGAAACTGCTTGAAATGGTAGAAGGGGATGAAAGACGAAGTAAAAGTGCTATGATGTTATTGGGCTGGATTGAGCGATACAGATTGGAACGGGGAAGGCCCGCGTTGGAAGCCAGGCATCCCGATTTTAATTGCGGAACAGCTTGGCCACTGTTGGAGGTGATTGAAAAGTAGGACTTAAATAGAATTGGTGATGTAGATTTTGCTGACTTTGCAAAGCTGACCGACAATTAGCTGGAAGGAACTGAATAGCCAATCGTCGCAAATCCAGTTTCAAATAAAGGCCCTGTGAACTGAATGTTTGCCAACCGATTCAAGTTCCCAAACCCGCCACGCTCTTGCTGCCCGACTTAGGCGGGCTTTTATTGAGAAGGAAACACTAAAAGTCTTCCTAATCCAAAGCCTCAACCTGCCGTTTTTTTCGATCTGCGCCAACGCCAAGAATCGCCGTTTATGGCTCAAGAACGCAGGGGACAGATTGGTGCCTTTGCTGGTCAAAAGATGCTTTTATCGAAATCGCTTATACCTACCTTTTATATTGAGCAAAAAACGCAGGTTGCTTCTCCGAATGTCACTCAAAATGGCGAGTATTGTACATTTAATATCAATAATATATACAACACTCAAGCGGTTATTCCCCCCTATTTAATTCATCAATTGTCATAGTTAATAGCCGTATCTATCCTTAATGTATGATAGCCAGTCTTTACACTTGCCGTCTGAGCCATTTTCTCTAATCCAGCTGACAAACTGTTGATGCGAGAAACTTTTAAACTCAGCTTTGCCCTCAAAAAGACAAGCCCAGTCTTTCGTAAAATCATCAACCCCTGCTCCTGAAAGTGCACCGATTAGTGTTTTATTTCTCTCGTCATAAGCCACACATGATATAACAAACTCATACTTGCCACTTTTCGCAATACCCTCTGCCAATGCCTGTTGCCTGAAAAGCTGGTATCCTGAAGTCGCTGCTGGACATCGCTTTAAGATTTGCCGTCCCTTGTCGCTAATCCTAATGTAATCCCAATATTTGCGGTTTTTCCTTGGTCCATTCTCCCAATTAAGCTGATAGCAGTTATTTTTAATATCGCTGTAGATAAGCCGAAAGTTAAAACATCGCTTTATATCCGGGTTACCATATTCCTTTTTGCGGCCGGAGCACTTATAGAATGAATGCTCAGTAAATTTATTCTCAGTAAGTATCAAACCTGTATGGCCATTTACAATAAAAGCAACATCCGGAGATGTCTGATTTGCCCCTCTCGTCCCCTGTGGCTCGCCAAGAAGCTCCGCCGGATTCAACTTGCCACCTTCGGCATACTCCAGCTCGATTCGATCTACAGTTTTGATTTTATTGCTTACAAATTTATTTAGAAAGCCTGCCAGCAGGTCTTTGTCCTTTCGGAAAGAGAAGTACAGATTTGCACAGAGCATCCAGGAACTCTTGAGGTTATGACAACCTTTGTGTCTCTGGACTTCTTCTTTCTTAAGATATTCAGGCAGAGAGTCTTTTATTCTCTCCCATAATCCTTCCTTCCAGAGATTTTCGGGCAATATCCATGGCCTCTTCAAACCGTTCTGAACGCCCATCTCCTTGGTAGAAATATTGCTCTTACGCCATTCTATCTGCTGCTTTGCCACATGTTTGTCAAAATCGGAAACCATCTTACTCCTCTATTTTATTGGCCAGCCGCTGTAGACGGCAAGCACATCAGGCATTAACATTTTTACCTTCCCATGCTGAAAACAGATCGTCAAATGCTAAAAACCTTTTGCTTAACCAACCTTTTCCCTTTTGAAGCATCTCTTTTTTCACGGGCGGATTAAACACAAGTCTTGGTGTTGCAAGAAACAAAAAACTTCTTTTCTTTTTTCCCCTCCAATCCCACTCTTTGTGAATAGGCTCAAGAAATTTTTTGTTTTTATTCAGCCAGCTTTTCCCTCTCCTCTCCCGGACGATTTTCACCAACTCATTCCATGTTACTACATTTACAACTTCTTCGATTCGGGCTATATAGCTCAATCCAACTCGAATGCCGGGATAATTCTTAGAAATTCTTTGGCCGAAGTGCGGCGCAAAATATAAAGCTTCAGGCAATCTGCTGTTCTTTTCGTAATTGCAACTGTACAACTGAGCTTTCAGGAAAAGGACAAGTGTTTTCGGCTCATTGATTTCTCTTGCATAAATTTCAACAGATTCTTTTGTTTTTATCATGTGATAGTCCTCCAAATAACTCTTCAGATCGGCACTTACAAATCTTACTTTGGGATTTGATGACTTGGAAAGTTGGTAAAGCAACTCACCAATCTCATGCCACTGTAAATACCGAATATTTTTCAACGTTTTTTCTTGTTCTGATGGCGAATATTGCGTCACAAGAACCCGCCATTTGGCTGGGTACTTCATCGACTGCTTGCAAGGATTACTTCCGTCTATTTTTGCTTCAATGATTCCTATTCCTTTGGTGGTTTCTATTAAAATATCAGAACGGCCCTGAGAATGATTTGACTCTAATGAAACAGAACATACGGTTCCTTCAAAATGAAAGCTTTTTAAGAATCGCTCTGGAGCAAGTGCGACCAGATACCCTAACATTGCCGTTAGGCGAGTTTCTTTCAAAGATCGTCCTAATGCCCCAGACAAACTTGATACAATACCCCCACCCCTTAATAATGGAATATGTTCTAAATCACTTTGTCCGTCAATTTTCGTAGATTTCATTTTATTGGCCAGCCGCCGTGGGCTCACAAATCAGCTTTCCATCTCGGATCATCAAGGGCAGCATCTAATTCGCTTCCAAGCAGGCGTGCTTGGCGCTGACCTTCAGTAAGAGCTTTGGCAAAGCGTTCGAGTTCACGACGTAGTTCAAAATGCCACTTAGGATAACCACTCAGCTTGTCTATGCATTTTTGCAAACGTCTGGAACTGGCAATATCGCGTGACATTTGCTTAAAGAGCCTTTCATTCAATTCATCGGTGCTAGCACCCAGGCATACCAGATACTTGCCAAGCTCGCGAATGAGTCTAAGGCTTGCAGCATTAAGTTGGCTAGCGAGAGCATTCTTTTCTTGAATAGAAGCTTCCTCATGCATGAGTTTGACTCGTTTCTTTGCATCTTGTGATGCTGAATTTACTGTTCGTTGCCATTTTTCTGTGTCAGGATAACGTCCATTCCATCCGGCAATCTTCTTTTTAAGGACAGCAATCGAGTCAATAGGTTCTGCTTTTACGCTCCCAACCCAGTAGGCGCATGATGCGCGAAACGCTCCTTTTTGGAATACCTCTATCACAAGTGGTAATCGTTCACCAGGTCTTGAAAGTTTTGCTGAAAGAATAGACAACTTGTTATCAAAAGGTGATAGAGGGCATGTACTGGAATCCTTTTCCAAAGCTTCTATTATAGATGCAAAACTGATTTTCTTCCTTACTATACCAGAAACATTAATAGATCCAGTCTCTCTGGAATGCTTTACTTTAAAACCTAATTCTGTCGGTAGAGTCAAAAGCGTTTCCTTGATATCATCAAGATTAATTGGAGGGTGTTCACTGTTAGTTTCTGCAGCGATTGACTCAACATATATCTCATTGGTAAGAATATCTTGCTCCATGTGGCCAGCCTCAGATTCTAACTCGCCCGGATCGGGGGGCTCTTGTCCCATCAACATTCTTCTAGCGCGTGCCAAGACAGGTTGCATCGTCCCGACAAAATGCTCGAATAAACCGCAGCGACGTCGGAGCGCACTATATACACGTTCATCTATACTATCCTTCAAGAAAAGATTCACCACCTGGACAACCGGATAAGTTTGTCCAATACGGTC
>Ga0315539_1003352_pt1 | contig 11276 bp, 6 predicted proteins | sample SalMarSW160150MG_FD_203097 | JGI IMG/M metagenome (GOLD analysis project Ga0315539, IMG submission 203097) | Salt marsh sediment microbial communities from the Plum Island Ecosystem LTER, Massachusetts, United States - Salt Marsh Sediment SW1601-150 ... | reverse complement strand
CCCTTGTATAGGAACTTAGCATCCTTCCTATGGATTGATTCAATGATATTCCATTAATTATTGGTTGAATCACCTCAACCATAAGGTGAAAGTGGTTTGGCATTAAACACCATGCAAGAAAATCTGCGTGAGGTGAAATATATTTTTTTAACTTTTTTTGGAAAAAGGTATAATTGTCATCGCAATAAAAAATCCTTTCTTTATTGTTCCCTCGATTAAATACATGGTAAATTTGATTTTGCACAAATTCCATTTATGGGAGTGTGATTTAGTCGTACCACGAACTTAAATCGTAGTACGACTAAGTTACTAAATTTTCTAAAAAAAACGAGGTTAACTCGAAAATCTGCTCGTAGTACGACTTGGGTTCGTGCTACGAGTAAACCGACTAAGTCGTACCACGAGCTTACCAAAGGTATCGCTTTGCGAGGAGTCGTAGTACGACTAAGTATTAATACGCCGGATTTGGTGTGGGGAATCGTGCCTCCACCTCCGCCTGCCAAGTGTGTAGCATCTCAAGCATCCGGTTACGAATGTCCGGAAGGCTGTCCGCCAGGTTTTTCTGTTCACCAATATCTTCAGCAATATTGTACAATTCAACGAGCCTGTTTTCCTCAAAAAATTCGATCAATTTATAATCCCCTTTCCGGATGCCTCCCTCATAGAGCCAACCTTTGCCGGCTCGCAGGGGTAGATTGCTGGTTGGATGTCCTTCAGAAGTTGACAATCCACCGTTATCAGACATAAAGAATACAACGGTTTTTTCTTCCAATCCGGATTCCTGCAGGAAACGAAGGATTTTGCCAACTGCCTGGTCCATCGCTTCAACCATTCCTGCATAAACGGCATGGTTTTGTACCAGTCTGACCTTTCGGTCTCCTTCTTCTCCCCAGGTATCTCCGCGTGCCTTCTCTCTTTTTGCCTCATATTTTACCTGCAGCAAGGGTTTGTTTCTTGTCCAGTGTGTTCCTACCGTTTCCGGTTGTGGTGCACCGAAATAATCGGTCGTGTTCAGCCGTGCCGGATATTTTCCGGTCATGATGCTGGCACGCGTCGGACTGCAAACCGGACATGCCGCATATCCCTGAATAAACCGCATCCCTTCCGATGCAAGTCGGTTAACGTTCGGTGTTTCGTAAAATGTTTCCGGGTTATTGAAACCCACATCGGCCCAGCCAAGATCATCAACCAGGATGAAGAGAAAGTTGGGTTTGGGTGGTTCAGGATTGCAACCTGAGATGACAGCGATAAAGATTATACATGCTATCGCTGCAAACAGGATTCTTCCCGTTTCATATTGTTTCAGGTTGTTTCAGAAAATTACCCTTACTGAAAAAAGTTTGTATTTTCATTTAACTTGATAAGAAAGTCAAGTGTCAGGTCCTTTCCTCTACGGGAATCATATTTTGATTTTTCAAGAATTTCCACAGCCAGCTTAAATTCTCCATTATATATTGCCAGACACCATTGTAAAGCCAGGTTTTCGGGAAGGTTTTCAAATTTGTTCATTATATGGTCCGCCTCTTTTTTCCGATTTTTCATTTTTAACGTCCATGCTGTAATGAAATCTTCAGCAGATAAGGTTTTAGATAACGGAAAATCAATAATCTTTTGTTGAACAGCTGATAATTCCTCTTCCAGTCCAGCGTATTTATGAATTGCGACCAGTAAAAAGTTTTCCAGTCGCTCGTCCACATCATACGGTTTACCAACACCCAGGTTTTCCGGCCACTGACAGGCCAGATCAATATGATCACGTGCAGCCTGAAAATCCTGCTGAATCATGGATTGGACGGCTTCCCTAAGGTTGGATTCGCGCCAGATCAACCTGCCTGAGGTGGACCCTTCATTAGGAAGAACCGTTAGATTTTTCAATACATTAATGCTGTGTGCATACTGACCTGTTTTGTTAAGCAGGTCAGCACATTGAAGACCCAGGTAGTAATTTTTTGAGAATTTTTGAAAATACTCCTTTGATATCCTTAATGCCTCTTCCAGTTTCCCATTCGTCATATAAAAATGGGCAATTCGATATCCTGCTCTCCAGGAATGAGGATCCAGTTCAAGTGCCTTCAGGTAGTTCTTTTGAGCGATTGCGAAATCCATTTCCGAATAAAAATTTCCTCTGGCAAGGTAAAAAGCAGGATAGTCCGGATCATTTCCACAATCTTCGAATAATGATTTGGCCATCCGGATTTGGCCGTTGTTCCAGTAGATCAGTGAGAGGTAATATTTTGGTTTCCATGATGTTGAAGAGGCAATGGCCCATTTTAGCAGTTCTACTGATTCTTCCCTGAAAGGAAAAACAAGGTATGGGGAGAGCTGGTTTGCTTTTTCCAGGAATTGATTTGCTGCAACAGGTTTGCCCGAGAGTGCATTCAGGTATGCTAACCAATAAAGGACCATGGGATGTTCAGGAGCCCGCTCCAGGACCCAGATCGCTTCCTGGTAATAACCCAGGTTAACATATTTTAAAGCTGTTTCCAGAAACGTTTCCTGTGGGAACTCATTTCTGATCAGCATGGCAAGTTCATCCTTTGCCTTTTCAACTCCTTCAGGAAGGAATTTTTCAAACCGGCCAAAATGATTCAACGGGTCAATATTCAACAGATCAATCAAGATCGCAGTTGCCTCGTCTTTCATTTCCATTTTCCTGTAGATAACCGCCATCAGCTCAAGACCTGGTAAATTCAAACGATTATAAAGCATGCTTTTCTGGGAATATTCGAGCGCTTTACCCATATCACCTTCCCTGAAATAAATCGTTGCCAGTTCGTTATAGGAACCGCACCGGTAACCAGCAGATGCTGCTGCAATGGAAAATCCATCTTTTGCATCAGCAATCCGGCCTGTTTTCAGGCTTGCGATTCCATAGTAGAAATTTGCTTCAGGATCATAGGTGTCGATGGACAGGGATTTCCGGTTCAATTCCCATGCTTCCTGAAATTCAAGTGGTCGTGAAAGAACCTGTCCGGATGTTCCTCCGGGACCAATGATATATTTTTGCCCAAGTTTTATCGAGACATTTTCAGGATTACCTTCAAAGGCGAAGCTGTAATGTGCTGTTTCGGTTGGACGTAATGTTACAAGTTGCTCAAAGATCGTACTTGATTCGGAAAGGATGGTAAGCGTATCGCGGAGATAGGTGTTGGAACAGACCCAGGTGTGTAAAGAATCATTCATCATCTCAAGGTTAACTGATGCTTCAGGAATGGCACGGTCAACTCCTTTGGTATTCTTTACCGGGAACCAATGCTCTGTCCAGATATCGGCAGAGTAGGGAGGGAATCCCCGGTGTTTAAAGGGTGTGTACGTACTGGATGCTGATTCCTGGTTAAAGAGCCTCCCTGATTGGATCTCAACATACTGACCATCCCTGTCGGTAAGAAGATATTCCCAGATCATTCCTTGCCTTGAAAGCCCCCAGATCCAGATCTTCTTTCCTGGTTTGTCATCGTAATTTGCATATCGTCCAAAGCCGAAATCATCATCATGCCAGTACCCTCCAAAAAAGTTGGTGTATTCTCCGAGTACATGATATGACTTATAACTTCCAAAGTTGTTTTTTTCGTACAAAGAGATGTTTCTTCCTTCCGGATCTACGGGCCATGACGAGGGGACACCATTATGCCCGATATAAGCATTTCCCGGATAGGCAAATTCAAGATTGCCATCGGCTTTAATGGATCCATTCATCCAGTGGTAATAAGATTGTTCATGTGAATTAGGATTAATCCAAAGTGCATTTGTGGTGAAATAGGATCTGTCTGGATGAAGGTTAATCTCAACCCTCCACTCAGTCCTGGAGGAAAGGTCGGTAGCCCCAATAAAGCAACTGACGCTTCCATCATCGAATTTTGGAAGATAATAATCGACAGGTGTGGAGCATGTTGGAGCATGCCCGATCACACCAAAGTTGATCTCTATACCTCCTGAAGTCCATGGACCACGCATGGCTACATCCCGGAATTTTACACTGTGATTGAAGTAGATGAACTGCTTTCCGGAAGATTTTTCAATGGCACCCCAGATCTTTCCCCCAATCTCAGGAGTGATGTATACTTCGATAAAATCATTTTCCATTTTCACCATATTCCATTCCCCGGTAACTGGTTCCGCTGAATAGCCATCATACCGGAAGTAGGGATAAATCCTTCCCGGGTGTGGAACCGGATCAGGAGAAGAATACGGATAGGTTGGGAGGGAGACTGCCTCTTCTGTAATGTGCGCAGTTTGGGAGTTTGCAGGAGAAGCAAACAGGTAAAAGGTGAATAGATAAAGGATCGTAAAATTATTTTTCATTTAGAAGCACATTATTCAGGTTTAACCGTAGCATGGGTAATGTATTCGATTATATAATAACCCTCTGTATTGAGAGCAGGTTGAAAGGAGGGTAGTAGTGTTACGGTTCTGCCTGCCGGAAGTACAATATCCGTAACTTTCTTTTCAAAGACCAACCGTTTGCTCATGTCCAGTATCCGGATTTGGAGATCTACTGTTTTTTCTTCTCCCAGGTTTATAATGACCGGTTGTATGGAGTCTCCAGGACCATACACCACATCGACATTATTACTGCCTGCCACTACTTGTTGAAAGATCATTCGGTTTACATAATAGGCCAGTTTTGCATGACCCAGGCAATCGATGAGGGGTTTGCGGTAGGTTCCCATGTTGGACCCTCCATGAAGACAACACCAGGAAAACCCATCATAATCACACAACCGCTGTTTTTTCATGGACTCCCACGCACTGAATGCCTGCCAGGCTTGACTCTCAAGCCATTCATCATAATCGAGCCTGCGACCGATGCTTCCTTTATCGTAATCCCACTCGTAGGATGGGATCTTATACCATGGTTTCCCTTTCATCAAAGACCAGTTTGGCTGGCTTGTAGATTCTTCATGTTCAAAATTAAAATATGCCCTTTCAGGGCTGTTTAGAAAATCCTGATGATAGGCAGATGGTATCTTTCGCAACAAATCCCAGGTCTTGCCATAACCCGTATAGGAATCCTGGTTCCCCCTGGTGACCATGGGAGCCGTATATTCCGGAACAGCATGAATAGTATTTCCATCGATATCGATGGTACCGGCATCATTGCCGAACCTCGTCAAAATGTTTTCAGAAGCGGGGGAGATCAACCGGCTTTGATCGACCGGAAAGATGGTTTTATATGCCTTGCGATAGAAGGCATTGGATTCTTCAATGGTGTACGGTTTGGCTGCGTAAGGATGATTGGTCACCTCCCACATGACAATGCTTGGATGGTTGTATACCTGTTTCATGTATTTTGGATACCCTTCAAAATCAACATTCCACCATCCGCCGTTACGGATCCAGGCTGAAGTGGACCAGATAATCATCATACCAAGCTGATCAGCCATTTCGGCATAACGGGGATCGTTGATACCATCCGGCATGTTGGTCTCTGCATGCACATGAATACGCAACAGGTTTCCATTCATCTTCTTTATCATCAGGAGTTCTTTTGCCACCCATTCATCCGTGGGACAGCGGTTCCACATTACCAGCTTATCGGCTGGCATCCGGTATCCCATGATCTGGGCTCCGTTTAGCATTTCGGGTTTGCCATTGATCCTGAACGTACCGCCCTCCTGACTGATGGTCCGTATTCCCGTTGTGATTACATCATCGTCAATCACCGAGCCGTTATTTTCTTCCAGTGATACAACGATTTTATACAGATGAGGATGGTCAGCAGTCCATAACCGGGGATTTTCAATTTCCATTATTTTGTTGAAAACAACCCTGCTGGTTGGTTTTATTGCAACGGGGAACTCTGCTTCTGCAACAACCCCCGGTGTTTCCTCAGGGTACCAGTGGAAATATTTTATACGAAGCCATCCTTCCAGGAGCTTTACACTCTCATTTTCAACAGTAATTTGGTGTCGTAAGGTTGCTGCTCCATTTACAGCTGTTGTATTTACCAGGATCTCTTCGATATAACTTTTCCTGGTAAGATCAAGGGTTACCCTCCCCATAAACCAGCCAACGTTAGAATCGGTAGGAGCATGGAGCATGGGGAATTCAAGTTTGTGGGATCGAACCTTCACGGCGATCAGGTTGGTCCTGTTTTTTTCAAGGAAACGGGAGATATCCATGCATACCGGATACCGGTTTGAAATAACAGCGGCTATTTCCCCATTGATCCAGATTTCTCCACCCGGATCGATGGTCTCGATGCGGAGCATTGCTCGCTCAAAATCCCCTGGATCTATGATTTTTCTGAAATAGAGATCTTCGCCAGCAAACCGTTCTCCACCATGTACTCTGGGAAGAGTTGCTTCTTCCCATGCACCGTCGTTGTATTCCGGGTATTTCCAGCTTTCCAGGGAAGGTTTACACTCAAAATCCTCATCCATGAAGGTGTGGATCTCATAAGGAGCCCTAACATTTCCGGACGGTTTGTAACCAACAGCCCAAATATTATCAAGCAAAATGCCACTGTTCCCTTCAAACAGAAAATGATCCACTCTATTGACCGAACCATCAAGCATTGGCACAAAATCTCCCATCAGGGAGTCATTGATGTAAACATTATATCGCTGGTGGACCAGGTCAACTTCCATTTTTACCGAATAATTCAGTCCAGGCTGGTATTTCTGCAGCGTTTCCGTTCCCTCAGCGGACAGATAGTAGAAATGTCCGCTGTGGTTTACACCGAACGTTGCCAGATCATGCTCCTGGTTCTTCAAAGAAAAGGTGAACTCCTTACCGGATGTAGGAATCTCCATATCCCACCGGACAAAAAAACGCCAGGTTTGTTCGGGTATAGGCTTAATGAATTCCGTTTCTTCATCCTTGAACCGTAATGATGCATGGTCTATTTCAATGCCGTTTATTTTCTTCCATTGTTCGATCTGTAATGAGTCCTCTTTATACTCCCCGGGCCTGTAACCAAGGCATTTCCAGGTATCCATATTCAGGCGGATCCGGGTAACCGGTTGTGGTTGAGGTTTCAGGTTTTTCAAAAAATCTTCCACCTCCGTTTGACGGATTACCTTTTTATTCAGCATGGGATCACTGAAAAAATCTCTTGCGATTTCTCCATATGCTTTCAGAAAATCAATTCTTTCTTCCGTACAAAACAGCTCTGTTTCACCATGAAAATCGGTAATGCCATTAGACGCGGGATCGTTTGAATAGTACCTTAATTCAAAGGATCGATATGTTTCCTGACATGTTATTTTGGGGTTGAGGAGGCTTGTGGTAAGAAAAAAGAGAAGGGTCGATCTGCTGAACGACCCGGTTATAAGTTTATTCGGGAATATCATGGTATCCGGTTTTATCTTTTTACGGTTACTTTTTCAAGCTCCTCAAGGGATTTCCCTTTGGTTTCTACCAGGTACCTTTTAAAATAGAAAAAACTGAGGAAGGTGACGATTGCATAGAATCCGAAAATATAGCCAATTCCCTTACCGCTGCTGAAAGCTCCGACAACGACAGGGAAAAGGAATGAAGTCAGTCCATTGAAAAACCAGTGTGAAAAGGATCCGATAGCGGTTCCCCTGGCGCGAATGTTGTTGGGGAACATCTCAGCCAGCAATACCCAGATGACAGCACCCTGCGAGGAGGCAAAGAAAGCAATGAAGCCAATGAGGAAGATCAACAGAATAAAACTTTCGATTGCCCCGGAGATATAAGCCCAGGCAAACAATCCCAGGAAAACGGTCATTCCCAGGGAACCCACCAGGAGAAGGTTTTTGCGTCCGAATTGATCGATAACCTTCATGGCGACAAGGGTAAAAACCAGGTTGGTGAAACCGATGATAACGGTTTGTCCAATGGCAGAATCGGTGGAGAATCCTACTGAACGGAAAATATCGGTAGCATAATACATGATGATATTTATCCCCGTGAACTGATTAAAGAAACCGATCATTATTCCGATGATCACCAGCTTTAAAAAGGGCTTTTTGAACAGGTACATGCTTCTTGAAATAATCTCTTTATCAATGGATTGTTTGATCTCTTCCAGGACAATTTCCGCATCGGCCTCCGGATTGACTTCCATGATAACCTGACGGGCACTCTCCAGATCACCGTTCTTAACCAGCCACCGCGGGCTTTTACTAACCATGAACAGAAGAGCAAAAAATACCATGGCAGGCAATCCTTCCATGATGAACATCCACCGCCAATTGTTTGCCCCGGTGTTCAGCAGGAGATAGTCGGAAAAAAAGGCAACCAGTATCCCGATGACGATCGCCAGCTGGAAGGTAATGGTTAACCTGCCCCTGAACAGGGGAGGAGCAATCTCGGAAATATACATCGGAGACAGAACAGAGGATCCGCCTACTGCCAGGCCACCGATAAAGCGGAAAAAGACAAACCAGTTGAGGTTTGGGGCCAATCCCGTACCGAGTGCAGAAACCAGGAACAGCAATGCCAGGAAACGAAGCATCTTTCTTCTGCCGAAAACATCCCCGGGTTTCCCAATAAACAGGGCCCCGATAATACAACCAATCAGGGCTGAACTGACAGCCCAACCCTGCATGGCTTCTGTTAAATGGAAATAATCGGTAAAGAAGGGCATAGCCCCGTTGATCACCGCGGTATCAAAGCCAAACAACAACCCTCCAAGGGCAGCAACAAACGTGTAGGTGTAGAGTTTTTTATGCATGTTCAAGGATACCCAGCTTTCTCTCTTTTGTCCATTCTCCCCGGGTAAAGTCTGGAAATTTTACCGGAACGGATCCCAGTTCAACGGAAATTTCCGACAAGGGTCCAACCACGCTCCAGGAGGATCCGTCATAGACATCCATATCAAGGGGAAGACCCCTGTTCAGGTTATCAATCAGCCGGTAGATCTCTACAAAATCCATACCCCCATGTCCCCCGTACTTTTCAATCGGTTCTTTCAGGCTTTCCCAGATCGGGTGCTGGTATTTGTTGCGGTATTCTTTATATTCTTCATCCGGAAGCCATCCGTGGCCTTTCCCTTCAATGGAAAGGCGGCTGGGATAACCTTCGTGGAAGGCATGTGTCCCGGCCAGGGCATTAATCCGGCTGTAGGGTCTTGGTGTAACTACATCGTGCTGGACCAGGATTGACCTGCCCAGTGCGGTTTTTATCAGGCTGCTGTTCATGTCACCGTGCTTGAAATCCGTACGGTTGTAAAACTCATTATCGGGATCAACGGTTTTAGAGTGCTCTGACAGGGATGCCTGCAGGGAACTCATGGATACCAAGTGTTCGAACCGGTCACCCCGGTCGATGTCCATATACTGGGCTACCGGTCCTAATCCATGTGTCGTGTAAAGATTACCATCCCTGGCTACATGGTGCCTGATCCTCCATTTGTTATAATAAGCATCACTGAAGAGGTAACCCGTCCGCAGGTTGTGTATATAGGCTGCTTCGGCATAGGTCAATGTGCCAAACACTCCGTTTTTGACCATATTCAATATCCAGAGCTCCTCGGCTCCATAACATACATTTTCGAGCATCATGCAATTTTTCTGTGTCTCTTCTGCTGTGTTTACCAGTTGCCAGCAACCTTCCACCGTGTATGAAGCAGGCACTTCAACAGCCACATGTTTTCCACGTTGCATGGATTCAACGGCCATGGGAACATGAAGATCCCAGTGTGTGAATATCATGACCAGGTCAATATCATCCCTTGCCACCATCTCTTTCCAGGCATCCTCAGTGCCTCCATACAGAGCAGGATTTTGCCCTCCCTTTTTCAGAAACTCGAAGGTACGGTCAACTTTATCCTGCTGGATATCACATATGGCAGTGATGATGGCTTTGTCCGGGCAAAGAGCATTCACGAGCCCTGTCATTCCAAATCCCCGGTTTCCCAATCCAATAATTCCGACTTTTACCTGGGAAATGGGTGGTACTTTCAATCCAATTACCGATGTACCTTTTCCCGGAACATCCTTACTGATATTCTCCAGGATCTCTTCTACTCCGGGTTGTTTCTCTGGTTTGCATCCAATCCCGGAAATGCCCAGCATGGCTCCTGACAGGGCGGAGATCTTAAGAAATGACCGGCGACTGAGTTCTTTTTTCATGCTGTTTGTTTTAATGGTTATTGGAACTTTCCTTTTGTTTTAAAACTAATGATTTTTCAGTGTATAATCAATGAATTGCAGGATTAAAATGTATATCGAATATACGGTATGGCAATTTCCTGGTGACTTATTCGAGAAGTAACAAAATACTATCCGGTACAAGATGAAAGGATCCTTTTTTGAAATAGGGCAATGTATCCTTCCGTTAATGGTGTGCCATCGGGTACCGGGTAATCTTCTGGCTTATTCCCTCCTCCAATCTGGGGCTTGGAATAGGTCATTACCGTATCTCCGTTCACCACATGATGAATGATCTCATCTCCTTTAACCACCAGTTCAAATGTGATCCACTCTTCTCCGTGATAGGTTTTTGAATGTGAAGAGGTGCAATGGTCAGTTATGAGCCTGCCATCCATCACCACGTTTGTGCCCGGTGTACATACATTTCCTGTTGTTCTTTCACCTTCATCCGTGCCACCCAGGAGCTGGGCTTCAACCGAGACAGGAAAATCCTGATGCAATCCCATACTTTCTGCAGACTGCGAATGAAACATCACCCCGTTGTTTTTGTATGCCCATTCCGGACCGCCCTGAACCTGCTCTCCGACAAACCGGTATTCAACCCTTAATTTGTAATGGGAAAACTTCTGTTTGAAGAAAATGTGACCGAATTCACCGTTGAACGTTTCATATTCATCGTACCGGATCTTCAGCAAGCCATCTTCCACACGGAAGGTGTTTTTGAAATTGTCATTCAGTTCATAGCCGGAAATTTTTATATTCCATTCGGTCAGGTCTGTACCGTTGAACAACTGAATCCATTCAGAATCACTTGTTTTTTGCTGTTTTGGTTGGCAGGAAACCAGAGCCAGCATCAGGATTAACAGGTTGGAGGTTCTCATTATATATCGATTCTTTAAGAGAGTTACAAACAATTTATTTTTATCTGACAGGTTCAAATGTAATGCAATCTATCCCGGCCATATTTCCGGGCTTTGCTTTTGGATCTTTACCGGTAACCGTCACGGTCAGGATGTTTTCACCGGCATGAATTTCATGTATTCCAAAACTGAACGGAACCGCTTTTACTCCATCCGGGAAATACCCGTTAAATGATTTTTGCAGTGCTGTGCCATTGATTTTGAAACGGATTATTCCATAGTCAACAGCTTGTGTCAGGATACCGGAAATAGCAAATACTCCTTCTTCTTCAGACAGAAACCGGATTTTCAA
>Ga0315539_1003350_pt1 | contig 11278 bp, 7 predicted proteins | sample SalMarSW160150MG_FD_203097 | JGI IMG/M metagenome (GOLD analysis project Ga0315539, IMG submission 203097) | Salt marsh sediment microbial communities from the Plum Island Ecosystem LTER, Massachusetts, United States - Salt Marsh Sediment SW1601-150 ... | reverse complement strand
AGGAAACGTCAGCAACAATATATGGGACCCAAACAACTGGAGCACAACGGACCTGACAGGAACATTAACCATTGGCGCCGGCGGCCCTTATGACCCGGTTCAAACGACTTCTTTTAGCGGCCTCGGACAAGGTAACCGTCCATCGAAATTAAATACAACGACCGAAGCAAACCTGACTATCGCTATTAAAGACCTGATTCCCTGGAGCTCGGACTATATCAACGGCAATGTGAAAATTATGGGCGGCAGTCTGAACATCCGCTCGACGACTTACGTCGGCAAAAACGGAACAGCAACCATTACTATCGACGGCGGTCATTTTGCGCAAAAATATACTCTCTATCTCGGCTACGGCTCCGGCGGCAACGGGGCCATCAATATTTTGTGCGGATACCTTGATTTATCATCAAAACCGACAATCGGTGCAAGCGGGGGAACCGGCCATATCTATATCCGCCCGGGGGGACTGGGAGTAATAAACTGTCCCGGCAATGAAACTACATATTTTCAGGGCCTTGTAAGCAGCGGTATCATTACCACAGACCCGAATTCTGCGATTTTAATAAATTATATATCTTCGGCCAACAAAATCGAGGTTACAGCCCGGGAAATAGTCGGCGCTTCTTTACCCATACCCTGGGACGGCGTTAAAGAGGTCAACGTTACGAGTCTTTCCTTCAAACCCGGTACGTTGGCTGAAAGCAGCGATGTGTATTTAGGAACGGATGAAATGGCGGTGACCGAGGCTAACAAAACAAGCGAAGAATATCTGGATTCAACAACTGAAAATACGATAAGTATCCCGTATGCACTGACAAACGGAACAACCTATTATTGGCGGGTGGATACGGTTATGTCCGGCGATGTCATAAAAGGGCAAATCTGGTCATTTATACCGGTGTCCGTAATCCCGCCGCGAAAAATGGAATACCTCAACCGCGGACTTGTAGCGGTAAAAACCGGCGAGGCCGTTTATCTTAGCTGGCGGCTTCTCGGCGATGACACGCAAGACATTGCTTTCAACGTATATCGCGGTTCAACTAAACTCAACTCTACACCAATTACGGACTCCACAAACTTTTTCGACTCCAGGGGTGGAATGTTCCTATCCAGCTATTTCGTCCGTCCGGTCACCAACGGCCAAGAGAAAATGCCTTCGAAGACAGTATCCGTCTGGCCGAATAACTACCTTGATATACCTGTCCGGCAGGTCCCGGGCGACACCGACTGGAGCTATGAAATAAATGACGGCTCTGCAGCCGACCTCGACGGTGACGGCGAATATGAATTAATCATTAAGCGTTATTCCGGTGATTATTCTGAATATCCCCTCATCGAGGCGTATAAGCTGGACGGAACTTTCCTGTGGCGGGTTAATCTGGGACCAAATTTCATCGACATGCCTGAGATTCACTTTATCGTCTATGATTTCGACAGCGACGGATATGCTGAAGTGGCTTTGCGAACCGCAGAAGGAACAACGGACTTTACCGGGGCAACCATCGGAGACATAAACGGCGACGGCATCACCGATTACCGTCCTTACAGCAGCAGCCAATATATCCTGCACGGCCCCGAGTTTATCTCCATTTTTGACGGCAGGACAGGGCAGGAGCTGGCTCGTGGAGACTATATTCCACGGGGTGTGGTGACCGACTGGGGAGATGATTATGGACACCGGGCCAGCAAATTCATGATGGCTGCTGCGTATATAGACGGCCATAAGCCCAGTCTCGTCATCTGTCGTGGAATTTATTATGGTAGGGACGGTTATCCAGACCGCACTGTAATAGCCGCCTGGAACTGGCGTGATGGCCAACTGACAAATGTCTGGACCTTCGATACGAGGTTTGGCCCGCCTGAGAATGACGCCTATCGCGGCCAGGGCAACCACAATCTCAGTATCGGCGATGTTGACGGCGACTTGAAAGATGAAATTGTATATGGCTCGATGACCGTTGACCACGACGGAACGGGTTTATACTCAACAGGTCTCGGCCATGGAGATGCTATGCATCTGTCGGATTTTGACCCGGACAGACCCGGATTAGAAGTCTGGCAGTGCCACGAAACCGATGCCAGCGGCGCTACATTTCGAGATGCCGCAACAGGAAGCATTATCTTCGAGTATTACCATTCAGGAGATGTGGGCAGGGCCTGTGCTGGCGATATCGACCCGCGATACAGAGGATGTGAGGTCTGGGCATCGACGGGCTGTCCATTCTACAACTGCACGGGCGACACAATCGGCACAAAACCAAGTATGATAAATTTTATGACCTGGTGGGACGGCGATTTATGCAGGGAATTGCTGGACCATGCCGGCAGCGAAGGGCAATGGTATGGCGTCATTGCGGATTGGGATTATATCAACCAGGTGCAGGTAAATCTCTTAACCGCAACTGAAACCCGGTCCAACAACTGGACGAAAGGCAATCCAGTTTTATCAGCCGACATTCTGGGCGACTGGCGGGAAGAAGCAATATGGAGAACTTCGGATAATCGATATATCCGGCTTTACACAACCACGACCCAAACCGAGCATCGGATTTATACACTGATGCACGACCCGCACTATCGTATCAGTATTGCCTGGCAAAACGACGCATATAATCAACCTCCACATACCGGCTTCTACCTGGGAGACGGTATGTCGCCGCCGCCGGCACCGTATATCGAGGTTGTGAATTCCACAGAGTGGATATACGGCGACTTCACTCTTAACAATATAGTAGATATGAACGACATGCCTTACTTTATTGAAGTATGGCTGGAAAATGATTGCAATGAGACTGCCGAGCTGGATTTGAATAGTGACTGCATAATCAATTCATACGAATTTTCAGAAATGGCCAAAAACTGGCTTGAGGAGCCCGAATAACTTACAAACAACATTACCAACAAACGGGGGCTAGGCACTTGAACAAACAAGGAAAATGTGGTAAAATAGGTAAGGACCGTTCTTCTTCAACCTGAACCAGACGGAAAGGTTTAGACGATATGAAGCTAAAATCAAAATTGACTATAATTGTTATTCTTGGGGCAATATGCTTATTAGCCGGACCGACAAGTGCCAAACGATATATGGAATACCTGGACCGAGGTATGACCGTTCTGAATCTTGGCAGCGGAAAAGTGTATGTCGGCTGGCGGATGTTCGGAACAGACCCGTGCGATATCGGCTTCAATATTTATCGTAATTCGGTGAAATTAAACTCCAGCCCTGTCATGACAAGCACCAACTGGCTGGATACAGGGGTAAACCTTAGCCAAGCGAATACGTATCTGATTCGTCCCGTCATAGACGGTCAAGAACAACCACAAGATACCGCGTTTACACTGCCCGCTTATGCGCCGCTGGCATACGATACACCGGACCCGTATGGCTTCAATCCCGCCAAGCATCTGGCTATCCCATTTGCAGACAGCATTGACAAAGTGGCGGTTGGCGACCTTAATGGAGACGGTAAATACGACTACATAATCAAACACCCTCAGGGGGTATTTGACCCCGGCAAGAAAGTAACACCTCATACAGAGACCTTTAAGATTGCGGCCTATAACAGCGACGGCACGTTTATGTGGGAGGTTGACCTCTGGTGGAATATCGTCCTGGGAATCTGGTGGTCGCCCGTAATTGTCTATGACCTTAACAGCGACGGCAAAGCGGAGGTTGTTGCAAAGACCGCTCCGACCGATGTGGATTACCGCAATGAGGACGGCCGGGTTCTAACCGGGCCGGAGTGGTTCACTGTTTTTGACGGTGAAACCGGCGAAGAACTCGCCAGAGAGGATTGGATCCCGCGCGGCAACATTAGTGACTGGGGAGATAGCTATGGCAATCGTGTCAATCGAAATATGATGGCAGTTGCATATCTCGACGGCGTTCGGCCCAGCTTGATTATCTTCCGAGGTATTTACGAAAAAATGGTGGCTCAGGCCTGGAACTTCAACCAGGATAATACGTTAGAGTTTTTATGGGAATGGAACAGAGCTAATGACGCCGGAGGCGGCTTCCACAGCATCCACGTCGGTGATATCGATGGTGACGGCAAGGATGAAATTCTCAACGGCAGTATTGCAATCGATGATGATGGCACAACGATGTGGGATACCCAAGAAGGCCACGGTGATAGATTCTATCTGTCTGACATAGACCCTGACCTGGCCGGACTGGAAGTCTTTTATATTCAGGAAGCTCCAGGTGTCTATGAGAATCCGCTACATCTCACCGATGCCGCCACAGGCGCCCTTATATGGGGCTATGGAGATGACAGCTATGGCGATGTCGGCAGAGGGCTGGTTGGCGATATCGACCCGACCCACAGAGGCATGGAATGCTGGTCTGCGAACACTGCGGCCGGATTGTTAAGCAGCGAGGGGGTGCGAATCAATGAGCGTCCATCATACGCTAATACCTTTGTTTGCGACCGTTCCGTCTGGTGGGATGATGACTTGCTGCGTGAGCTGACCCAGGAAGGTCGGCTGCTCAAATTCAACTATAATCTGACAGATGGTTCTTGTCAGAGAATAGGCACTTGTGGCGGCGAAGTCATGCTTACAGGTGATGTTATCGGGGACTGGCGCGAAGAGATTATCTCCCTGCACAACGGTGAATTCAGGGTCTATACCCCTATGACAGTAACCCCCCACCGCTTCTATACCTTTATGCATGACCCGATTTACAGGATTGATGTTTCGAGTTCGAGCGTCGGATACCCACAGTCTGCTTACACCAGCTTTTATATGGGTGACGGTATGGCGACGACGCCGCAGCCCCAGATAAAATTAGCAGGACACTGGATATACGGCGATTTCACAGGTGATAATATAGTAAATAATGAAGACCTGCCTTACCTGCTTGAACTATGGCTGGTAGATGATTGCAATGAGACCGCTGAGCTGGATTTGAACGGCGATTGCATAATCAATTCCTACGAATTCTCCGTTTTGGCCGAGAACTGGCTTGAGGGGACTGAATAATTTATAAGTAAAATTACCTACAAATGGGGGCTTTGTACTTGTAAAAACAAGGAAAATATGATAAAATGAATAGGGTTAGTCTGTCGTTACAGGATTTTTTACCTAAATCCAAAGGAAAGGCATAGATGGTATGAAGCAAAAGACAAAACTAACTATGACAATTGTGCTTGGAATGATATTTTTGTTTACCGGCTCGGTCAATGCGAAGCGGTATATGGAATATCTTGACCGAGGTGTGGTCGCAATCTACATAATCGACGAAGAAGTGTACGTCGGATGGCGCATGCTGGGGACTGACCCGGACGACATTGCCTTCAACCTGTACCGAAACGATACCAAGGTAAACAGTGAGCCCATAACCAATAGCACCAACTACATAGATAATAACGGAAGCACCAGCGCCATTTACTACGTTCGTGCTGTTATTAATGGCCAGGAACTGGGGCCTTCCAAATCAGCAGCAGTTTGGAGTCAGCAATACCACACCATCTCCCTTCAGGTACCAGCCGGCCCATACGTGAGCTCCAGCGGTTATACCCCCGGTGACGCTTCCGCCGGCGACCTCGATGGTGACGGTGAGTATGAAATTGTGCTTAAATGGGAGGACAATCCCAAGGATAATTCGCAGAGCGATTATACTAATTCACCGATACTCGACGCCTACGAACTGGACGGCACGTTACTATGGCGAATTGATTTGGGGATAAACATCCGTGAAGGAGCACACTATACACAGTTTATGGTTTATGATTTGGATAGTGACGGCCGGGCTGAGGTTGCCTGCAAAACAGCAGACGGGACGGTTGACGGAGTGGGCAATGTAATCGGCGACCCTTATGCGGATTACCGCAATTCATCCGGCTATATACTGTCAGGGCCGGAGTATCTTACCGTATTTGACGGCAAGACCGGTGCCGCACTGGCCACAACCGACTATATACCTCCCAGAGGCAATGTCTGCGACTGGGGTGACTGCTACGGCAACAGAGTTGACCGCTTCCTTGCCTGCATTGCTTACCTTGACGGGGAAAGGCCGAGCTTAGTTATGTGCCGAGGTTATTATACCCGGACAGTGCTGGCGGCATGGAACTGGAGAGAAGGCGAACTGACACATGTTTGGACCTTCGACAGTGATGACGGTACTCCCGGTAACTACGACTACAGAGGACAGGGAAATCATAATCTCAGCGTCGCTGACGTCGATGAAGACGGCAAAGATGAAATTATATATGGGGCGTGTTGTATCGATGACGATGGAACAGGACTGTGGAATGCAGATTTAGGGCATGGAGATGCTATGCACGTCTCCGACATCAACCCGGACAGACCGGGACTGGAAAAGTGGGGAATCCATGAACACGCCGAGATTGGCTCGGCTTTACTGGATGCCGCAACCGGAGAAATAATCTGGGGGACAGGGCCCGGCGATATTGGAAGGGGTGTTTCGGCTGACCTGACCGCTGAATTCAAAGGAATGGAGTGCTGGGGAGGAACGGATGGATTGCGTAGCTGTACGAACCAATATGCTGGTAGGACACCTTCGTCATGTAATTTTGTTATCTGGTGGGATGGCGATTTGCTTCGTGAACTGCTGGATGGCTATTGGGATAAAGTTACCCAAACGTGCTTGTACACCCTCATCGACAAATACGGGACAAGCGGTGATACCCGATTGCTACAGGTCAACGATTGCTCAACAAACAACTCAACCAAGCAAACTCCTTGTCTCTCCGCAGACATTCTCGGCGACTGGAGAGAAGAGGTAGTTTGGAGGACATCAGATAATACGGCACTGCGCATTTATTCGACTACAACGCTTACCAGCTATCGGTTTTATACCCTTATGCATGACCCGGTTTACCGGCTCGGCATTGCCTGGCAGAACGTCGCATACAATCAGCCGCCGCACACCGGTTTTTATTTAGGAGATGGTATGGCGTCTCCGCCGCGTCCCCAGATAAAATTAGCAAGACGATGGTCGTTGTACGGCGACTTTACTGGCGACAACACGGTAAATAACGATGACCTTCCCTACTTCTTTGCACTATGGCTGGCGGATGACGGCAATGAAACAGATGGGCTGGATTTGAATGACGACTGCATTATCAATGCCTACGAATTTGCCATTATGGCCGAGAACTGGCTAATCGCCGATACCACTGCTCCGTTGGCACCGACAGGCCTGTTAGCAACGTCTGGTGATGCAACGGTTTCGCTCGACTGGGACGACAACTATGAAAGCGACGTGAACGGCTACAATGTATATCGTTCTACAACTTCAGGCAGCAGCTACAGCAAGTTAAATAGTCTGTTTTTGAGTAGTTCGAATTACACCGACAACAGCGTTACCAACGGCACGACCTATTACTACGTCGTTACAGCCGTAGATATATCCTCGAATGAGTCTAACTACTCGAGTGAAGTGTCAGCTACACCAAGCGAAATATCCAGCATTATCATACAGGAAGAGACAACCGGCTTCTGCGGTGTAGACGGTACTATTGATAATAATCACTCAGGGTTTACTGGTACAGGTTTTGCAAATACAGACAATGCAACCGGCAATGGCATTGACTGGAGAATAAATATACAATCGAGCAGCACATATACATTTACATGGAGATATGCCAACGGTTCGAGCGACAGACCCGCAATGCTGCTCGTAAACGGCTCCGAAGAAGTATCGAGCATCAGCTTTCTATCCACCGACTACTGGACAAGCTGGAGCGAAGTATCAGTAAACTTAGACTTAAGCACGGGTATTAAGGACATTCGCCTTGAAGCAACAGACATCAACGGCCTCGCCAACATTGACTACCTGATGGTAACCGGCCCTGCTCCCCAGGTTGCGAGCTGTCCGTAGTAGCAGCGGCAAATAATTCTTACATTCCTGGGTTTGCCGGAAAATACGCTCCGTTCTACAGTAAAAGCACGCCAAATCGTGACTCATAGATAATCCCACAGTTTTTGAGACACTTACATCAGTATAAGTTAGTAGCAATTCCCGGATTTTTCCTTATAATAAGCACGTTATCTTTAATTTCCGAGTAATCATAAAGGATATCTGAATGGCAAAGGATAAAATCACGATAGTCGGAGCCGGCAACGTCGGCGCAACAACCGCACACATCGCAGCGACAAAACAGCTCGGCGATATTATTTTAATCGACATCATCGAGGGACTGGCAGAGGGAAAGGCACTCGATATCGCTGAAGCCGCCCCCCTGTCCGCCCCGGCGAACCGAAGGCGAGACGGGCACCTTTTCGATTGCAATATTACAGGCACAACAGACTGGCAGGACACCGAGGAAAGTAATCTCGTTATCATAACGAGCGGCCTGCCTCGCAAACCTGGTATGAGCCGTGACGACCTGCTCGCAAAAAACGTCCAGATTGTCAAAGATGTCAGCCAAAAAATTACAAAATATTCTCCCGACAGCATCATTATTGTAGTTTGCAATCCGCTCGACGCAATGGTTTACACCGCTGCAAAAGTAACCGGCTTTGCAAAAAACAAAATTATGGGAATGGCCGGGACCCTCGACACAGCTCGCTTCAGTTATTTTCTCTCACAAGAGCTTAAAGTGAGTGTAAAGGACATAAATTGCGTTTTATTGGGCGGTCACGGAGACGATATGGTCCCTCTACCGCGTTTTACTACCGTTTGCGAAAAGCCAATTACTGATCTGCTTGACGAAGACAAAATCGCCAAGCTAATCGAAAGGACCCGCAAAGGCGGCATCGAAATCGTGAATCTGCTCGGTTACAGTGCTTATCACGCCCCCGCCGCCGGCACCGTTCAAATGGCTGAAGCTATCTTGAAAGACAAAAAGGAGCTTATCTGCTGCTGCGCTTACTGTGACAGTGAATACAGCGTCGGCGGTTTTTTTATCGGCGTCCCTGCTATTCTCGGCAGAAACGGCGCAGAGAAGATTGTTGAGCTTGATTTAAACGATTCCGAAACAGCCGACTTTGAAAAATCTCTCAACCACGTAAAACAGCTCACCGCAAAAGTCGACACCCTCTTGTAATCTTCTTCAGAGTTGTCATCCTGAGCTCTGTCGTGACTGCAACAAGGAAGAAAGAACCTTATTGAACACTTCGTGTAGCTCCTCAAATAAAGGGTCTATACCAGCAGCACCTTTATCCCTGCAAACATTTTCAAAATCCTCAGCCTGTTTCTTCAGTGATTCCATCTTAACCTGTCTGGCCAGGCCATGCAGCTTGTGGGCGCAGAAGACCAATTTATCGTTATCCTTTGCCCGCATAGCCTCTTCAAGACCATTCAACATTTTCGGTGCTTCCTGAGCGAAGTGGTCAATAACTTCCAAAGCAAACTCTTCGCTGCCATATGCTCCAATTAAGGTAGCTAAATCAACCGCATTTTCACTATCCAAGGCATGTTCAGTCTGGTTCGTTTTGTCACGTGAGTCGACGAAACAATTCTGTTCATTTCGGGATTCGTCTGTCCGTGACCTTTGCTCATTGCATTCATAGTCTTTCATAGGCGCCTTCCCGTGAAACGTAGAATTTCCCAAATCATCAGGTAAAGATGTCATTATGCCACCCTTTCTTAATACGGCTTACAATAAGTCTCTGGCGTCCAAAGTAATGTATGTTCTTAGATACCCTCACATCTTAATTATTGTCGTAATGCAGATTATAAAAGCTGATTTTCAAACACCCGTTTACTCTTTACTGCCAGCATATCCTTTTTTATTACTCCCCCAGAACAAACTGAACAGAATTATTAATCCCAGAATCTATTAACATTTAACATTTCGGAATAATCAAACTGAGACTTAAATGAAAAGCAGATGTATGGATTGATAGCATTCTTCCGCCAGGCCGGAGAATGTCTGCATCGTTGCGATATCAACTCAGTCTTTCAAAATGATGGCCTTAAGAAAGAGGACACCGAGCGTTAAGTCCTGTGCGTAATTATTTTGTTTTCCATTCCCTCAGTTCTCCTCGGCCAATTCTTTGCCCTATCTAACAGTAAAATAAGCTCGACATATTAGGACGTAAGGCAAAGACACTTTTTCTACAGCAATTTCTTCTGTTCTTAAAGGTGTTTTTTTTTACGTTTGAGCGGCGATTTTCCTGGTCCTATATTTTACGCAGTGTCCTATATGGGAATTCCCGAAAACGCCCTCGGGGTATAACCGATATAGCACTAATGAGAAATTGTATTTAATTCTCTTAGATAGTTTTAAATTGAGACCCAATAAGAATATATAAATGACACTAAGTATCATACGGAATGATCTTTAGGCACACCAGCGTTCATATGGCTATGGGGGGCTTTCCGTGGCTTGTCAGAGCGGAAAATGGAATCGCAAATGGGAAAGCTCCTCCGTTTGGCAGTGGCTGTAATATTTATCCTGAGAGCGGATAGTTCCACACACCCCGCCAAAACAGAAGCGAAAGCTACACATACACAATCAGACCTTCCTGAGGATACCAGCCAGAAATTGCTCGTCAAGAAAATCAAGGTAAGCGGTAATACTCTGGTATCAGCGGCCGAGCTATCGGAAAATCTACCTGCGGCCTTTACCGTCTCTGCACAAAAAGAACGGACAACTGACGAGCAATTCTACGATTCCCGGGTTTTACACGAGATAATTCTCGTGCAGGATCAGGAATGCGAAGTTCCCAAGAAAACCATTCAAGGTTCAATCCAGTACCTGCTATCGGTGTATCAAGAGATAAGAAAAGTCATCTTTCATAAAAGTTGAGATAATGAATATTAGAGGCCAAACAAAATTTTCTAACAGACGAATCGGCATTCATCTTACGATATACTGCCTAATATTTAACCTCCATATACGGGCTGTTTTAGCAGGTCCTGAAGGAGCACAGGTCGTGAACGGTCAGGCCAGTTTCCAGCAAAGTGGCTACAACACCGCCATAACTGCCTCCGACAAAGCGATAATAAACTATAGCAGCTTCGATATTGCGCAACCAGAGACTGTCGAGTTTATCCAACCCAGCAGCAGTGCTTCAGTGCTAAACAGGATACTGTCGGAGAACCCGACAAATATTAACGGCACTCTACTGGCTAATGGGAGGGTTTTCTTCGTTAATCCGGCAGGTGTCTATATCGGCAGTGGGGCTCGGATTAATGTTGCCCAGCTGGTTGCTTCATCCCTTAACATATCGAACTTCGATTTTATAAATGGACGATACAATTTCGCCGACGGTACCGGCTCTGTAATAAATAGTGGAGATATTTCTGCGGAAAAGGTCCACCTCATCGGTAAGCAAGTAGCCAATTTCGGAAATATAATCTGTC
>Ga0315539_1003345_pt1 | contig 11289 bp, 8 predicted proteins | sample SalMarSW160150MG_FD_203097 | JGI IMG/M metagenome (GOLD analysis project Ga0315539, IMG submission 203097) | Salt marsh sediment microbial communities from the Plum Island Ecosystem LTER, Massachusetts, United States - Salt Marsh Sediment SW1601-150 ... | reverse complement strand
AGTCTCCGTAGTCGTAGATTCCGTTGTCGTTTAAGTCGATAAACGGCTCACCCAGGTTGATGTCCCCGTCTATGTAAGGCTCTGCTTCATCCACGCCGATGTCGCCGGAGGCCACTTGTTGCTTTTCCGGATCGAACACTCCGTTTCCCGTATCGCTGGGATCGTCCGAATCTGGCGTATCTGTGAAGGGTTCGGAATCGTTCCATCTACCCTCACTGGGCAAATCGCTGAAAGGCTCGCCAAAATCATATTCTCCGTTCCCGGTAACATCGTCATAGGGTTCGCCCGGATCCCACACATCATTCAGGCCCTGGTTTTCGTCTTGGAATGGTTCACCCAAATCATATTTGCCATTCTGATTCACGTCTAAATAAGTCTCAGCCGGATTCCACTCTCCGTCTTTGTTGATATCCCAATATCGTTCCCAACGCTCATCGAGAACAAAATCCCCAGAGTTCAGCGATCCACCCGGTACGTCAGGGTCCCCTGGCCTCTGCAGATATTCAGAGACATATCTGCTGATTTGGATTTCATAGAAGGAGCTTTTGCTCACGTTGTGAGTGAAAAGCAGACTCAGAGAATTGCTATTAGCTTCAACCTGCGGGATGGTGGACGGAGTGTACCTGTATTTCCAAATGTTGACGTCTCCTCTGGTTTCTGAAGAGGGATTGTAGAAAAGAGAATATCTATCCCAGGTCCCCTTGGCAGAAAAGACCAACTTCTTGTCCGGAGCAGCCCGGTAGGTTAGCTTGAGAAGGGAAGAATACTCATTATTCATCCGTTCGGGAATATCAAACCCCAAAATGTGATCCACCCTGAACTGCTTGGCCGTTGCCGGCGTGGCATATTCGTTAACCTGGTAATAAGTGTCCGTCTTGTTGACCGTTCCGCTGATGTAATAAGCCACCTTCTCACCTAAGAATTTAATCCCTAAAGCGGGGAGAAAACGGGTGGTAAAGAAGGGATCAGGTCCGCTCAAACTGAACTCCGCCCGGTCACTGTCAAACGAGTACTTATTCAAGTCGTGAGCACCAAGGTCGTCGGTCAGAAACTCCAGGTGACCGGAAGTGGTTTTGTTTGACCCTTCCTTGGTGACCAGACTAATCACCGCGGATTGGACATTACCATACTCAGCGTCAAATCCCCCCTTCAAGACCGAGATCTCTTCTATGTTAGCGGAGGAAACGTTCATTCCCCCGGTCACTTTTCCCAATCCTCCCAGAAGGTCGCGAGTTTCTACCCCATCCACGATATACAGAGCCTCTCCGGCTCGACCACCTCGAATGTGAAGCTCATAGTTCTTGCTCACGAAACCGACCTGAGTAGCCAGTATCTGAGAGATCTCCTTAACCGGCATGTTTTTTATCTCTGAAGTGGAGATGGTCCTAACGCTCGAGGTAACGTCCTTCTCGATCGCCTTCCTCTCCGCGGTTACGGTGATTCCCTCCAACTCCAGGGCGGTTGCCTTCAATTTGAAGTTGACCTCTGTGGTGTGATCGGAGCTCACCTGCACTTCCGCCATCGTCACGGATTGGTATCCGATGAGGGAAGCGGTCACGGAATATTCACCAGGCGGGATGCTGATGATGTAGTAGGAACCGTCAGGTCCGGCCATGTTTCCCAACGTGGTCCCCTCGATCCTGATGGACGCGCCAGGAAGTTCCTCTCCTGTCTGGGAATCGACCACCCGGCCCGATACCTTTCCGGTAACCCCTGCAAAAAGCGGGGAGCTTGCCAACGTCAAAATTGCCAGCCCCATGACAACTATCACCATCTTTTTCATTACCATATGCCTCATGGTAACACTCCTTTCTTTTTGGTTCAGCGATGACTTCAAATCGTCTCCTCCACAAAGGACTTGCCTTTGCAGGGGAATCTGTCTTACAAACTTAGTAGTTAACACAGTTTTTCCCATCTTGTCAAGAGTTTTTTTTCAAGCTTGTGCAAAAAAACGTAAATCAAGCCATCCCTCTCCCAAAGCGGAAAGAATAGCCTTAAGCCATCACAGGAGGAAAAGTCCTTCGCAACTAATCTGCTCATTTCTGCTATTCTTGGCTCCATCATTTCTTCACTTCTTTTCCCACTCAACAATCCAGATAACGAAGTTCACCATTAACCTTCTGATCAAAACACAAAAAAACAATACACCGTTTCCAAGATTAACAAAAACCGTACCAAAGCCTGCAAGGATATCGCGAATTCCTATATACCCATAATCCCAAGAGAATCAGTCGATTACAACACTCCAGCTTTGCTGAGAATCGCATCCGCTCGGAAACAAGGATCACATCACGCAGAAATCTGCGACGGAAAACCCAGTTCGCTCCTCTAACTAATTATGACACAGGAGATTAATCGATTCGTAGATTTTGACGGACTGTGCAACCCCGGCGGCGGGCATTTTCGAAAAATTCAGACCACGCTCTCTTGGACCGGGTGATAACTTCTTCCAAGATTCCATTCCTCAGTCGAGTATTTTCTGTCCCTTAGCACCCGGGCGGTTTCGAGCTCCCCTTGAGTCAGTTCCTCTCCGACCAACTTGACGCCAAAGAAGTTACCAAAGCCTTTCTTAAGAGCAGAAATCACTTCCTCGCATTCAACGCTTCTTTTCAGGATTCTTTCCAGATTGGTGGATTTCTTCTTCAGCTTTTCCTTAATCTTCTCCCCGGTGTTTTTTTCAGTCAAGAGCTCGCCCAGGCTGACTTTCCCGTCGCCCAGAGGAATGGAGCCATGCTGGATAAAGTCACTCTTTTCTCGCCTTTGAGCACTCCCGATTAGTTTTTTTCCCGCCACCGTGATCTCGAACCTTGAGCTGCTCACAAAACAAGGCTTGGAGACGAAGGAGTTGTCTGAGAAGGCAATCCTCTCTCTGTTGGGCCGTGCCCATTCAGCCTGAATTCTCAATGTTTTTAATGATTCCAGGAGAGCAAGACTTATTCTTTGGTAAGTCTCCATCGTGTTTCGGCCCAATTCCGGGTACTCTTCGCTGCGGGCGCAGAGGCTATAGGTTATTTCATCCTCATGCAGCACCGCTCTTCCACCTGTAATCCTCCTCACCATATCGACATTGCTTTTTTTGCACTTGCTCAGATCGACCGTTTTTTCTAGGGTTTGAAAATACCCTATGGATATTCCAGGTGGTTTCCACAAGTAAAGACGCAAAGTTGGAGGGACATGTCTCCTCTGACACGATTGGAAAATCGCCTCATCTAAGGCCATGTTCAAGAAGGCATCTCCTGCGCCGGAAAAAACAAATCTCCATCGCTTCATTTCATCGTCCCATAACCAGCGGCAAGTAGTGAACGGGTTCGGGAAAGTTTGGCGAGGCGTGTGCTAGTTATTCGTCTCGAATCCCACCTTTTGTTCTCGATCCCAACCAATAGAGTGTTTTTGGCCAGCGTTTTTCTCTCGAAATTACCAATCGTGTCTTCCGTCTAAGTAACCGGTCAACTCAAGATGCAAGAGACTGTTTGAGTTCAGGATTTTCCGTCCAGGTTGACCCTCCGCGCCGCTTGAAAAACGACGAGCATAGCCGCGTCGGAGATTAACCGCTCAACAGACAGGTGTCGTTTTCAGGAGTTTCTGCACAAGCTGACAAGCTCCCTTTTCTTTGACTCAATGCCCCTGTGACACATCAGCCGGTTTCTATGGCTGTGCACCTTCATGCTGGCTTCTTCCCCCGTCAGCCTCTTTGTGAGATTCCCCTAGAAACTCATCGATGTTCCCCAGCGCCATCTTGGCCGCCTTTTGCTCTGCCTCCTTTTTGGTGAGCCCCTCTCCTTTTCCCATCAGTCTGCCCTTGGCCAAAACGGCGATGGTGAACTTCTTTTGGTGGTCGGGACCCTCTTCAACTAAGACCTCATATCTGGGCATGCCCAATCCTAAAGCCTGCATGTATTCCAAAAGCTCACCTTTGTAATTATAAGAAGTTTTATCACTGGCTAATTCCAGCCATCTTTTCAGTATCTGATCTTTTATCACCCTTTTTGTCGGAACCAAGCCACCATCAAGATAGACCGCTCCGATGACCGCTTCGTAGGCGTCGGCGATAATGGAGGTCCTTTCCCTGCCTCCGGATTTCTCCTCTTCCTCACTCACATTGAGGTATTTGCCCAAACAGATGGATCGAGCAATTCTGCTCAACGTAACCTCGCTCACCAGACTTGCCTTCAGTTTGGTCAAATCCCCTTCACTCTTGCCCGGAAAATTCTCAAATAAGAATTGACTGACCACCATCCCCAAAACAGAATCTCCCAAGAACTCCAACCTTTCGTTAGCTACCAAAGGTTCTGCTTGGGGCAAGCCCGCGTCTTGACTGGCCTCGGCACCGTAAGCCTGAAGAGGAGTCGAGCCGTCGTTCGGTGCATGGACAAAAGACCTATGAGTTAAGGCTCTGTCTAAGAGTCGCAAATCCTTGAAGCGATAACCTAACCTGCGCTCAAGTTCGAGGTATCGTCTGAATCTCTTCTCTTGGGGAAGTAATCTTTTGAAAAAACGAACTAAGCCGAATGCCATACCAATGGGTCAATTATACGGGGTGGTAATTGCGGCCCACAATTCTTGTCTGATTGTCATACATCTGATATTCAAAAAGAAAGGGATGAAACCCCAAAAAGGGCCGCAATTGCAGAAGATTCATTCAAAGATCAATATTGATTCTTGAGTCTTGTTTTCTTCATCGGTCCGAAGATGAATGAATGAGACAATCTTGAGCTAAATAGGCCTGAGTGAACTCACGGAACGAATTTCTTGACCACCATGGTGATGTTGTGTCCACCAAAACCGAAGGAATTGGATATGGCCGTGTTTATGTTTGCTGATCTTTTTTGGTTAGGCACGAAGTCCAAATCGCATTCCGGGTCAGGAACTTCATGATTTGTGGTGGGGTGCAGGATTCCCTCTTCCATGGACTTGATGGCGGCAATTAGCTCCACGGCTCCGCCTGCTCCTAAAAGATGCCCGATCATCGACTTGGTCGAATTCACCGGAATCTTATAAGCGTGCTCCCCGAAGACTGCTTTGATGGCCTGACATTCGGTTAAGTCTCCCAAACCGGTGGAGGTTCCATGGGAATTGATATAATCCACGGATTCTGGCGAAAGGCCTGCGTCCTTCAGAGCCAATCGCATGGATCGGCTCGCCCCTTCACCTCCTGGAGCGGGAGCAGTGATGTGATAAGCATCTGCGCTCATCCCCACCCCGATGATCTCGGCATAGATTTTGGCCCTTCTTTTCTGCGCGTGTTCTAAGCTCTCCAAAATCATCAATCCAGCTCCCTCCCCAATCACGAATCCATCTCTTCCTTCATCAAAAGGCCGGGAAGCCTTTTGGGGCTGGTCGTTTCTGGTGGAGAGGGCTCGAGCCGAACAGAATCCAGCCAGCGAGGCTTTGGTCACGGAAGCCTCGCTTCCTCCGGTGATCATCACCTCCGCTTCGCCCCGCTGAATGATCCTGAATGCATCAGCGATGGCATGAGCGCCTGATGCGCAGGCCGAGACGGTGGCATAGTTCGGTCCCTTGAAGTTGAACCTGATGGAGATCAAACCTGCCGCCATGTCGATGATCATCATGGGAATGAAAAAGGGGCTGACCCGGCTGGGTCCTTGCTGCAGAAGGATGGCGTGCTGTTTCTCAAAAGTACCTATGCCCCCAATCCCACTTCCCACCACCACTCCTGCTTTCTCCAGGTCCAAAGAATCGGGGTCCAGCTTCGCATCGTCAAAAGCCAGTTGGGCACAGACTAAAGCATATTGCTCGCCTAAGTCCATGCGTCGGGCTTCTTTCTTATCGATGTGGTTTGACGGATCAAAATCTTTCACCTCTGCCGCGATCTTCGTAGAAAAGTCGGAGACGTCAAACTTGGTCACCCTGCCGATGCCGGAGACGCCGTTCTTCAGATTGCTCCAAAACTCCGCCACCGAATTTCCAACCGGTGAGATGACCCCCATGCCGGTCACTACTACCCTTCTTTTCATCTATTGCCTCTCTAGCTTTCTTTAGGCAGGTGTTTTTCTACGTATTCAACAGCCTGTCCCACTGTGGAGATCTTCTCTGCCTCCTCATCGGGAATCTCGAACTTGAAGTCGTCACTGGTGAACTCTTCTTCTAAAGCCATCACCAACTCCACGGTGTCCAAAGAATCTGCTCCCAGATCATCCACAAAGGAAGCCTCTTTTGTCACCTGAGTTTCCTCCACCCCCAGCTGCTCCACAACGATCTTCTTCACTCTCTCTTCAACTGACATGCGACTACCTCCTTCTTGTTATTGTACAAACTCATGTTCTACAAACTTCTTGATTGAAACATCACCAAACCAAGACGACAAAAACTTAAAAGGAAAAACCCAAGACCGCAACCAAAAAATGAGTGTAACCTTATCGAAATAATCGCTAAGATCTAGTAAGCCTGGCAAGCGAACCTGCAATTCTCACCTTCCCTGGTCTATGCATCTTGAGCTGATTCGCATCCTCCGGTGATTTCAGGAGTTCCTCCCGGCAGAAAAAACTCACATCAAGAGTCCCCCATCCACCTGAATCACCTGACCTGTGATGTAACTAGCCTGCTCCGAGACCAGGAAAGCTACCAGATCTGCCACCTCTTGCGGCTTTCCCGCTCTTTTCAAGGGGATCTGATTCAAATAAGCATCTTTGGCACTCTGGGGAAGATTCTCGGTCATTGCAGTCAGGACGTAACCGGGGGCAACTGCATTCACCGTGATCCCGCGTGCGCCAAGCTCTTTGGCAGCTGACTTGGTCAAGCCAATCAATCCGGCCTTGGAGGCAGCATAGCTTGCCTGGCCCACATTGCCCATCATCCCGATTACCGAGGTGATATTAACGATCCTTCCCCGTTTTTGTTTAATCATCACCTTTGCCACGCTCTTGGTGACATTAAAAGCCCCTTTCAAGTTTACCCTCAAAATCCGATCCCAATCCTCCTCTGCAACTCTGACTAAAAGCCCGTCCTTACTTATTCCTGCATTGTTGACCAGAATGTCTAACGTGGGAAATTTTTCCCGTACTTTCATCACCAGATTTTCAACATCCTGGGAGTCGGAGACGTCAGCTTTAAAAGCCACCGCAGATGCCCCCCAGGTTTTCATCTCTGCTAAGGTGGATTGAGCCAGATCGATGTCGATGTCGACAATCACCACATCCGCACCCCCTCTGGCCAATCTTACCGCTATCGCCTTCCCTATTCCCTGGGCTCCTCCTGTGACCAGAGCCACCTTTCCTCTCAGGTGCATCTTGTTCTCGTGTGATTGGGCTAACGTGATTCTGACTCCCCTCTCTTAGGGCCACACGAACGGCAAGCAGTAAAGGCGCATTCTAAGTTGCTCGTATCGTGACCAACTCTCTAAACTTTTCAAGATCAGAAAGCTTATCCACCCCAACAGTTCTAGTATCCTTAAACGATCTTTTCATAAGTCCCTGGAGGACTTTCCCAGGACCGATTTCCACGAAATCCCTTACCCCCTGATCATACATCCATTTCATGGACTGATGCCACAAGACCGGCCTGGTAATCTGTTCAACCAGAAGTTCCCTTATTTGGGAAGGCTCGGTGACCGGCTGGGCAGTTACATTAGCCACCACCGGAACCACAGCTTTGTTCACCACTATTCTTCTGACGACATGCTGAAACCTCGCTTGAGCCTCACGCATCAACTCCGAATGATAAGCCCCTCCGACATCCAACATCATGGCCCTTTTGGCTCCTCTCCCTTTGGCCAGTTCTACCCCTTTCTCCACCGCTTTCCTCTCCCCCGAGATGGCCACCTGCTCACCAGAATTGAAATTGGCCGGCTGGACGATTCCGTAAACTGAAGCCTCCTTACAAATAGACAGAATGTCCTTTTCGGAAAGACCGATGATGGCCGCCATGGTTCCCGTGGTCTTTTCGCAAGCCTCTTGCATGAGGATGCTTCGATTCTTAACCGCTTCCAAGCCGTCTTCAAAAGATAGAGCTCCTGCCGCTACAAAAGCCGAATACTCTCCCAAGCTATGACCAGCCATGAATGCCGGTTTTGCCTCTTGATTGGATAATGATTTCCACAAAGCTATGCTCTGGACAAAAATCGCCGGCTGGGTATGCTTGGTCTGAACCAATGACTCTTCAGGTCCTTCAAAACAGACCTTGCCTAAATCGAAACCCAGTATCTCTTCAGCGGCAGAGTAAAGCTCTTTCACGGACGAGTCGGAATCATACAGATCCCTTCCCATTCCCACATATTGTGCCCCCTGTCCTGGAAACAAAAAAGCGATTTTATCCATTTCAGTGCTCAAATATTTCTCCTTCCCCACAGCAGTTCTTCCTAGACGATCCGAAACAATCACGCAAGATCTTCTTGGATGCGGAAAAATGAATGAAACTCCTCAGAGGCATAGTCCATTACCACTTTATTACTGCCGATCCCCAGGTAAACCCCGCTCCGAAGGCCACCAAAAGTGAGATACTCCCCTCCTTCATCATTCCTTTCTTTCTGGCTTCATCCAGAGCAATAGGAACCGAAGCGGCAGATGTGTTTCCAAACCTATCGATGTTGACGTAGACCTTATTCATGGGAACCTTCAACCTTTTGGCCAAAGCCTCTATGATTCTAATGTTAGCCTGGTGAGGAATTAAAATATCCACATCCTCTGCAGTTATACCTACTCTCTGAATTACATGTTCTGCAGCACTTGCCATAGATCTTACTGCAGATTTAAAAACATCAGTTCCCTCCATGTGAATGAAGTGCTCATTTAAATCAATATTCTCTTTGGTCAAAGGTATTTTGGCACCACCGACGGGGATGTGCAAAAGACCAGCTAACGATCCGTCTCCGGAGAGAAATGTTCCCAACAGCCCTCTATCCTCGCCAGTCGCACTGACCACAGCTGCTCCGGCTCCATCTCCGAAAAGAACACAAGTATTTCGGTCCTTCCAGTTGACGATCTTGGAGAGGGTCTCCACCCCGATTACTAAAATATTCTTGTATTGACCGATGGAGATGAAGGCCGAAGCTATGGAAAGACCATAGATGAATCCTGAACAAGCGGCCACTATGTCCAAAATCGCCGCGTTCTTGGCTTTGAGTTTATCCTGAAGTATGCAGGCGGTGGAAGGAAGAATGTAGTCTGGGGTCACGGTGCCCAAGAGGATCAGATCGATTTGATCGGGTGTGAGCTTCGCTTCCTCCAAAGCTCTCTTGGAAGCCTCCAAAGCCAAATCCGAAGCAGCGGTGCCATCCTCTACGATCCTTCTTTCTTTTATTCCTGTTCGGGCGGTGATCCACTCATCCGAGGTGTCTACCATTTTCTCTAAGTCGAGATTGGTCAACACCCGGGGGGGGGCATAAGATCCTGTGCCCGAGATGAAGGTATTCATCTTCTTGCTCATTCCAGCTTTCTTGATTCCTTCTGGTTTATTCTCTCTTTATCTCTCACGATTTTGGTGATGTGCTCGTTGACCCTCTTCTTCACCATGTCGGCAGCCATCCTTAGAGCATTCTTGATGGCTTTGGGAGAAGATTCTCCATGACAGATGATACACACTCCATTCACGCCCAATAGAGGTGCTCCCCCGTATTCGGCATAGTCTAACACCTTTCTTATGTCTCTTATGGAAACCTTGACCAGAAAGGCTCCCAGCCTGAAAAGAAGGCTCTCCTTTACCCTTTTTCTCACCATCCAGGTCAGGAACCCATCAATGCTTTCCGCAAATTTCAAGACGATGTTTCCCACGAATCCATCGCACACCACCACGTCACAGGTTCCTTTCAAAACATCTCTCCCCTCCACGTTTCCTACGAAGTTCAAGGAGGGGTCGTCGCTCAAGAGCTTGTAAGCAGTCAGGGTCAACTCATTCCCCTTGGTGCTTTCTTCTCCGATAGACAGAAGTCCGACTCTGGGGTTCTCCTTTTCCAGCACGTAACTGGTGTATATGGATCCCATCACCCCAAACTGGTGAAGGTTTTGGGCTTTGCACTCGGCGTTGGCTCCGGCATCCACAACCACCGCGACTCCCTTCTCCGAAGGCAGAAAGGAGGCAATCGCGGGACGGTTCACCCCCTCCAGTCTGCCTAAAGTCATGAGGGCATGGGTCATCACGGCACCGGTATTTCCTCCCGATACGAAAGCATCCACTTTCCCCTCCTTTTGCAGCCTCATCCCCACTGCAATGGAGGAGTCCTTTTTTCTCAAGCTCTCCACCGCCTGATCATTCATGGTGATCAGCTGGGAGGTGTTCTGAACGGTGAAAGTCGAATCCGTCGCTTTTAGCCGCGACAATTCCTGATTGATCTTCTCCTTCTCTCCCACCAGGATCACCTCAAAATCTCGGTGATTTTCATTCCGGGCGAGAATCGATCCCTCCACCACGGCTGCAGGAGCATAATCTCCGCCCATGGCGTCCACTGCTATTCTTATCTTTCTATTCACTCTCCTCCCACCTCAACATTGAATGACTCTCCTGCCTCCGATCCCAGGACCTTCACCGGTCATTTGGTCTCCTTAGGAGCGATCACCTCCTTGCCATCATAATATCCACAATTGGGACAAATCCTATGCGGCAGTTTGGGTTGATGGCAATGCGAGCATTCGGTCAGCGCTGGTGCGCTAAGTTTCCAGTGTGTACGTCTTTTGGCCCCCCGGGTTTTAGAATGTCTTCTTTTCGGTAACGGCATCTTCTCTCCTCATTTCACGACCAAGATCATTACAAAAATATCCTCACTTGACAGCAAGGAACAATTTAACACCAAATTGCCAATTCTATTTCTGAGTTCAATTCAGGATTTGTTATCCAGCAGACCTTTTAGCTTCTCCCACCTAGGGTCGGTCTCCCTTTTGACACAACTGCATTCAGACTTGTTTAGATCGGTCCCACAGATCGGACACATGCCCCTGCAATCCTCCGAACATAACGGCTTCAAGGGCAGCGCCAGGAGTATGGCTTCTCTGACCATATTATCGATTTGGAAAAAGCCAGAGGAGGGATCGACCACAAAATAGTTATCCTCCTCCGATTTGACCTCGTACTGATTCTGCCCAAAGTCTATTACGAAATCCATGCCCGAAACCAGAGGCTGAGAGTAAACCGAAAGACAACGGGAACACTCCAGTTTGGCTGAAGTCTCCACCTTCCCCCGGCAGATCAGTTGAGTACCACTCTTCGAGACCGAAAGGTCAACCTTAACCGGCTTCTCAAAAGAGGCACCCTCCGCACAGAGATCTAACGTCTCTGGACCTTCCTCCAGCTCTACAGTCCGGCTCCCATCTTCCCAATCTCTTTTAAACTCTATCTTCATTG
>Ga0315539_1003342_pt1 | contig 11294 bp, 12 predicted proteins | sample SalMarSW160150MG_FD_203097 | JGI IMG/M metagenome (GOLD analysis project Ga0315539, IMG submission 203097) | Salt marsh sediment microbial communities from the Plum Island Ecosystem LTER, Massachusetts, United States - Salt Marsh Sediment SW1601-150 ... | reverse complement strand
TCGAATTGCGCAACGCCGCCCGCGAATTTCATCACATGATGCTCGGCACCGACCCGGCGTATGTAACGCTGTGCCTCGATGCCCACTGGATTTATCGCGGCGCAGGCAACTCGGCCGTAGCGCTCTTCGATGTCCTCAAGCTTTACGGTTCAAGGATTACCGAACTGCATCTTCGCCAGTCCAAGGACAACATCTGGACGGAAACCTTCGCAGATGGCGATATCGACTACCCGGCCCTGGCAAAGTATCTGCTAAATATCGGCATAAAACCGCACATCGTTCTCGAACAGGCGGTAGAGACCGGCTCACCAAAAACAATGAGCACCATCGACGCCTTCAAAAAAAGCGCCCAATACGCCCGCCGAGTCTTTGCCAAATTTTCATAATCTTCGGTGTAGCTGGCTTTGCTCAGGATATTATTCTCGGGATTAATGTTTTTGTTAAGGCCGGTTCATATTTTAAGTCGGCTTTTTGCCTTACATTGAATTTGATTTGACAGATGTTTTTATGGGGATTAGACTATTCTTTATGACAAAGCAGGAGATTAAAGACAAATTATTAGAAGCAGTCAAGAATGACCCCCATCTGGCTGATATTAAATCCGTAGCTCTTTTTGGCTCGCATATCCACGGCGAAGCCGAAGAGGATAGTGACGTAGATGTTCTTATTGAATTCATGCCGGAAGCAACTGTTGGGTTTTTTAAGCTTGCCCAGATACAGCGAAGCATTACTGACTTCATCGGACGAAAGGTCGACTTACTCACTCCTGAGGCCATCAGCAAGTACTTTAGGGACAAAGTCCTCGCTCAGGCTGAGCACGTTTATGAAAAATAACAGGAAAGTAAACTCCGCGTAAATTGCAAATTAAGCATTTTGAAATCGCCGATTATTCACAGGTCGTATTATCCGTCCCTGGTATCGGCTCGTGGGCCTTTCGGTTATAAACCTTCTCGTAGGCTTTACAGGCGGGGCAAAAGCCCGACTCAACTTTTTTGACGAACCAGAAGATAAGCCCTTTTTGCTTTTCACGTGCCCGTTTGCAGAGGGGACATTCAAGGCACTGTTTGGCCCTCCTGCGGTCCTCATCGGTAATGCCTTCGGTTTGCATAATTTGTTCCTGTCAAACTAAAACCTGAATATATCGAGATTGCCGCGTCGTCCCGCACCAATTGAGCTTCCTGCTTCGTCGAAGCACTTCGCAGAAACGTGTAGGCTCACGCCTAATTGGTGCGGGATTCCTCGCAATGACAATCTCGTGCTGCGTAATGCATACAGCTTATAAACAAAACTCCTGAGCCGCTTTCGCAATGTGATTATTTTTGCATAAGACGCCTGATGGCTGAAACAAGAAGCGCTGCGCCCAAGACAATAAGCAAAATGGGTACCGGCTCCTCAACAACGGGTGTGCCCGCATCATCAGGTTTCTGGTTTTCCATAATGAAACCGCCATAGACGATTTTTGTTTAAAGGAAACTAACAGTCTGTCACAGTTCAATTGATGAATTGTCATTCCTGCGGAAGCAGGAATCCAGAACTGAAACAATGAATTCCGCATCAAGTGCGGAATGACAACTACTCAAATCATTTGTGACAGGCCACTATTTGACAATAACCAGCATTATATACTGCTTCACGGCAAACATATCTTTTTCTATTCTATCACGTGGATGTTTTTCTTTTTGCACATGTCCTTTAGTATTTTTGGCCAGACGGTTGCACTGACTTCGCCGATGTGGGCCTTTTTCAAGAGAATCATAAACGTACGTGATTGGCCTATGCCGCCGCCAATGCTCAGCGGAATCTCATCATTCAAGATGGCCTGGTGATAAGGGAACTTCAGCATATCGAGCTGGCCTGAAAGCTCTAATTGTTTTCTTAGCGTTTCAGCGTTGACGCGGATGCCCATAGATGTCAGCTCGTGCCGGCGCTTCGTTACAGGGTTCCAGACGAGAATGTCACCGTTAATGCCGTGCCTTGTCCGGCCATCTTCGGAAGTTGTCTCTGTAATCCAATCGTCGTAGTCGGCGGCGCGCATTTCGTGCGGGTAGCCGTCCTCGAGGACCGAGCCGATGCCGATGATGAAAATGGCGGGGTACTCCTGCACGATTGCTGTCTCTCGCTGCTTACGCGGCAGGTTTGGGTATTTTTCGAGTATCTCTTCGGCGTGGAGGAAGGTCAGCTCGTCGGGGAGGCTGGGGTATTTATCGGTTTTCAATTGAGGGAAAAGCTCCTGGACGTGGACCTCGGCACCTTTGATGACCTTCCATATTTTCTCTACCACTTCACGCAGCAGCTTCAGGTTGCGCTGCTCGGCTGTTATGGCCAGCTCCCAGTCCCACTGGTCAACGTAGGCACTGTGGTCGTGGTCGAGGAAATAGTCCTTGCGTACGGCACGCATATCAGTGAGCAGGCCCTCGCCAACCTTCATATCGAACTGCTTGAGGGCCATGCGTTTCCACTTGGTGGCGGCCTGGACGACCTGAGCATCTATCGGATTTTTGTCATGGTCATTTGAGATGTGGAACCCGATTGGAGTCCGTGAACCGTCGCGGTCCAGCATGTCATTGACGCCGCTCTCAACGTCCACGATAAGAGGAACGGTCACGCGAATCAGATTCAGTTCCTTACAGAGATTTTCCTCAATATAGTCTTTGGCGGCATAGGTAGCAATCTGCGTCTCCTTGGGATTCAATAAAGAGCTGTAATCCTGTGGAAGGGTTTTCTCTAATTCCGCATAGTCGCCGATGCCCGGCCCGGCCAAATCTGCTTTTTTGTCTATCACTGTGTTTTCTCCTAAATATTTTTATATGGTCACCTTCTAAAACTGTAGCTTTTCATCACTTAGGCGTGCAAATAATAGTGAAGGTGGTAATGGTTTTCAAGGCTATTTCTAAAAATTCGTCGAAGTAAAATTGATTTACATTTTTTTTCTTAGCCAAGCAGCAAAATTTTTGAGGCCGAGCTGGATGGTTGTTGAAGGATTATAACCGAGCTCTTTGGCGGCTTTGCTTATATCGGCATATGTGCGTTCGACGTCACCCAGCTGAGGGGGCTGATATTCCTTGACGGCTTTTTTACCAAGCGCGTTCTCGATTTCACTGACCAAATCGTTGACCGTTATCGGTTTTGACTCGCCGAGATTATAGATATTAAAGCCTTCGCATTTGTCCATCGCCGCGACTGTACCGTCAATTATGTCGTCGATATAAGTAAAGTCGCGCATCATAGTGCCGTCGCCATAAACGGGTATGGGTTTGTCTTGCTCGATGAGTTTTGCGAATTTGTGGATGGCCAAATCCGGCCTTTGCCGAGGACCATACACTGTGAAAAAACGCAGGCAGGTTATATGAATCCCGGAAAGGTGATGATATGTATGGCAGATAAGCTCGCCGGCTTTTTTGGTTGCGGCGTATGGCGAAATGGGAAAATCAACGTTATCCTCCTCGGAGAACGGCACTTTTTCGTTGTTGCCATAGACGCTGGAGCTTGAGCCGAAAATAAATTTGCCGACTTTATGTTTTTTAGCTGCTTCGAGCAAGACCATTGTTCCATTGACATTGACGTCGGCGTAAAGCAACGGCTGGGCAATCGATGGGCGAACGCCGGCCAGGGCGGCCAAATGGACAATTATTTCGACGCCGTCGCCAACCGTTTTGTCCATAGCTGCACCGTCACGAATGTCGGCTTCGATGAGCTGGAAATTTTCGTCTTTAAGACAGTCGCTGATGTTTCGTCGTTTGATTTGCGGGTCGTAAAAATCATCGAAATTGTCAACGCCGACGACCGTCCAGCCATTTGTAAGAAGGCGTTCGCATAAATGTGAACCGATGAAACCAGCAGCTCCCGTGATCAATACCTTCATATTACGTCTCACGTTTCTTGTGTTCCGTGACCCGAGGCACGAGCGATGAGTCACAAGCGACGATTTCGCCTTACGCGGAAAAGATAATGATTGCCCCTGCGGCCAGGACGATTACAGCGATGACCCGAAAAATTAGAACCGGCTGCTTTTGGTACCACTCGAGCATCCGTCTTATCTTTTCAGGCCCGAGTACAAATATCAAGAGGCCTCCTATTATGAAAAGGAGCCCAAAAGCAAATATGAGCCAGGGGTATTTGCATTCACGAGCACCGGCGAAAAAAACGATGGCCAGAGCAAATCTTATCACTCCGGCAAAGTATATGCGTTTGCCCTGCTTGAAGAATTCCATCAGCCATTTAATAATGTCCGGCCTCAGCAAATACACAATTCCCATAATACAGAAAACTATACCTAAACTTTTAATAACAATGTCCATAATCTTATCCTTTATTTTAGATTGAAGTTTTGCAAAATTGAGGTTAGGCATATATTATTTAAGAAAACCGGTTTTTTCGATTTTCTTAAATAATTAGTTCACTTCCTATTAAACAACAAATCACTGTTTGAAAAGAAAAAATCAAAAAACAATTTTTTCTTTTTCAAAGTATGCCTAACCTCGATTTTTCAAAAGTCTTGTTTAAACAAAAGACATTTTCAAACGGGTGCCCTTCCGATACTGTAATATTCAATTCCTGCCTGTTTAACTACGTCGGGCTCGTAGAGGTTTCTTCCGTCAAAGATAACGGGTTTTTTTAGTTTCGCTGTGATAAGCCCGAAGTCAGGGTTTCGGAATTCCTGCCAATCGGTGAAGATAACAAGTCCATCAGCATTTTCAAGTGCATCGTATCCATTTTGGAAGGTTTCGATTCGCCTGTTAGAAGTCCGCCCGTGGCGGATCCCCGTTTTACCTTCCAGGGCCGTCGTCGCCGCTTGGGCCGCTTCAGGGTCATAGGCCCTTATCTTCATTCCGAAATCGAGGAACTTTTTTATACAGTAAATTGCCGGGGATTCTCTTACATCATCGGTTTTTGCCTTAAACGCCAGTCCCCAGACCGCCAATGTGGTCTGGTCGTCTCGGCCGGTGAAATAATCTATAACGAGTTTTGCAAATCGCTCCTGCTGATTTAAATTTACCTGCCGGACAGCCTTGGCTATCGTCATTTCAACCCCGTTCACAGTGCCCGTATGAATCAATGAACGAATATCTTTCGGGAAGCAGCTGCCGCCAAAGCCGACACCTGGAAACAAAAAAGCCGAGCCAATCCTTGAATCACTGCCCAGCCCCCACCTTACCCGTTCGATATCAGCACCGAGTTTCTCGCACAGTGCCGAGATTTCATTCATAAATGAGATTCTCGTTGCCAGCATTGTATTAGCTGCGTATTTTGTCATTTCAGCCGAAGCAGGGTCCATAAATAGTATTCGGCTTCTCTTTCGCATAAACGGGCTGTACAATTGTTTCATTATTTTTTGAACTTCCTGATTGGTTGTCCCGATGATTATCCTGTCGGGACGCATAAAATCTTCAACGGCGGCGCCTTCTTTCAAAAACTCCGGATTGCTGACATAATCGAACGGCGTTTTAGTCTTCGATTTTATAATATCCGTTACCTTCTTATGTGTACCTACCGGCACAGTGCTTTTCGTTGCAATGATGCGATAGTCACTGAGGTTCTCGGCGATATCGGAGGCAACTGAAAGGATTGCCGATATGTCGGCCGAGCCATCCTCTGCCGACGGGGTCCCGACCGCAAGAAAAATAATAAGCGAATTGTCCAGGCCATATTTTAAATCGGTCGTAAAGTGTAGTCGGCCGAGCTTTTCGTTGTGTTTGACCATCTCAGTCAGACCCGGCTCATAAATAGGTATCACCCCATTTCTCAAACGGGCAATTTTCTCACTATCATTGTCCACACACACAACATTGTTGCCAGCCTCTGCCAGACACCCTGCTGTTACCAATCCGACATAACCAACACCAACCACACAAATCTGCATTCTATCAACTCCTGTTAGTTAAGTGCCTAAAGTGCCTAAAATTTAGAGTGCCTAAAGTTAAAAGGAATGAATAATGAATAATCAACAAGAAATATCGAATGTCGAACTTATCTATTTTTCTTCATCATTCATCAATCCTTGTTTGATACTCGCCGTGCTGGGCCCGTCGAAGCAGGTTGGGTATTCTTTTTTGTAACTTTAGCTCACTTTAGGCACTTTAGTTCACTTTTAATTCATTATTTAATGAAAAGCATCTCCGTTAAATCCGTTGTTTATCAACGACCCAGAACCTCTATCATATCGATGTCTATCTCAACGCTCGCGGCCTGGCCGAGCATATCCACCTGCAACACCAGGCGCGTAGCGCCACGCGTTGTGACCACAATACCCTCCAGGCCAATTAGAGGCCCTGCTATGACTCGGCATCGTTCCCCTGCCTTGATGTACTTATGCGGTACCAACGGAGCACCGCTTCGAAGGGCATGGGCAATTTGCACTAATTCGTCGAGTAATGTCTGCTGGTCGTGCACTTCGATGAGGTTCGCAACACGATTTGTTTTCAATAGTTCAACCCGTTGGTCTTCCTGGCCGCAGAAGAACAAATATCCGCTGAACAAAGGCAGGAACGAGCGTATCGTTCTACGGCTTCGACGCCGAACCTTCCAGCTCATCGGAAGAAAGTAACTGATATTTTTGCTCATTAAATCATGGGCCAGGGCCTTTTCGTTCCTGCTCCTTGTATGGGCAACCCACCATTGGCCGGCAAATTCACGTATCGATTCTACCTGGGGCCAGATAATTGGTGGATTTTCGTTTACTTTCAGCATCTTATCGTCCTAACTTATTCCGTAGAATTTAAGTACGGTTTTGGCTACATATTCAACCTGGCTCGGTACAAGTTCAGGATAAATCGGCAGAGACAAAACCTCGTTACAAAGCCGCTCAGCAATCGGAAAATCGCCCGGCTTGTATCCAAGGTCACTGAAGCATTCCTGCAGGTGTAACGGCTTTGGATAAAATATCGCAGAGCCGATATTGTTCTCGGCCAAGAATTTTTGCAGCTTGTCTCTTTCCGGCACAGTAATGGTATATTGGTGATAAATACTGACGTTGTTTGCTTCAATTTTAGGCGCTTTAACCGGTGAATCGGCGAAGAGACTGTCATAAACGGCGGCGTTTTGCCTTCGTTTTTCATTCCATCCGTCGAGGTATTTGAGCTTGACCGTAAGAACGGCGCCCTGGATACCATCGAGGCGGAAATTTCCGCCAATCATTTTATAGAAGTATCGGGGATTTTGGCCATGGTCGCGAAGGGCCCTGATTTTCTGAGCAAGGTCTTCTCTATTGGTTGTTACCAAGCCGCCGTCGCCGAAACCGCCGAGGTTCTTGGCCGGGTAAAACGAAAAGCATCCGCAATCACCGAAATTGCCGCACTTGATGCCGTCCTGGCTCGCGCCTATTGCCTGTGCCGCATCTTCAATGACGGCAAGATTGTGACGCCGGGCAATCTCTATAATGGCTTTCATTTGAGCTACCTGTCCGAATAAATGCACCGGAACAATTGCTCGCGTCCTTTCGGTTATCTTTTGTTCGATACCAGACGCCTCGATGTTGTAAGAATCGGGTTCAACGTCAACAAAGACCGGTTTTGCGCCGAGTCTGACGACGGAACCGGCGGTGGCAAAGAAAGTGAACGGAGTAGTTATAACCTCGTCACCCGGTTTTATTCCCAAAGCCATCAAGCTGACAATCAGAGCATCAGTTCCGCTTGAAACTCCTATTGCATGCTTGCTGTTGCAATATGCGGCGATTTTTTCTTCAAATTCGGCCACGGCCGGACCAAGGGCAAAGGACTGACTGTCGCAAACTTCACTTATCGCCCCCATTACCTCGTCCTTAATGGCGGCATATTGCACCTTCAAATCCAGAAGTGGAACCTGCATTAAAACTCCTCGTACCATTATTTAAGCCTTTATCACTTTTTTTCCTGCCCTGCGAACCGCCGCCGTGGCGTTACGGGCATCAACGACAAGCTTTGCGTTCTTAACAATCCAGTTATAATCGTAATCACTGTGGTCGGTCGAGATTAAAATGGCATCATAGCCTGCTAACATTATTGCCGACAATTTTTTGCTGGCCATTCGCAGGTTGTGCCGGCGCTGCTTATGGGTTCTGGGGATATACGGGTCATTGTAGTCAACCCTGGCTCCCTTTTGCTGCAGCAGTTCAATCAGCTCTATCGAAGGTGACTCGCGCAAATCGTCAATATCCTTTTTATACGCCAGGCCCAAAACGCCAACGGTGATTTGTTTTTCTTTGATTTTCCCTGCCCAATCTCTCACAAATCGCGTCTCTTTAATAATCCTGCTTAATCTGAAATTCCACAAGGAACAATCAGCAAACAAATACTAAACCGGCACTTGTTTTTGGTCGATTTATAAGACCAAAACGGTTATTTTAGACCTGCATGAACGAAATGTCAAAAGAATTGAAAACTAAAAATAACCTGGGCGTTTTATTCACCTGCGTCGGCAGACGTGTCTCGCTGCTGAAGAGCTTTCGCCGGGCGGCTAAACAACTGAAGATAAACGCTGCATTTTTCGGCACAGACACAACCGACCTAAGTTCGGCCCTGCAGCTTTGCGACGAAGGCTTTCTGGTCAAGCCGACGACACACCCCGGCTATATCAAGCAATTGCTGTCGATTGTCAAAGCCAACAGCGTAAAACTGCTCGTTCCCACCGTTGACCTGGACCTGAAAGTCCTGGCCCGGAACAAGCAAAAATTCACTGCAGCCGGATGTCGTGTGCTTGTTTCAACTCCCCAGGTTGTCGATATTTGTCAGGACAAGAGGAAAACGTATCAATTCTTGGCCAAAAATGGCTTTGATACCGTCCTTACTATGAGCGTTCGTGCTGCACTTTCAAAAAAGAAACTTAGCTGGCCTTGTTTTCTAAAGCCCTGGGACGGCTCGGCTGGCAGAGGAAACGCCGTCGTGAACAATCGAAGAGAGCTCTCATTCTATGCCAAAAGAATACCAAACGCCATCTGCCAGGAGTTCATCACAGGTACGGAGCATACCTGCGATGTATATGTTGACTTCAATATGAAGGTTCGCTGTGTCGTTCCGAGAAAACGCATCGAGGTAAGGGCCGGAGAGGTGAGCAAGGGACAGATAGTAAAAAATCCCCGCATTATGAGTGAAGCTGCTATGTTGGCCGAGACACTCGGGGCAGGGCCGGGCGTTATCACTCTGCAATTGTTTCTTACCGACGATGGTAGGCTAAAATTCATTGAAATAAATCCGCGATTCGGGGGCGGCGCACCGCTCTCAATCAAGGCTGGCGCAAACTTTCCAAAATGGATATTGCAGGAAGCATCAGGCAAAAAAACAAACATCCGTTTCGACGGTTTCAAAGATGATTTAATTATGCTCCGCTACGACAGCGAGGTTTGGCTAAAAAATCCTTAATCTACACAGGACTTCTTAATCGACTATTTTCCAGACAATTCCCTTACCCTTATGCCCGGCTATCGGCGAGACGGCGTAAACATCTCCTTCCGAGAGCCATTGCTCTATGGATTTTTCACTCAATAACGGCAAACCTTCACTGCTTGCGTATTCGGATATGATTTTGACATCTGCCCTCTTTCCCTTAACCTCCTGCATATACAGCAGTGGATAAACCATCGTATTGTCGGCATAAACAACTGCGTCGGGCCCAAGCTTTTCAAATACTTCATCGGCGAATTTTTCCGCCCCGCTGTAACCTGCCTTCCAAGGCTGTAAAAACCATACATAATCATTACGGCGGGGGACATCCGCTCTGGTGGTAAGATTGAACTTCTGTTTCTGGGCAACGGCTGGAGCAACAATATAAGTTGGGACTGGCAGCAAGGATAAAATTAAAATCACCAAACACAGAATTTTGCTATTGTACTGAGCAATAAGCAAATTAACTCCGAGGCCAATCATGACCGAAACTAAGCAATAAAAGGGTATGAAAAACGCGTATCTGTCCGGCACCGTATATCTAAAAGCAAATACAAAGAAAAGAATCAACAACGCCGCAAGAATCTTCGCGAAGCCATGACCTCGTGGTACTTTTGTCAGCCCATAGAGACCCGCGAAGAAAAATATGACGTTGGGCGTGGGAAAATTGTACGCAAAAAATATCAGGTTCTCTTTGATAAGGCCGGCCGAGAGACTTACGTTAAGAACATTCCCCTGCCAGTTTTTGCCGAAAAGCGCCGAGGCCATAGTAGCCGTAAAACTTCCGCTCTGAATAATATTTTTGCCGATAAGGTATCCGTATGGAGCTGCACCGATAATCCACAGCAGAACAATAATTCTAAAGTGTCTTAGCTTAATTTGCTTCCGCGTCAACAGAACTATGCAAAACACCAGATAGCAAACCAGTGCAATAACAGCAAACATATGATTGGCGACTGCCAGGCCGTTCAAAAGCCCTAACAAATATAGAAACACCATCCGCCTTGTCTTAAAATATTGCAGCAGCATTAACAATTCGGTCAGTAACAGTGCCGTATAGAGTGTATAGGTTTCCGCAATAACGGCGTGCCGCCAGAAGGTATGCGATAAAGCTAGCGTAGCAGCAGCAATCACGGCGGGTAAAATCCTGCCCAGCCATATTCGCAGGAGCAAAAACAGATTTGCGATTGTGAACGCCGCCGCAACGGCTGATATCAGGTTTATCCTGTACGCGAATTCGCCCAGCCGAATGTACTTCACGCCAATGCCGATAATATGATAAAGCGGGTGTGAAAGTGCCAGACCGAGATTGCCCTCAATATCGTTGTGCAGGATTCGGTATTGATACATCCCACTGTCCTGCCAGAGCGCCCCCGGCGCACAAGTAGCTACATACAGGACAGCCACTATTAGAAGGACAGCAATGTAACTTGCTTTAAGATTGTTACCGGCTTTGAGCATTGGCTATTTTCGGTTGGCCATTTCCTATTGATTTATTTTCAAGTGATTATTTGTTAATGCCTTTTCAAATATCGAAGATCCGCCGTCTTTTGGCGGAATCAATAGTCAATAGTAAATAGTAAATAATCAATTAAATCGTTACTGTTAAATATTGTGTATCATCCGCAAATCGCATCACACCTTCATAGACGGCGGGAACAAGCAGAGTATCACCGGCCATGAATTCAACTTCGCTTCCTCCCCCTCCTGTAATTGTCCCGAAGCCCGAAATTATAATCAGCGTTTTCATCCGGCCGGGCGAAAGAAGCACCTCGCAATCTTTTCCCTGATGGCCTTTGTCTATCCTGAAGTATTCACAATCAACCAGCCGCCCCATCGTTCTTACTGAAAGGTTATCACCTGATGCATCGAAGTGGATACTTTCTAATGCTTCTTTTATATGCAGCTCTCTGGCCTTGCCGGCTTCGTCAACCCTGTTCC
>Ga0315539_1003340_pt1 | contig 11297 bp, 10 predicted proteins | sample SalMarSW160150MG_FD_203097 | JGI IMG/M metagenome (GOLD analysis project Ga0315539, IMG submission 203097) | Salt marsh sediment microbial communities from the Plum Island Ecosystem LTER, Massachusetts, United States - Salt Marsh Sediment SW1601-150 ... | reverse complement strand
CTTTAATAACTGGCAAAAATAACAGTTATTGTTTCTGTCCCTTGGGAATGAACCTATATGATGGCGTACATTCCGGGGATAACTTCTTACCGCATCGAAACCCCATATCTGCTCACCCTCTTTGCTGGGAAATTTGAGTGAACTGAACGGTATCGCCATCTCGACTATATATCCTTCTTCAGTGATACGCCCATCAGATTCCCATATGGCGTCCCATGAACCTCCTCCTCCGGAAACACTTTCGATAATATCTGCCTGAATACCCAAAGGATTGCAGGCAAAATCATAGCATCTCCTCTCGTCGTTGAAGGTATCGAATAGAATAAGAACCCAGTCATCATCCCAAATGTTGTCTCTATCGCAAAAATTTACTCTTATTTGCGATGGGTCAGGATCATAGGCTTTAAACGCAACGTATATATTGGTGTTGTCGTAAGCCATATAAACTTCGGTTTTTACAGGAGCAGGAATGTTTTCCCCGGGACTAACCTCAACATTTGCATCTATTTTAACTGCCCCTCCCCATTCTTCCTCGTCAAGAAACCCGTCTATTTTTATTTCAGTCTCAATCCTAGGAATTCTAAGAGCATTTTTCTCTTCTCCCTGTTTATTCCCGTTAGAAGCGGAAATAGACGAAGTAACAACCAATATCGACAAAAGCAAAAATTTTAACCGGAAAGTTCCTCCCGAAAATGCGTATTTAAGGTTCTTAATAATTGTTTTCTCCAAATTTTTCTCCCGCTTTTATTTTTATATTATACTGTAAATATAGTATTTGTCGAGGGGTTTTTTAAATAGCCACGAAGGTATCAAGATACAAAGAATGATTGTGCGTTTTTTGTTAAAACTTATATACAAAAAACAGATATTAAAATCCTTAATATGTTTCAATCAAAAAAATCCCTCAAATCCGCGTTTATCTGATCCAATTACTGGGTGTGGCGGGGTGCTTCTGAATTCTACCTTCTAACTCCTGGCTTCTTTCTTACAATTTTCTAATCTTTATGCTTCCGTTTGTAGTGCTTGCATTTATTTCCGGGCCGCCTTTCCCCATTTTGCCTTTAATGTATTTATTCTTATGCTTTGAGGTAACCTCTAATGGTATATCGTTTAAATCTATTCCGCCACTCGTGGTATGTAGTTCCAGAATAGCGTCAAGGCCTGAGGCTAAACCGAGTTTGATTGAGCCGTTTGTTGTTCTGATTTCGATATTCTCTTTTATCTTCTTTACTTCCGCTTTGATGTTACCGTTTGTCGTTCTCAAAGCCCTTATTCCTTCACTTTCTACTACTATTTTACCGTTTGTCGTTACCGCGGATACGAAACCATCTACGTTTTCAATTTTTATTTTTCCATTAGTGCTTTTCGCTTCTATATCCCCCTCGACGTTTTCAACTTCAATCTTACCATTAGTTGTGATTAACTCTGAGGGCCCTTTTGTCCCTTTTAAAACTATTTTTCCATTTGCGTTTCTTACTTCGGAAATATTAACATGATCCGGAACCTTAATTTCGTAGTCGATGGAAATCTTACTCCCCGTACATTCTCCTTTCACCAAACATTTGATGAAATCCCAGATGCCAAAGTCTTTCTCCTTTTCTTTCGATTCTTTTGTATTTTCTCCGGAATAAATAGTCTTAATTTCCATGCTTTCGTTGACGGAAACTTCGATTTTAACCTTGGCCAACTCTTCCATGCTTCTATCCGATCCAATAGCGGCAAAAATCTCCACTTCGTTTTTGTCCCATTTCTCGACCTCTATTTTCCCGTTGCGATTGGAAACCGTAACTTTGGTTCCGGGTCTTACTTCATAGGTTTTTCTAAACTCCGTTTCATATCTGTGGCAGCATTTTACACTTAAGGGAGCCACAGAAATCAGTAAAGTTAGAAACATAAGAGACGCTTTTTTAAATCCTGTTTTCATTTTTTCCTCCTTATATTTTTATTCTACTGTTAATTTCCCGGTTAATCTTTTAATTTTATATACGGATAAATACCAGTCGAATCGAGCCTGGGTCATCGAATACTCTGCTTCAAGTAAATCTTCTTCCGCTTCCAAAAACTCTATCACTGAGGCTTCTCCGAGGGTATATCTCTCGACGGTCGCATTGTGGCTCTCCCGGGCAAATTCCAGAGTTACTCCGGCAAGGTCAAGTTTCTCTTCTGTTTCTTGAAAGCTTAAATATTCATCTTCTACCGCGACTGCAAGTTCCCTCTCTCTATCGCACAAATTTATATCCGCTAAATCCTTCTCTAGTCTATTGATAGTGTATTTATTCAATCGCGAAAAACCGGTAAATATTGGTACTGTTACAGATAATCCAATTGAGTAATCATAATTGTCCCTTAAAACAGAGGAACTCGGGAATTCTTCTCCTGCATGCTGGAAATCTGTGAACAACGAAACAGAAAAGAGGTCCTCTGTTGTTCCGCCTAACAGATCGCATTTGGCAGCACTACTCTCCGATTTATATTTGTTGTATAGGGGGTCGGTTTCCATAGCCATATATTGAATCGAGTCTTTTGAGGAAATTTCAAATTCAATTTGAGGTTCTTCGAGTTCCAGCGAATCTTTTGCCGTTAAGCCTAAAATATTGTTTAGCATTAAGGCGGAAACCCTCGCCTGTTTTTTTGTGTCAAGTAGATTTATCTTAGATTGGAAGTAATCGACCTTTGCTTTTAGAACTTCCGCGTTCGAAGCCAGACCAAGAGCTTTTTTTTCTTCTATCAGGTTTAAATTCTTTTCTGTTCTCTCCACTCCCGCCTTTCTGCTTTCAAGTAATTTTTGCATCATTAATGTCTTGAGATATTGAAAAGCAATATCGTATACTACGCTATTTTGAGCCTCGACAAAGGAATAATAAGTTGAGCTGTTTCTGTAATGAGTCCCGAAAGAATTGAATAAATCTCCGGGACCCAGTTCCCAGCTGGCAGAAAGACTGTATCCGCTGGTTGTGTCAAAAAAAGAAACTCCCCCAGTTTCGCTTTGAGTTTTCATCCAGCTGTAACCTCCGTTTATTTCCGGTAAGAGTTCGGAATAGACGAATGAATTAGTTTTTTGCTCAATGATAAAGTTTTTTTTAGCTCTCAGATATATCGGACTTTTTTTCAATCCCATTTCTATCGCATCTTCTAACGTCACATTAAATGCGAACAATAATAAAACAATCACATCAACCTCCTTCGATTTTACCGTCTCTTATTTTGATAATTTTTTCTGCTTTTTCCGCAAGTTCTTTCTCATGAGTTATCATTATGATTGTTTTTCCGGTTTTATATAGTTCCTCAAAAATTGATATTATGGATTCTCCCGTTTTGGTATCCAGGTTGCCCGTCGGTTCATCGGCAAGAATGAGATTCGGTTCGCCAACAAGCGCTCTTGCGATAGCGACCCTCTGGCGTTCGCCCCCTGAGAGTTCTGTCGGAAGATGATTTTTTCTTTGTTTCATACCGACTTTCTCTAAAGCTCTCACAGCCATATCGTTTCTTACTTTTTCGGTTGTATCCCGATAAAGAAGAGGCAGCTTTACATTCTCAAGAACATTTTCCCGTGGCAACAAATAAAAGAACTGGAAGACAAATCCTATTTCTCTGTTTCTGAATGCGGAAAGCTGGTCGTCGGAATAAGTCGATACTTCTTTCCCTCTATATAGATATTCACCACTGGTAGGTAAATCCAGACATCCGAATATGTGCAGGAGAGTTGATTTACCGGAACCGGAAGGGCCTATAATGGAAATGAATTCTCCCTCCTTGACTTTAAGTGAAATATTCTTGATGGCTTCTACTTTTTCTTCTCCCATTTCGTATTCTTTTTTTACATTTTTTGCTTCGATTAGTAACTTACTCATAGCGCAAACACTCCACAGGTTTTAAGTTTGCCGCTTTTCTTGCGGGGAAATAACCGGAAAAGATTGAAATCACCAGAAGAACAATAACGGTTATTATTGGAATCTCGCCCGACAGCGTAGGTTTACCGATAAATTCGAATATACCCACTTCAGGAATAAAAGAACAAAGCCATACCAGTGAAAAACTAAATAGAAGACCCACAGTTCCGCCAATCGCCGACAGCAGAAGTGATTCTAAGAGAAATTGTCTCAAAATATCGTTCTTCGTCGCCCCAACGGAACGTTTTACTCCGATTTCTCTGGTTCTCTCGTCAACTATGAAATACATAATATTAGCAATTGCAGCTCCGGCAATCAGCAAAGTCATAGCTCCCACAATGGTCAGGAAATATTCGATTCCCTTCATTGCCTTATCCGTCATTCTTTCCTGTTCTGCCACATCCCAGGTTCCCAGAGCTTCTTTGTCTTCAGGGTCAAATTTGTATTTTTCTCCAAGTACCTTGCTAATTTCTGCCTGGGCTTTTTTTGATAGATCGGCAGACACAGGCAGGTAAACCATATTGTTTATGTAGAGCCAGCCGTACATCGTTTTAAAAGTCGAGTAAGGAATAAAAACTGCTTGCCTGTCGCTGCCGGAGTAAGAGTTGTTCTGTATTTTTTTCTTCATTACGCCTATAACTGTAAAGGGTATGCCGTTAAGAAGTACCCTTTTGCCGACAGCTTCTTCATCGCCGAATATTTTTTCCTTTTCTTCATTTCCGAGAAAGATAACTCTCCTTCTCTTTTCCACGTCTAGTTTGTTTAGAAATCTTCCTTTTTCGGGTTCGATAGATCTCATCATACCATATGAAGGATTTACACCACATACCTTAGCGTTCCTGAGAAGTTCTCCATATCTTATAGGCTGATTCCAGTGTATATATTCAGGGGAAGCCTTTTCAATAATATCAATTCTTTCTTTTAAAAGTTCTGCGTCTTCCGGAACAAATCTGATATTTCTGCCGATACCCAGACCTTTGTATGGAATACTTGTCTGTCCGGGCCAGAGTATACCGATATGTTCACCCAATCCCTGGAGGCCCTTTTTTACCTGTACCATAACCCCTACACCGAAAGCCATGTTAAGAACAATCGCGGTAGTTCCCCATGAAACGCCGAATACAACAAGGAAAAACCTCATCTTGTAGGCTCTAAAATCCTGCGCTAATTGAGTTAATACCCTTTTCATTTTTTTATCTCGTCCCCTTCTTTTAAACCGGTAACAACTTCTATATTTAATCCATCAGATAAGCCGATTTCAACATCCCTCTTTTCTCCGTTCGCAAGATAAACATATGTTTTTTCCTCTTCAAATTGTACCGCGCCTTCAGGGATTACAAGAACATCGTTTCGTTCGTCGATAATAATATCGGCGGTTGCCGAATAGCCTACTCGGAGAGGTTTGTTTCCCTTTTCGGTAACTATTATCTCAATATCAAAAACTGTGGCACCTTCCTTATTCCGTGCTTTCGGAGCTATAATATCTATTATTCCATAAACTTCTTCATCGGGTATAGCTCCTACTGTTATTTTTGCCTTCATTCTTTCTTCTAATCTTCCGACATCTATTTCGTCAACGACTCCTTTAAATAATAGATCTTGAAGTCTTGCAATTTGCATAAGTTCTGTACCCGGTTGATAAGAAGTAAGCGGCACAACGGGATCCCCGATGCTGACTGCCCTCGAAAGAATTGTTCCGGAAACGGGCGAACGGATTATAGCATCGAGAGAGGTACCTCCGACTTTAGCGCTGCCTTTTTCCATTAAATCTAATTGCTGTTTCGCCAGATTGTAATTGGATTGTGCTTCCTGTAAATCCTGTTGCATATTTTCGTATTCTTTATCGGATATTAGATCTTTTTCGAAGAGAGTTTGCTTTCTTCCGATGTCTTTTTTCGCGTTTTCCAACCGGATTTTTGCTACTGTGACCTCTCTTCTGACAGAGGCAAGTTCGAAAGGAGTCGGCGTAGGACTTATTTCAAAAATAGGCTCTCCCTTCTTTACAACATCACCGATTTCAACAAAAACTTTTTTCACCACTCCCGAAAAAGTCGACTTTACACTCGTCTCATACTTAACCTCGATTGTGCCGAGAGCCACCGCGACATCTCTTATATCACCTTTAGATACTTTTATAGCGGGATTTTGCTCATCACTTCCATTCCCGCGGCTGAAAGCGAACAAAAGAAATACAACCAATACGACGGACGAAGATATAAGTATAAATGTTTTCTTGCGAAACATTATTTAACCTCCTTACGCGAAATAAAATTTAATTTTGCCACATTCATCTCTTTTCCTGTTTGACGAACGCAGAAACGAAAAAGTTTCAAGCAATCGACTTTTTGTATATACAAAACTATCTCAAAAAAATTCAACATAAACCGAACCTCTTTTTTACACACTCGAAAACTACCTTTGTATTATTGAATTAATACAAAAATATTGTAATAAAATTTGTGTTATTTGTCAAGGGGTTTTCACATTTGGCTGTTAGGGTGTTGGTAAAATGGCAGGGCTATAATAGTTTGAAAAATGGTGCTAGGGTTATACTGACATAAATTAAATATTAAAAATTAAAAAGTAAAATGACATATAAAAATGCAAAGTTGTTTTGAACTAAAAGAAAAACATAATCGCCAATACGATTATTCGTACTATCTGTATTATTTGTTGTTACTGATCTTTGGTTTCGGGTTGGTTTTTAAACAACTAATAATTTTTTCTTTGTGTGCTTTGTGGTTCGATTAATTCTTTGGGGTTGTGTAGTTGTACAATTTTTGAACTTTGATTTGTAATTTTAAATTTTGATATTTGATTTTTGAATTTTAGTGACTTTGCCGCGATAGGTTCTCGTTGGTTAAAAAATGGGGGGTGCGGCTAAGACGAAAGGATTCGGGCGAGTTCGTCCATCTCCCCTTTTGTCCTTTTTTCCGTTACGGAAACAAGAAGGTGTTTTTTCCATTCTTTTTTGAATTTTCCAAGGGCAATGCCGGCAAGGTATCCGTTTTTAACCCCCCTTTTGATTGCTTTCTCTGCTCCCGCGGGTATTTCGACAACAAACTCTCTAAAAAATTTTTGTTTATAAGGAAGATTAAGGCCGGCTTTCTGTAGTTTTTCGGCAAGGTAATGAGCTTTCTGAGTTGTTTTGTTCGCTATTTCTCTTATTCCTTCCCATCCATGCAGAGCAAGGTATATTGCGGCTGCAAAAGCGCAAAGTTGCTGGTTCGTACAGATGTTTGATGTGGCTTTTTCTCTTCTTATGTGTTGCTCACGAGTTTGCAGGACCATTACGTAACCTTCTTTCTCTTTCTTGTCTATTGTCTTCCCGGCTATTCTTCCGGGCATATTTCTTATATACTTTTTGATCGAGGTGAGTATGCCGAGATGAGGCCCTCCGAGGTTCATAGGAATACCGAGGCATTGCCCTTCTGCCGTGGCAATATCCGTTTTGTATTCTCCGGGCGTTTTTAAGAGACCAAGAGAAATCGGATCAAAATGCAATATTACAATAACGCCTCTATTCCGGGCAACTCTTACGAATTTTTCTACTTCTTCAAGGTTCCCAAGGAAGTTAGGATGCTGAATCGCTATACAGGCAGTTTTAGCGTCAATTTTACTAACCTGTTCTGCATCAGTTATGCCATCTTTAAGATACAACATTTCAAATAAATAGTTACCCCCTAGATACGTTTTTATGACTTCGAGGTAATAGGGATTAATCCCTTCGGAGACAACAACTTTGTTTCTGTCTTTTTTTATTGAAAGAGCCATAAATACAGCCTCCGCGAGAGCTGTAGCTCCATCATATATAGAAGCGTTTGAAACTTCCATTCCTGTTAATTCACAAATCATAGATTGATATTCGAAAATTGCCTGGAGAGTACCCTGAGAAACCTCCGGTTGATAAGGAGTGTAAGAAGTATAGAACTCGGCTCTCCCGGTTAGATGTTTTATAGCTGAAGGTATATAGTGATCATAAACTCCGCCTCCCGCAAAAATGATTAAACCTTTATTGAGCTTTGCTGTCTCTGTCATTTCCTTTTTTATCTCCATTTCAGACAGAGGAGGAGGAAGGTTTAAAGTTTTTCTCAATTGTAAATCTTCAGGGATGGCTGAAATTAAATCCTCTATACCCTTACCTATTGTTTTGAGCATATCTTTCTGTTGTTTTTTATTTACAGGAATAAAATTCAATCTTCTTGAATTACTTTTTTATATTCGGAAGGCGCTAGCAGTGTTTCCAATTCGGCTGGATCCGACATTTGTATTTTTACTATCCAACCAGTATCATAGGGATCTTTATTTATTAATTCAGGCTTCTTTTCAAGTTCTTTGTTAATCTTTACAATTTTTCCGGAAACAGCTGCATAAAGATCGGTTACTGTTTTTACGGCTTCAATTGTAGCAATAGAATCTCCCTGGGCCACTTCTTGACCTATCTCCGGTAATTCTATAAATACAATATCCTGCAGTTCAGACTGCGCAAAGTCCGTTATTCCTTCAGCAATCCCCTCGTTTTCTTTTCTTGCCCATTCGTGATCTTCGGTATACAAAAGACCTTTCGGTATTTTTATTTCCATTTCCCCTCCATTTTTATATTTGATTTATAAATTCAGTTGCTTCGTTTCCTATCGGAACTCTTCTTTTTAATTGTTCCTTGTTTCCAGAACGGCGTCCCGGTGATTTCTCCCTCTGTAACCATATTTCTTATTTCAATTTGTACCTTTGTTCCCTCTTTATCATACGGCTTATTTATATAACCCATAGCAATGGAAGATTCTATATTCGGAGAGTAGGTTCCGCTTGTAATTGTACCGGCTTCCTTCCCTTCCACTAATATTTTATAGCCATGTCTTGGAATTCTTTTCCCCGGCACCAAAATTCCAACAAGTTTTCTTTTTATTCCTTCCTTCTTTTGCCTTAACAAAATATCTTTACCTATAAAATTTTCTTTACCTAAAGATACAACCCAGGAAAGATTTGCTTCCAGGGGAGTTGTTTCTGCTGTTATATCATTACCATATAGACAGTACCCCATTTCAAGTCTAAGGAGATCCCTGGCACCTAAACCACAAGGAGAAAGATTGTATTCTTTCCCTTCTTTTATAACTCTGTCCCATATCTTTTCGGCTTCAGTGCTTTTGCCGTAAATTTCGAATCCATCCTCGCCTGTATATCCTGTTCTTGAAAGCAAAATTTCTTCTCCTTCTATTTTTTCTTCTTTAGCATGATAGAACTCCAACTCTGAAAGGTCGTCTTTTACGGCTCCCTTTATAATTTCCTCTGATAATGGGCCCTGCACAGCAATCTGAAAATATTTTTCGCCAACATTTTGCACCTCTACATTACCTTTCTTGTGCTCACTGATCCAGTTAAAATCTTTTTCCTGGTTTGACGCATTAACTACTACTAAATATTTTCGCCCAAGATTATACACAAGGAGGTCATCTATTATCCCTCCTTTTTCATTCAGCATTACGGTATATTTTGCCTGAAAATCCTTGAGTTTAGATATATCAAATGTTACAAGCCGATTAATAAATTCTGTTGCATCGTTCCCCGTAACCTCGATTTCGCCCATATGCGACGTATCAAATAAACCTGCAGAATTACGTACAGCTTTTGTTTCATTAAATATGGAGGAATATTGCATTGGCATTCTGTAACCGGCAAAGTTTACCATAGAGGCATTTAATTCAAGGTGTTTTTTGTATAAAGAAGTTTTTCTTTCTTTCATTTTATTTTATAAATAAATTTAGTATTGCAAACTGATTAAATTTGTCAAGGCCTTGCGTCGAAAAAGTTGCCTTATGCTTAACCGAAAAGGTAGTTACCGCGATTATTCGCTTATTTTTCCGCTTTGACATAAGGGGAATAGAATTAAGAGGTCTTAACTCAACTTCTTATTTAACCGACGGGTCTTCCGGCAAATCCAATTCCTTATAAAGTTCTCTTCTGCCGCTCTTATCTCCTTCAATTATCTTTCGGGCATAAACGGCAACGTCTTTAGCATATTCTCTCGGCACACAAATAACCCCATCGCCATCTGCAACAATAACATCACCCGGGCGAACTAGTACACCTCCGCATTCTATGGGTAAATTAACCGACTCCACCTCGTTACGTCCCGGCCTTATACCACGACCTACCTTTCTCAAATAAAGAGGGATCCCTTCGGTTATAATTTCATCAGTATCTCTTGATGTCGCATCAGTTACCACCCCCACACATCCATGTAATTTCCAATTCATAATATTAAACGAACCAATAGAACCCACGTCATTATCAGAATCATCTATAACTAAAGCAGACCCTTCCCTGAGCAGAGAAACAAAAGGTTCAGAGGAAAGCTCGTTATACCAATTGCTAACCCACTTATCATATTCTTCTTCAGGCATTTTACCTGGGAGCGGTTCGTTGGCAGGCATGTATCGAACGGTAACGACTATCCCAGTAAAACGATGAGTGAAATCCTTTGTGTCCCTCCACAAAGGATGGATTTCGGGATCCATCAACCCAATATTGTGAAGACCGAAAGCATCCATACCGTCACAAACATCGGCAACCCTTAAACCCTCAAATGCTTTTAAAATTTTATTGTCTTCCTCAATTGTATATACCTCTGTTCTTATAAATCTTTTCCCATCACGTAAATCTTTTGTTTCAGCTGTCTCGGTTCCCCCCGCTTTAAGATTAAACGTTTCTAATAAAAATATAAAAACAAACAAAAAAAACCAAAAACACCTTAATTTAACCATATCTCCTCCTGAATATTTAACTGTTTCAGAAAATCTTATTAATTAACAAACATCTTTAATAACCAAAAAATACATTAAATTTTATACTTTGACCAACTTCCCAATGAAATTACTCCCCTTTTTCTTTTACCAAAGAAAAAAGCAAGATTGAAGCTAATCCCGCAAGAGATGAGCCATATGTAAAAGCCACTAAAGAACCGAACTTTTGCCATATAAAACCAAAAATTACACTCGATGGAAATGCAGCGATTCCAACTGCCAGATGATAGAAGCCGAATGCGGTTCCCTGAAATTTATCGCTAACAAGGTCACTCACAAACGCTTTTTCTACCCCTTCCGTAAGTCCAAAATATATTCCATAAAGAGCAAACAACCCCCATATATGAAAAATCCGGGAAGAAAGCCCAAAACCCAAATATATAAGTGCGTAAACAACCCAACCGCTCACTATCACTTTTCGCCTTCCAACCCTGTCAGACCACTCTCCCCCGGGTACCGAAGTTGTCATCTTGACAAAATGAAGCACAATCCAGAGAAGAGGAATAAGAGAAGTTGCAACCCCGGCATCCTTTGCTCTTAAAATAAGAAAAGCGTCGGATGAATTCCCGAGAGTAAAAAGGATAAGAATTAAAAGATAAGTCTTAAA
>Ga0315539_1003337_pt1 | contig 11300 bp, 12 predicted proteins | sample SalMarSW160150MG_FD_203097 | JGI IMG/M metagenome (GOLD analysis project Ga0315539, IMG submission 203097) | Salt marsh sediment microbial communities from the Plum Island Ecosystem LTER, Massachusetts, United States - Salt Marsh Sediment SW1601-150 ... | reverse complement strand
ATCTGTATGTTATAGAAGATGCGGCTCAAGGGCATGGTGCTGAATACAAAGGACGGAGGATTGGAAGAATTGGAGATTTGGCATGTTTTAGTTTCTTCCCTGGAAAGAATCTTGGTGCGTATGGGGATGCAGGTGCTGTAGTAACAAATAATGATGAGCTGGCAAAAAAGGCCAGAATGTTTGCCAATCACGGTAGAATGGAAAAATACAACCACGAATTTGAGGGAATGAATAGCCGTCTTGATGGACTGCAGGCTGCAATTCTTGATGTTAAATTAAAATATCTTGATAAATGGATTGAGAGAAGAAGAGCAATAGCCAAAATGTATGATACAGGGCTAAAAGATGTCGTTATTACTTCAAGTGCTCTGCCTGAAGTAAGACACGTATATCATCTTTATGTTATTCGAATAAGAAACAGGGAAAGAGTAAAAGAGCTTTTAGCGGAGAAAGGGATTGCAACAGGAATACATTATCCGGTTCCGCTTCCTTTTCTGAAGGCTTATAGCTACTTAGGACATAAGCCTGCAGATTTTCCAGTTGCCTATTCTATAAAAGATGAAATATTAAGTTTGCCGATCTATGGAGATATGACAGATGAACAGGTTGAGTATGTCATAGCCAGCCTCAAGGATATTGTGAATAAGATGTAGCTGTAAAAGGAGAACGCATGAAACACAATAAACTTAAAAAAATCAAGTTTGCTTTAATCGGCTGTGGAGCCATTGCTAATAAACATATAGTAGCGATCAATAGGCTTAATAACGCTGAAGTTGTCGGCGCTTATGATATCGATTCTCATGCTGTGCGGGCGTTCGGCGAGAAAAATTCAATTCCGACATTTACTGATGTTGAGGCAATGATAGAAAAAACGAAACCAGATGTTTTAAATATTCTGACGCCATCAGGTATCCATGCCGAGAATATATTTGAGTTTATCCCTTTTCATAAGCACTTTGTTGTGGAAAAACCGTTGGCGCTGAGGCTTGATCAGGTTGATAGAATAGTTGAAGAGTGCGATGCAAACGGAATCAAAATATTTGTGGTTCAGCAGAATCGTTTCAATCCTCCCATCCAAAAGCTCAAAGAGGCGCTGCACAAGGGGCGGTTTGGAAAGCTTGTATTAGGGACAATTAGGGTCAGATGGTGTAGACAGCAGGCATATTATGACCAGAAATCGTGGCGAGGAACATGGGCATATGATGGGGGTGTTTTTACCAATCAAGCCAGTCACCATATAGATATGCTGATATGGTTAATGGGCGAGGTTGAAAGCGTGATGGCAAAAACAGCTACAAGACTTGTCAATATAGAGGCGGAAGACACCGGCGTTGCTATCTTGAGGTTTAAAAATGGCGCATTGGGTATACTTGAAGCAACAACTGCTACAAGGCCAAAAGACCTGGAAGGCTCCGTAAGCATACTTGGGGAAAAAGGTTCGGTTGAAATTGGCGGTTTTTTTATGAACGAGCTTAAGACATGGAATTTTGACGAAATCGATGACATGGATGCTGAAATATGGGGTAAGTTTTCAAAGGTTCCTAATGAAACCGCATGGAATCATACTCAGTTTTTTAAAGATGTGCTGGATAGCTTGATAAATGAGAAAAGAGGATTAATTGATGGATTTGAGGGCAGGAAATCTGTTGAGTTGATAAACGCAATATACGAATCAGCAGAAACAGGCAAAGAAGTTATATTGCGATTTGCCCCTAAAAAATGCAAGCTAGGAATGGCCAATGATAAGTAAAACAGCAATTATTTATCCGGGAGTACAATTGGGTAAAAACTGTTTAATAGAGGATTTTGTAATCATCGGTTCTCCTCCAAGAGGATACAACACAGGTGAGCTTGAAACAATTATTGGCGACAATGCCATAATAAGATCTCATACAGTTATATATGCAGGAAACAGGATTGGCAATAATTTTCAAACAGGCAATAAGGCTAATATCAGGGAACTAAATGAGATAGGCGATGATGTAAGCATTGGAACATTATCGGTTATTGAACATCATGTAAAGATCGGACATGGTGTAAGGATTCATACACAAGTTTTTATTCCCGAATACTGTGTTCTTGAAGAGGGGTGCTGGATAGGTCCTAATGTGGTGCTGACAAATGCAAAGTATCCCCGCTCCAATAATGTAAAGGAATCATTGCGTGGTGTACACGTTAAAAAAAATGCAAAAATTGGAGCTAATGTAACGGTGTTGCCAGGAATTATTATAGAGGAAAACGCACTTGTTGGCGCAGGATCTGTGGTCACTAAAGATATCTATAAGGACACTGTTGTAGCAGGAAATCCTGCAAAGATTATTAAAAACATTACAAATATCAAAGCTTACAGCTCGTGATGATATAAATGCGAATTACTTACATACATCAATATTTTTCGACCTTAGATTCTGCTGGCGGAGTACGTTCGTATATTTTTTCAAAATATCTCGCTTCTAAAGGACATGCGGTTACAATTATAACCTCGGATAATTCCTTGCCTGAGAAATACAAAAGTATGAAAAAATTTGAGGTAGATGGAATCGAGGTTATAAGTGTAAAAACCAACTACGCTCCTAAACTCAATTTTACACAGAGGGTATTGGCATTCATAAAGTTTATGATATTCTCCAGTTATCTGGCTCTAAAAACTTCACAGGATATTATTTTTGCTACAAGCACTCCTTTAACAGTAGCCCTTCCTGGATTGGTTGTTAAATTTATAAAAAGAGTACCATTTGTTTTCGAGGTTAGGGACTTATGGCCTGATGTTCCAATTGAACTTGGAATAATAAAAAACAGTTTGCTGATTTTTATACTGAAATTATTTGAAAAGATTGCATATCGTTTTGCAGATAGAATAGTATGTATTAGCGAAGGTATAAGGGAGAAAATTCCCATCCCGGACAAGAAAAAAGTATGCGTTCCCACTGGTTGTGATCTTGACCTATTCAACACTAACAAGAATTCTAGGTGGAAACAAGAGGCCGGTATTGCTAGTAGATCTCTTTTTGTGTTCACGGGTGCCATAGGGGTTGCGAATTGTCCAGAATACTTGATGGAAGCTGCAAAAATATTAAAGGGAAAAAAATTGGAAGACATTTCTATAGCCTTTGTTGGAAATGGAAGTGCGAAAGAAGGAGTAAAAAAAATGAAAGATTCGTATCACCTTGATAATGTATTCATATTTAACCCTGTACCAAAAAGAAGGCTGCCTGAGATATTAGCTTCGGCCGATGCTGGGATAATTCTCCATGGATTAAGCCCTACATACAGGGAAACTGCCTCACCCAATAAATTTTATGATTATATAGCCGCTGGTTTACCTATAATTTTTAACTTTCAAGGGCCCTTAAAAGATTTAATTTTGGAAAAAAGAGCAGGTTACTATGTTGATTACCAATCGCCTGAACAATTGAGTGAGGTGTTATTGCATATCTCACGCAATAAATCAGAAGCTTTGGAGTTTGGTAAAAATGCACGTCTTCTGGCTGAAGAAAAATTTGATCTAAAAAAAATAGTTGTTCAGTTCGAAAATGTTTTAGTTGATTGCTATAGAAATATTCATACGCAGTAATTTGGATGTTATTATCTTTTTGAAATTAAGGTATGAATTAAAATAAAGATTTCAAATAGCATGAAGAAATGAAAGAACCCAAAAAATTCTCCCCCATCTTTTATAATAATATTGTGCCCTGACGTTTTTGCCTGAGAAGACATGCTTGGTTTTAAATCATATACAAATCACACCAAACGCCTCTTTGATCTGGCAATCGCCATTATTTTGTTGATTCCTACTTCACCTCTAATGATAGTTATCACTTTTTTAGTGCGAATTAAAATTGGAGCACCAGTCCTTTTCCGCCAGGTACGGCCTGGATTTCATGGCAACCCTTTTACCATCTATAAATTCCGCACCATGATGGATGGGTGGAATGAAGGAGGAGGGAATTTGTTGCCGGATGGGAAGCGCCTAACTGGCCTGGGACGTTTCTTGCGAAGATTCAGTCTGGATGAACTTCCTGAATTATGGAATGTGCTAAAGGGTAATATGAGTTTAGTAGGACCACGGCCTTTATTAGTTGAATATTTAGATAGATATACACCAGAACAGGCACGACGACATGAGGTAAAGCCAGGAATAACTGGATGGGCGCAGGTGAATGGAAGAAATGCTATAACATGGGAAGAGAAATTTAAGTATGACGTCTGGTATGTGGATAATTGGAGCTTGTTGCTGGATATAAAAATCATTTTTATGACAATTTTCAAAGTCATAAAAGGAGAAGGAATTAATCAGCCAGGGCAAGCGACGATGGAGGAGTTTAAAAAATAAATTTAACACCATTGGTTTCTGTATGTTATTCTTAAAAAGTTAAGAGTTATTAGACTGGAGGGAAAAATGAATTTAATCATTGTAGGTGCAGGAGGTCTTGGGAGAGAAATTTATTCATGGCTTTCTCAGGAGATCAAGGAAAAACCAAATTATAAAATAAATGGTTTTATTGATGATAATCTAAATGCCTTGGATAAGTTTGATTACCCAGTAAAAGTGATTGGAACAATTACTAATTATCAGCCTAAACCAGGGGAAAAACTTATTTTATCTATTCTTGATCCTAAAGCGAAAAAACGAATCGTTAGATCTTTATCTAAAAAAGGAGCAAAATTCTTCAAACTAATACATCCAACTGCCATAATAGGAAAGAATGTTAATATAGGTGAAGGATGTATTATTTGCCCAAATTGTGTCTTATCTAGCGATATTCAAATAGGTGATTTTGTGTTCATTAATATAAGTTCAAATATAGGCCATGATGCTATTATTGGGGATTTTACTTCGATCAATGTAAATGTAGATATTATGGGGAGAGTAAAAGTTGGAAGAGAATGTTTATTTGGTGTTGGCGCTAAAGTTATTCCCGGAAGAAAAATTGGAGACAATGTTGTCATTGGAGCAGGAAGTATTGTAATAAGAAATTTTAAATCAAATATAACAATATTTGGGAACCCAGCTAAAACTCTCCTCGTTCAAAAAGATGGATAAAAATGGATTTTAGAAACCACTTATATTGATTGAATGATATGGCCCCCTGATAGAGTAGACACATTACAGAGGTATAGTTGATCACTAATGATGAGAGACCATTCCAACCTTTATAGGATGGCATTTATGAAGGAGGATTAATATGAATTGTCATATAAAACATATAGAATATTATCTCCCAGATAAAATTTTAGATAATAAAAAATTAGAAAATGAATTCCTTGAATGGAATTCATAGAAAATTGAAAATAAGATAGGAATCAGAGAAAGACATATTGTGAATGAAGACGAAACAGCACTTGATTTAGCATTTAAAGCAAGTGAAAAAGTCTTTCAATATTATGATAGGAAGAACATTGATTTTCTTTTATTGTGTACACAAAGTCCTGATTATTATATGCCTACATCTGCTTGTATTCTTCAAGATAAATTAGAATTACGTACTGACATCGGTGCTTTGGATTTCAATTTAGGATGTTCAGGCTACATATATGGGTTAGCCCTTTCTAAGGGTCTCATAAGTTCTAAAATTGCTAAAAATATTCTTTTAATTACATCAGAAACTTATTCTAAACATATTTATCCAAAAGATAGAAGTAATAGGACAATCTTTGGTGATGGTGCAGCAGCCACTATTATAGAAAAATCAAAAGAAAATGGCATATTTGAATTTTCATTGGGGACTAATGGTAAAGGTTATAAAAACCTTATTGTACTAAATGGGGGGCTAAAATATAGATATGATCCAAATGCTGAAGAAATAAAAGATAATTCAGGTAATATCAGAACAAATAACAATTTATATATGAATGGACCAGAGATTTTTAATTTTACGATTGAAGCTGTACCAAAAGTTGTAAAAGATGTTTTGGGAAAGAATAGAACCACCATCGATGAATTGGATTATATTATTTTTCACCAAGTTAATAAATACATTCTTGAATATTTAAGAAAAATCACGAAAATTCCAAAAGAAAAATTCTGTATTAATTTACTACATACTGGAAATACTGTTTCTTCTACCATACCAATAGCTATCAAAGATTGTTTAATTAATAATAAAATTAGAAAAGAAAATAAAATATTAATACTGGGCTTTGGCATTGGTTATTCTTGGGGGGCAACTATCATTAAGATATAATATTTATAATTAAAGAAATTCCTTGCATTTTTTGTAATAATTTATAAACAAAAAACTTAAAAAGGAGAGGAATAAGTAATGAAAAGAGAAGAGTTCTTGCAAGAATTAATGGAAATTTTAGAGTTAGAAGATTCTAAAATCGACATAAAAACAAACATTAAAGATTTAGATGAATTTGATTCTCTATCTTTACTTTCGATCATCGCATTTATTGATGAAAAATTTGGTAAAGTATTTACCTCTGATCAGTTAGCTTCTATAACCACTGTAGAAAGTCTTATGGAACTAATTGGATTTGAGCATTTTGAATAGTTTTTCATAAAAAAACTTAGAAAAACAATTGATATAATTGGAATCGTTGAAAGAAAATTTGCCAATAAAAACACTTGTTCCTAAAATCTTTGTTATAAAGACGCTATAAAATTATATTATCTGGTTTTGGTGTAGGTCTTTCTTGGGCCATGGCGCTATTAGAAATTTCGAATTTTCATATTTCAGACTTAGTTGAGGTGTAACATGGTAAATATATTTTCATTAAAGGGAAGAACTATATTAATTACTGGTGCTTCTTCTGGTATAGGACGGCAATGTGCAATTACTGCAAGTCAATTGGGAGCCAATATAATTCTAGTTGCTAGAAACAAGCAAAAGCTTGAAGAAACTTATTCCAAATTAGAAAAAGGAAAGCATTTGTTCTTTTCTCAAGATATAACTGAATACAACAAACTTGAAGAAATTGTAAAAGAAGCAGTTGAAAATATAGGAAAAATTTCAGGCTTTGTTCATTCTGCTGGAATAGAAATGACTCTCCCATTAAAAAATATAACATCAACTCATTATGAAAAAGTCTTCTCCATAAATGTAATCTCTGGTTTTGAATTAGCTAAAATAATTTCTAAAAAAAAATATTTAAATGAAAATGGAGCAAGTTTTGTTTTAATTTCTTCAATTATGGGAATGTTTGGTCAAGCAAGCAAAGTAGGATATTGTAGCAGTAAAGGAGCCTTAATTTCGGGAGCTAAAGCTATGGCCTTGGAACTAGCTCCAAAAAATATCAGAGTAAATTCTATTCTCCCCGCTGTTATCAAAACCGAAATGTCAAAAAAACTATTCGATGTGATTCCTGAGGAAGCAAAAATTTCAATAATAAACATGCATCCATTAGGCCTGGGAACACCAGAAGATGTCGCAAACGCGTGTATTTTCCTTTTATCTGATGCGTCAAGATGGATAACAGGTACTAATCTTATAGTTGATGGCGGTTATTCGGCAGCATAATGTTGTTATATTTTTAAATATCTATGAGCGAATTGCATTTCTCTCATACAATTAGGATTGATTATTCAAATATGCTTGAACGGATGTTTTTTTAATGAACAGCAAAATCGCTATTATAAAAAAATTGTTGATGTAGTCGAAAAATATGAAAAACCTATAATTATAAATAATGGTAAAACATTAAGTATGAAAGTTGAAAGAAATATAGATAGTAATTGCATTTTCGCTTCTCATGGGCCAAAGCTCGTAGGCATTCTCATATATGCACAAAATACATCAAAAAATATTCAAGTACTTCATATCGCTATAGATGAAGATTATACAAGCAAAGGTAATTTTGCAAATATTATACTATCAAGTAAGATGGTTGATAAATTAAAAGAAATTACTCGAAATATTAAGGGAATTGAAACAATAACGATTAGCTACAGTAATAACGTTTTATCTGTTTCTGATATTCCTCGTAAAAAAGATAGATAACCTTTTACATATAAATTAAAATGAATATTCCCCTTTCCAACCCTGATATTACTTCCTTAGAAAAAGAAAAAATTCTTGAGGTTCTTAGTACATCTCAACTCAGTTTAGGGCCAAAATTGGGCGAGTTTGAAAAGAAATTTGCCGCATACATTGGTTCTAAATATGCGATTGCAGTAAATAGTGGGACAAGTGGTCTCCATCTATGTATGAGAGCTCTGGGCATTAAAGATGGAGATTTGGTCTTAACAACCCCTTTTAGTTTTATCTCTTCGGCTAATTGTATTTTATTTGAGAGGGCAATGCCTGTTTTTGTGGATATTGATGAAAAAACTTTGAATATAAATGTAAATAAGCTGAAAGATAAAATAAAAGAGTTAAATTTAAAAATTAAAAAGCCAAAATCTATATTGCCAGTTCACATTTTTGGAAGGCCATGTGAAATGTATGAAATAATGGAATTAGCAGAAGAATATGAATTAAAATTGATTGAAGATGCAGCAGAAGCAACCGGAGCAGAATACCTAGCTAATAAGTCAAATATAAAAACTCAAAAGTCGAAAACTCAAGAAGGAACTCGCAATAGAATAAATAATAATCCCAGGGAAAAATATTCATTTAAAATGGAAAATTTGCAGAAAAATAAAGATAGAAAAAAATGGCAGAAAGTAGGGACATTCGGGGATTGCGGGGTTTTTGCCTTTTATCCTAATAAACAAATGACAACAGGCGAAGGGGGCATGATTGTTACAGATGATGAAAATATTTATAAATTGTGTAGAAGCATGAGAAATCAGGGACGCTCTGAAGACGGAGCCTGGCTCCAGCATGAAAGGCTTGGTTATAATTACCGGATAAGTGACATTAATTGTGCTTTAGGAATTGCTCAATTAGAAAGAATTGATGAAATTTTACCAAAAAGAGAAAAAGTCGCAAGATTATATAATGAAAGACTAAGAGTATTTGAAGAATTAATTATCCCTGAATTTGAAGAAGGTAAGAAAATAAGCTGGTTTGTTTATGTAGTTAGGTTAATTGATAAATATTCACGACGAGATAGAGATTTAATTCTAGCGAAATTAAAAGAAGCAGGGATTGGTTGCAGTAACTACTTTACACCGATTCATCTCCAGCCATTTTATCGAAAGATGTTTGGGTATAAAAAAGGGGATTTTCCTGTAACAGAAGAGGTTTCAGAGAGGACTATTGCCTTGCCTTTTTATAATAATTTAAAAGAAGAACAAATTGTTTATGTATGTGAAAGTTTAAGAAGGATTATTCATTCACTTTGAATAAGAAATATGATATTCAGAATTGTATACGATTATATTAGATGGGGAATGGTCGATTATATCAAGTGGCTTAGCTAAAAATAAGGGGGGAAAGATTAAAATGGGAATTAATCAGAATTTGTTGAAACGAATATTCAGAAAAAGCGTCTTTAAAAGGAGAGCATTCTTTTTTATCTCTGATATTTTATTGATTTCGTTCTCAATGTATATTTCTTTCTGGCTTAGATTCAATGGTGCAATTCCAGATCAATTCAAAAAAACTTTGCCATATTTTATTCTACTAGCATTAGGAATTAAAATTTTCTTTTTAATCTTATATAATCTTTATGATATTTCCTGGAGATTTGTAAGTCTTGAAGAGTCAGTGAAAGTCTTGAAGGCTCTGTCTCTTGGCACATTAACCTTAGGCATGTCATTATACTTCCTGAGGCTCTCCATACCATTTACAGTATTCCCTCGGTCTGTTTTATTAATTGATTATGTGTTTTCTCTTATTTTAATTGGTTCTCTTCGAATCTCTAAGAGGATGATATTGGAAGGCATAAAAAGTACCCTTAAATCTAAGAAGGAAAAAGTCAAAGTCTTGATAATAGGTGCTGGAAGCGCGGGAGAACAGATGATAAGGGAAATGATAAGGAATAAAAAATCAAATTATCTGCCTTTAGGATTTATCGATGATGACCCTGCCAAACAGGGCATCAAGATTCATGGTGTTAAGGTTTTGGGAAAAAGAGAAGACATCCCAGATATCATTAAAAATGATAATATTGATGAGGTCCTTATTGCTCTTCCTTCTGCCCATTCTAGAGATATTAGAGAAATCGTAAAGATTATCAAAGAATCCGAAAAGATGGAGACTATCAAGATATTACCCAGTACAACTGACCTGATAGATGGAAGAGTCTCACTTTCGGATATCCACAAAGTTGAATTGGAAGATCTATTAGGGCGGTCACCTGTAAAGATTGATTTAGCAGCTATCAAAGATTTTATTCACAATAAAAATGTGCTTATTACAGGGGCTGGTGGATCTATAGGTTCGGAACTGGCAAAAGCAATTATTCCATTTGATCCCAGGAATCTGGTTATCCTTGATATCGATGAGACGGAATTATTTTATCTTGTTAATAAAATCAAATATTCTAAAGCAAATGTCATTCCTGTAATTGGGGACATAAAGAATGAAACCAAAATGGAGGCTTTATACAAGAAATATTCTCCTCAGATAGTTTTCCATTCTGCAGCGTACAAACATGTTCCTATTTTGGAATTCTTTCCTGATGAAGCGGTAAAAACAAATATATATGGAACAGAAGTTGTTGCTGAACTTTCCTTGAAATATGATGTGGAGAAATTCATTTTCATCTCTACAGACAAAGCCATAAATCCTACAAGTGTTATGGGTGCTACAAAAAGGTGTGGAGAAGAAATGATTAAGTTCTTGAATCAAAAGAACACGACAAAGTTTATTTCTGTAAGATTCGGAAATGTTTTAGGGAGCAGGGGAAGCGTCATCCCTTTATTTGAGGAACAAATAAGAAAGGGAGGACCTGTGACTGTGACTCACCCAGAAATGAAGAGATACTTTATGATTACGTCAGAAGCTGTGCTGCTTGTTCTTGAGGCTTCGGCAATTGGAGAAGGGGGTGAAGTATTTGTGCTTGATATGGGAGAGCCTATCAAGATTGTTGATCTGGCTGAGGAGATGATAAGACTCAGCGGTTATGAACCCGATGTAGACATTCCAATTGTCTTCAGCCATGTGAGAGCCGGGGAAAAATTATTTGAGGAAATATTAAGTGCTGAAGAAGGAACTGAAGAAACTGAGTATGAAAAAATATTCATTGCCAGGGATTCTAGGGGGGCAAGATCTAAGGATTTAATAGAGAAAATAAAACATCTTATTGAAATGAGCGACCAGGATGTGAGGAAAGATGAGATTGTAAGATTGCTGAGGGAAATTGTTCCTGCTTACACGCCAGCCCAAAATAAATCGCTAATCAATTACTGGTAGCACACTGAATATATACTTTAATTCTTTTTTTTGTTAAATTCAGAGCTTGCGAGT
>Ga0315539_1003335_pt1 | contig 11309 bp, 10 predicted proteins | sample SalMarSW160150MG_FD_203097 | JGI IMG/M metagenome (GOLD analysis project Ga0315539, IMG submission 203097) | Salt marsh sediment microbial communities from the Plum Island Ecosystem LTER, Massachusetts, United States - Salt Marsh Sediment SW1601-150 ... | reverse complement strand
ATAATTTTCGGCAGCATTTATCAGAAATTTCTGTTTTTTTAAATTCACAGCCTCTTCAGGATCACCAAAATAATTATTCTTCCGCGTTTTAACTTCTACAAAAACTATTTCATTTTTATCAAGAGCTATAATATCAATTTCTTTATGTCTTGTTCTCCAGTTCATCTCCAGGACCTTATACCCCCGGGACTTAAGATAATCAACTGCTATCAATTCTCCCTTTTTCCCAAGTTCAATATGCTCTGACATAAGATACTGTTAACGTTTAAAAGATTATTTTACTTGTTTGAGAGTCTACTGACATTTTAATCCGCCTGCCTAAAATTAAGGCCATATTTGGCCTAATGTGCCCTGCAGGAAAATTAAAAATAACCGGATAATTATATTCTTCAACAGCTCTATATAATATTTCATAAGCACTTTCTCCAAAAGCGACGGGTGAGTCTTTCATTCTGTTCATCTGTCCGATTATCAGGCCTCTTAAATTATCCAGCTTTCCGCTTAACTTAAAGTTTGAAATCATTCTGTCAACATGATAAAGGTATTCATTCACATCTTCAATAAAAAGTATTTTGTCCTTTGTGTCAATTTCCAGGCTGGTTCCCTGCATACTATACAAAACTGATAAATTACCCCCTATTAATACACCTTCTGTTTCCCCCTGTCTGCTTTGAAAATGTGAGTTTATCACGTATTCTGCTTTTCCTCCGAACAAAATATTTTTTAATGAGTTAAGCGACTTGCTCCCCTTTTCATTTTCAGGAAAATTCCCTGGCATTACAGCATGAATACTCTCACATTTAATGTTCTTCTGCAAAAAAGAATGAATTACTGTAATGTCACTAAATCCTACAATCCACTTCGGATTCTGCCTGAACTTTTTAAAATCAATTTTATTAATAATTCTTAAAGTCCCATAACCACCTCTTGCACAAATAACAGCTTTAATATCCTCCATGTCAATAACATTCTGGAAATCGTCTCTGCGTTGCTTATCATTACCGGCAAAAGTATTCTTTCTCTTATAAATATTCCTGCCCAGTTCAACTTTTAAACTCCAATCGTTAAAAATCTTAATTGCCCTTGCTATCTTTTTTTCTGTTATTTTGCCTGCCGGAGCAACAATAGCAATAGTATCATTTTCCTTTAAAAATGGAGGTGTAATCATAGGCTAACGAATTTTCTTTCTTAAATCAGCAGGTTTGAATATCTTTGGCAATTTAATAAATCTTTATGTACTTTACAGAAAAATAAATACCAGTTAAAAGTCTTTGATTTAAAATGGAAAACTATAAGCGCCATCTTGTCACAGCAGCACTTCCGTATGCAAACGGACCAATACATATAGGGCATCTGGCAGGAGCATACATTCCTGCTGATATTTATGTAAGATATTTAAGGCTTAAAAATGAAGATGTTCTTTTTATATGCGGTTCAGATGAACATGGTGTTCCAATTACCATTAAAGCCAGGCAGGAAGGCGTAACTCCCCAGAATATTGTAGACAGATATCATAAAATGAATAAGAAAGCATTTGAGGATTTTGGAATTTCCTTTGATATATATTCCAGAACAACCGCCAAAACACACTATCAGCTGGCATCAGAAATATTCAGCAATTTGTATGAAAAGGGAGAATTTATTGAAAAGACAACTAAACAATACTTCGACGAAGAAGCTGATCAGTTTCTTGCCGACAGATATATTACAGGTATATGTCCTTATTGCGGAAAGGACTCTGCTTATGGAGATCAGTGTGAGAGCTGTGGCACATCACTTAGTCCGATTGATTTAATTAATCCAAAATCCACAATCAGTGGTTCCGAACCTGTACTAAAAGAAACTAAACACTGGTTTTTACCATTAGATAAGCATGAGAGTTTTTTAAAAAAATGGATTCTTGATGATCATAAAAACTGGAAAGCTAACGTCTATGGCCAGTGTAAGTCCTGGCTTGATCAGGGTCTTCAGCCACGTGCTGTAAGCCGGGACCTGGACTGGGGTATTCCTGTTCCGGTGAAAGGAGCCGAAGGAAAAGTGTTATATGTCTGGTTCGATGCCCCGATAGGATATATTTCAGCAACCAAAGAATTAACAAATGAATGGGATAAGTACTGGAAAGACAAAGAAACCAGACTGGTCCATTTTATCGGGAAAGATAATATTGTATTCCATTGCATTATATTCCCGGTAATACTCAAAACCGAAGGCAGCTATATATTACCTGATAATGTGCCTGCAAATGAATTCCTGAATCTTGAAGGAGACAAAATTTCAACATCGCGTAACTGGGCCGTATGGTTATACGAATACCTGAAAGATTTTAAAGATAAACAGGATGTTCTTCGCTATGTACTATGTGCCAATGCACCTGAAACAAAGGACAATGATTTTACCTGGAAAGACTTCCAAACAAGAAATAATAATGAACTTGTCGCCATTCTGGGTAACTTTGTTAATCGCACATTTGTGTTAACGCATAAATACTTCAAAGGCAAAGTGCCTGATATTAATGAACTCACTGATTACGACAAAAAAATAATTAATCAAATACCAAAAATAAAGACCTCTGTAGAAAACAGTATTGAGAATTTCCGTTTTAGAGAAGCATTAAAATATGCCATGGATTATGCGCGGTTAGGAAATAAATATCTTGCAGATACTGAACCATGGAACTTAATAAAAAAAGATGAGTCCAGGGTTAAGACTATCATGAACATATCCCTGCAAATAACAGCCAACATATCTGCGATAGTTGATCCTTTTCTTCCTTATACTGCAAATAAACTGGCCGGATTTCTGAATATTAAAAAACTTGCGTGGAACGAAATCAGCAAGATAAACCTACTGCCTCCCGGGCACAAAATAAATAAACCTGATTTACTGTTTGAAAAAATAGAAGATTCAGATATTGAAGTACAACTTAAAAAATTAAAAAAGGTGAAAACAAATAATGACAAAACCAAAGCTAAAATCAAACCACAAAAAGAAAACATAAATTTTGATGATTTCTCAAAGCTGGATATCAGGGTGGGAACGATTTTGGAAGCAGCAAAAGTACCTAAGACCAATAAGTTGCTGGAATTGAAAATTAATACAGGATTGGACACGCGGACAGTAGTTGCGGGAATTGCTGAAGATTTCAAACCTGACAATATTATCGGGAAACAGGTAATTATTCTTGCTAACCTTGAACCCCGGAATATTAAAGGTATTAAATCACAAGGTATGATTTTAATGGCTGTAGATTCCGGAGGTAAACTAACATTCATTACACCAGAAGAGACAACTGAAGAAGGTTCTGAGGTTAATTAATATCATTCTGCCAGATATTGACTGTTATACTGTAAATCAATTGATTACAAAAGGCTTCTTCTGAAAATATTTAGAAAAAGTTTATTAACTCCGATTATAAATGGTTAGAGTATTTTTCTCATCAATCTTAAGAAATCTAGGTTTAATCTACTTCGGAGACAAGGTCAGATATTTTTGTCATTATCTTAACAATATCAATAATAATAAAATTTTCAGAATAAGTAATCCTGATATCCCGCTACCCCCTGACTACCTCATTTATGAATCCTTCCGCATGGATTATAATAAATATTTTTATGGCGGTCTGGAAACCTGCAGATCACTGGTATCAATGCTGGAAAAACACATTATATTTAAAGATATTAATATTCTTGACTGGGGATGCGGCCCCGGAAGAATTACAAGACATCTTCCTGTTTTGCTCGATAAATCATGCAAGATTTACGGTACTGATTATAATAAAGATTCAATACAATGGTGCAGGGAAAATATCAAAGGGATAGTTTTTTCACAAAATAATCTGGGGCCCCCAATGGCATTTAATGACAGCTCATTTGATATAATTCTGGGTATATCAGTTTTTACACACCTTTCTGAAAAAAATCATATAGAATGGTTTAATGAACTATTAAGAATTGCAAAACAAAATGCAATTATACTATTATCAACCCAGGGGAAAGCATTCCTGTATAAATTATCAAAGGAAGAGATCAACAAATTCAATAATGGAGAACTTGTTGTCAGAGGTAAAACAAGGGAAGGCCACAGAACATTTTCAGCTTTTCATTCCCCTGAATATATAAAGAAATTAATTTCTCCTAATAAAATACTGGAATTCATTGAGGGAGGTAAATCAAACGGGAAACCTCAGCAGGATATCTGGATAATAAAGGTTATTAAATAGGCATTATATACTCAAAATCCACACAGATTTCTTCAATCCCTTGCGTATTCTTTCCAGTTCACGTATAGCTATATTAAGGTTGTCAAATGAAGAAAGTGTAACTCTGAAATAGCCGTTTTCGGTCTTAAGAATTTGTGGATTATATCCGTCATTTAACAAATCAGATTTTAATCTCTCAGCATTTTCCAGTCTTTTAAAACTTCCTGCAACAAGGTAATATTTATTTGACTGGCTTATAAAATCTTCATCTTTATAGTCTTCATCTTTATAATCTTCATCTTTATTATCTTCAGGTTCACTATAAAAAAGAGCAACTTCTTTTCTGGTGGCATTGTCAATTAGTTGTCCAAAATCATTTGCAGAATCCTGTTTTATTATTCTGCGTTTTCCGAATATGATCTTCTCATTTTCCTCACTACTGATACTATCCGGTTTACCCGGGAATAAAAAATTAAAATTTAAATTAGCCTTATATTTGGAATCTGTTAAAGGAATTATCAGAATCAATAATAAAATTAATATTACAATACTTGAGGCCACCCAGATTCCCGTCTTTTTCCAGTTAATAACTTTAACAGGTGGAATTTGAAGATTCGTGTCGTCCGGACTAACAGATTTTTCCAATTCCGATAATTCAAGATTCATCAATCCATATGAATCAATAAGATAGTTCTCATCCCTGAAAGAAAAAAACTTAATCTCCTGATCGCTTAAGTCTTTTACAAATGAACCAATACCTTCCAGTACAACCTTCTCACCCCTGTTAAGTTTAGCATTAATTTCATTTACATAGTCCTGAATTAATCTCATGGCTCTTGTAATAAATATTTTTTTCTTTTTTGCTATATAATCTACAAGAAGCCCATTATCCTTTTTTAAATCCTTTCGAAATTCAATCTCCTTTGAAGGAGGTGTCAATATTTTTTCCCCGGGGTCAATATTTGCAGGACGATATCTTGTAATAAATCCTCCGAAATGGGGTAGTATAACACATTCATTCCTCAAAATCAATTCCTTAATAAAGACAGCAATATCCAATTTTTTAAAGAATTTTTTACAATTATTATAAATATAACCTTGTCCAAAATTAATAAATAATAATCATTAAATACTTATAAAAACACATCATCTGTTTATTAACTGCAAAAAGAAAAGACTTAAATTAATATTATTAAATAGTTATTATTCGTCACCAAATATTATATTAGTAGATAATTTTAAGAATAAAATATCATGCGAAAAATCACGATGGTAGATCTTAATGCTCAATATCTTAAAATAAAAACTGAAATTAATAATGCCATACAAAATGTTATTGATTCTGCATCTTTTGTTAAAAGTCCTGTTATCACAGAATTTGAAAACGAACTGGCCGGATATCTTAAAGCAGACCATGTTATTGCATGTGGAAACGGCACTGATGCATTACAGGTCAGTTTAATGGCATTAGACTTAAAACCCGGTGACGAGGTTATTACACCTGTTTTTACCTTTATTTCAACTGCAGAAGTCATTTCTCTTCTCGGACTTAAACCCGTGCCGGCAGATGTAGATCAAAATACATTCAATATTGACCCGGCTGCTCTGGAATCAACTATCACAGATAAAACAAAGGCTGTTATCCCTGTGCATTTGTTCGGACAATGCGCAGACATGCAAAAAATTATTGACATTACATCCAAATACAATATATATATTATTGAAGATGCTGCACAGGCAATGGGTTGTGATTTTTATTTTAAAAACAATGAAAAATTGAAAGCCTCTACAATTGGTAATCTCGGATGTACCTCGTTTTTCCCTTCAAAAAATCTGGCATGCTTTGGTGACGGAGGAGCAATAATTACAAACAATGATGCATTAGCTGAAAAAATAAGAACTATTGCCAACCATGGCATGAAAGTCAAGTATTATTATGATATGGTTGGTGTTAATTCGAGATTGGATGCAATTCAGGCAGCTATACTCAGTGTAAAATTAAAATACCTTGATAAATATAATTTGGCCAGACAAAAGGCAGCGGATTTTTATGACAATGCATTTAAGGGCGTTCCCAATATTATTATACCATTGCGTGCCGTTTATTCTAACCATATATTTCATCAATACACATTAAGGATAAAAGACATCAACAGGGGTGAGCTTAAAGAGTATCTGCATTCAAAAGGTATCCCCTCTATGATTTATTATCCGGTTCCAATACATTTGCAAAAAGCATTTGCCTTTCTGGGTTATAAAAAAGGGGATTTCCCGGTTGCCGAGGAACTCAGCAGGACCGTACTTTCATTACCAATGCATACAGAACTTGATGAAGAACAAATGAACTATATCACACAATCAGTAATTGATTTTGTAAGTAAATAATTATTATGGATAAAGAATATTTTGCTCATGAAACAGCAGTAATTGATGAAGGATGCCAAATTGGAAAAGGCACGAAAATTTGGCATTTTTCACATATTATGCCTGATTGCATAATCGGAGAAAAATGTAATATTGGACAAAACGTCGTAATTTCTCCTGAAGTTGTGCTTGGCAGAAACGTTAAAGTACAGAATAATGTTTCAATTTATACAGGCGTCATCTGTGAAGATGATGTGTTCCTTGGCCCTTCGATGGTATTTACTAATATAAACAATCCCAGAAGTGCTATAGTCAGAAGAGATAAATACGTGAAGACCGTTATTGAAAAAGGTGCTACTATAGGGGCTAATGCTACTATCATATGCGGCAAAAATATTGGCAGATACTCATTTGTAGGAGCCGGAGCTGTGGTTACAAAAGATGTTAAACCTTATTCTTTAGTTGTAGGAAATCCCGCAAAACATATCGGCTGGATGAGTGAATACGGACACCGGCTGGATTTTAACGAGGAACAAATTGCCATATGCCCTGAAAGTAAAGAAAAATATCAGCTTAAAAACGGCGTTATAATTAAAATAATATGAAAAAGCTCGTATTAGTTACCGGAGGTACTGGCTATATAGGGTCCCATACTGCCGTTGAACTCATTGAAGAGGGGTTTGAAGTAGTAATCGTTGATAATTTATCGAATTCACGATTAGAAGTACTTGATGGTATTGAACAAATTACAGGAATACGGCCGCATTTTGAAAAATTTGATCTATGTGATAATGATAAAGTGGTTGAGCTATGCAAAAAGTATCCTGAGATGGAAGCTATTGTACACTTCGCTGCTTTAAAGGCTGTAGGTGAATTCCTCTTGACTACTATTATAACAACATTGTTTCATTGATTAATTTATTAAAAGCAATGATTGATTATAATATTCCTGATATGGTATTTTCTTCATCCTGCACTGTTTACGGACTGCCTGATAAATTGCCGGTGACGGAAGATTCCCCGATTAAAAAAGCTAATTCACCATACGGAAATACCAAGCAGATCTCTGAAGAAATAATTCTTGATACAATAAACGTAAATAGTAATTTAAATGCTATCTCCTTACGTTATTTTAATCCTGTTGGAGCACATAAAAGCGCACTAATTGGTGAATTACCTTTAGGGATCCCTTTAAATCTTGTTCCGTATGTTACTCAAACAGCCATTGGAATACATGATCACTTAAGGATCTTTGGAGATGATTATAACACTCCTGACGGCACAGGAGTGAGAGATTATATTAATGTTGTAGATTTATCAAGAGCGCATGTAGCAGCAATAAAAAGATTATTGGAAAATAAATGTAAGAGTAATTATGAAGTCTTTAATTTAGGAACCGGGAAAGGAGTATCTGTATTTGAAATAATCAGCACCTTCGAAAAAGCTACCGGCCAAAAGATAAAATATAAGATATACCCGAGACGCCCAGGCGATATTGATATGGTATATGCTGACACGTCTTTTTCAAACAGGGAATTAGGCTGGAAGGCAGAAATATCATTAGAAGAGACTCTTTTATCAGCCTGGAATTGGGAAAAAAACATACGAAAAAAAGTCTGAAAGACTAAACTGGATAAATATGAACAAAATAATTCTCATAACCGGTGGTGCCGGATTTATAGGCTCTCACGTTGTTCGGTTTTTTGTAAATAAATATCCGAATTACAAAATAGTTAATCTGGATAATCTTACATATGCAGGAAATCTTGAAAATCTCGTTGATATTGAATCCAAAGAAAATTATAAATTCCTTAAGGCCGACATTAATAATCCGGTATTAATAAATGAAATATTTACGGAATTCCGGTTCGATGGTATAATTCATCTTGCAGCAGAATCTCATGTTGATCGATCAATATCAGACCCAATGAATTTTATACACACAAATATACTGGGGACGGTAAATTTGCTTAATGCATCAAGAAAAATCTGGGAAGATAATTATACTAATAAACTTTTTTACCATATCTCAACAGATGAAGTATATGGTTCTATTGAAGAAGGCAGATATTTTACTGAAGAAACACCATATGACCCAAGAAGTCCTTACTCTGCCTCAAAAGCCAGCTCAGATCATTTTGTCAGAGCATATTTTAACACTTACAAACTTCCTGTAATTACTTCAAATTGCAGCAATAATTATGGACCAAACCAGTTTCCTGAAAAACTTATTCCACTAACAATCAACAATATTAAGAACAACAGGCCTATTCCTGTTTATGGCAAAGGGGAGAATATAAGAGACTGGCTGTATGTTGAAGACCATGCAAATGCTATAGATATAATTTTTCATAAAGGTGTAACAGGAGAAACCTATAATGTTGGTGGAAATAATGAATGGCGAAACATTGATTTAGTAAGAAAGCTCTGCGAAATAATGGATGAAAAACTGGGGAGGAAAGAGGGCTCATCAGCCAAATTAATAACTTTTGTCAAAGATCGTGCAGGCCATGATCTCAGATATGCAATTGATTGTACGAAATTAAAGGACAAAATGAAATGGCAGCCTTCCGTTAAATTTGAAGAGGGTTTGTCAAAAACCGTAGACTGGTATCTGAATAATGAAAAATGGTTAAATAATGTTATAACCGGTGAATATGAAAAATATTATGATAACCAGTATATTAAAAGATGATCATTCCACAGTCACTGACTTTGCAAGGTTTCTCGGCTGATCAACGTTACAACCCCTCATTACAGCAATATGATATGACAGTAATTGTAAGGGTATAACAGCTAACAAGGGTGAAAAAACAGTATCGATATCAGGAATTTCCAGCACATGATCTGCCAGATCTTTGATAACCTTATCACCTTCAGTCACAATAGCAATTACAATTCCGTCCCTTGCCTTAACTTCCTGAATATTACTTACTATCTTGTCATAGGAGTTATCTTTGGTAGCTATAACAACAACAGGCATATTATGATCTATAAGTGCTATAGGACCATGTTTCATTTCAGCTGCCGGATACCCTTCAGCATGAATGTAAGATATTTCCTTTAGTTTTAATGCTCCTTCCAAAGCAACAGGAAAGAAATAACCCCTTCCCAGGTATAAAAAATTATTTGCTTCTTTGTATAAAGTCGCAATTTTTTTGAAATCCTCATCCATCTTAAGAATATTTTCAATCTTCTCAGGTACTTCAGTCAAATACTTAATGTATTTAACATATACCTCGTCAGATAAAATGCCTTTCTTATGTCCTAATAAAATCGCCATCATTGCCAGGACAGTAACCTGAGCTGTAAATGCCTTTGTTGAAGCTACTCCAATCTCAGGCCCCGCATGAGTATATACTCCAGCATCTGTTTCGCGCGGGATGCTTGATCCTACGACATTGCAAATTCCAAGTACCAAAGCACCAGCCCGCTTTGCCAGATGAATTGCAGCCAGTGTATCTGCAGTTTCTCCGCTTTGACTAATTGCTATGATAACATCATCTTTATTTATTACCGGATTCCTGTATCTAAATTCAGAAGCATACTCAACCTCTACCGGGATTCTTGCCAAATCTTCAAACAGATATTCCCCCAGCAATCCTGCATGCCATGAAGTCCCGCAGCCTATAATGATTATTCTCTTAGCGTCAATAAGTCTTGGTAATACATTAAATAGTCCGCCCAGGCGAATGCTTGAATTATCTGAGGCTACTCTTCCTCTGAATGTATCCAGTATAGAACGAGGTTGCTCAAAAATCTCTTTTAGCATATAATGAGTGAATCCGCCTTTGTCAATTTCTCCAATATCTATATCCAGTTTTTGAATTATAGGAGTCTGGGGATCGTTTCTAACTGTTTTCAGTGTTAATTCATTTTTCGTAATAATTGCTACATCATCATCATTCAAATAAATTACACTTTTAGTGTATTCAACAATAGGTGTAGCATCCGAGGCCAGAAAGTATTCCTCATTTCCAACACCAATTACCAATGGACTGCCTCTCCTTGCAGCGATAATCTTATCAGGTTCATCCGTACACATTATTACTAATCCATATGCCCCAACGACTCTGGATAAAGCTAGTCTTACAGCCATTTCTGCTTTAACCTTCCCTTTTAAATATATATACTCCATTAAATTAGCCAGTACTTCTGTATCTGTCTCACTTTTAAATATTACACCTCTGTTTTTAAGTCTTTCCTTAAGTTTTGCATAATTTTCGATTATGCCATTATGTATAAGAATAAACTTACCTTTTTCCGAGGAATGGGGATGGGCATTTACATCATTTGGCTCACCATGAGTAGCCCATCTTGTATGCCCTATGCCTATATGTCCCGATAAATCCTTATTTTTTACATATTCCTCTAAATCACTGACCTTCCCTTTACATTTATAGATTAGTGGTTTCTTATTTAAAATCGATATCCCGGCAGAATCATATCCGCGATATTCCAGACGCTTTAGTCCGTTTATTAAAACAGGGTATGCTTCCCTGTCTCCTATATAACCTACAATTCCACACATTTTTAAGTTTCTTAAGGTATTTTAGTATAAAATATATCTAATCTTATTTTATTATTTGAATTATTGCCACTGGCCAGTACAACTCTATCAGCTTTTGTAATATTATACGTTAAAAAACTGGTAGTCTCATCATAGGTTCCGACAAATAGACGTAAATCATTATATTCATTGCCATTAACGAGGCTCTGAATATAATTACCTATATTAAATTTATAA
>Ga0315539_1003334_pt1 | contig 11313 bp, 13 predicted proteins | sample SalMarSW160150MG_FD_203097 | JGI IMG/M metagenome (GOLD analysis project Ga0315539, IMG submission 203097) | Salt marsh sediment microbial communities from the Plum Island Ecosystem LTER, Massachusetts, United States - Salt Marsh Sediment SW1601-150 ... | reverse complement strand
CCATGCAAATCTCATCACTACTTACTGAAAAATTCCCAACTGTCTGGCCTGTTTCTTCTGCTTGTGCTTCAATCTCTGTTAAATCAATTACCTGTGGAAAAATAAGTTCTCCGTTTTTTGTTATACTCCATTCCACTTCCTCTTCTTCAACTTTAAACCTAACTTTATACAACCCATTTTCTTCTAATGTTTCTATTAAAGAAATGGGGGTTTGCCCTTGCAAAATGTTTTCATCAATAAAACTTATTACTCTTTGACCTGCTTCTTCCAAAGATAAAACCTTTCCTTCTTCTTCTACTGCCTCTTCTTCTGCCGAAGGCCTTGTATAATTGGTGTAAATAATTACTCCAGCAATTAAAAGACCAACTGCAATAATAATGACTGGTATTGTTTTGTTATTCATAATGTTTTAGTTTACCAAATAATTTATTCTTTGGCAACCCTGATTTATTAAATTCATATTTAAGCAACGCGCCATAATCAATTTCAACATTGATAATGTTTTTATTAGATATTTTCTCAATATGCTTTATCAGCGCTCTCAAAGAATTATGACTGGCAACTACTAAAACGTTTTTTCCTCGTTTTAAATCTTTCTTTATATATCTGCGATAAAAAGGAACTGCTCTTCTAAATGTCTTTTTTAAGTTCTCACCGCCAGGAGGAATATTTTTAAAACCTCTCCGCCAGAGATGAATCTTTTCTTTTCCATATTTCTTCATCATCTTCTTTTTATTCTCTCCTTGCAATTTTCCATAATACCTCTCATTCAAGCTTTCTGAAATATATACTGGAATGTATTTCTTATTTATCTTCTTAAAACTGGCCCACCTTTTCATTTTCCCCTTATCAAGATGAATAAAGATAGGATATTTAGAAATATAATCTAACATTTTTGCGACGCTGTCCTGATTTCTGAACAAAGGCGAGGAATAAATAACATCTATCTTATTCTTAAATATCTTTTTGGACATTTTCTTTGCTTTTTCGTCCTGGCCTTCCATCAAAGGAACATCCACCCAGCCAGTGAATCTATTTTCCAAATTCCATTGAGATTTAAAGTGCCTTAATAAAAATAACTTAGCCATAGTTTTTTAATTATAATTCATTTTCAATTTTTAATAAACGGTTGTATTTTGCCAATCTTTCTTTTTTATACGGAGCTCCTGATTTAATAAATTCAGCTCCAGATCCTACTGCTAAATCAGCAATAAAGCTGTCAGTTGTTTCTCCAGACCTATGGGAAACAATGATTTTCCATCCATATGATTTAACTAACTTTATTGCTTCAAATGTTTCGGTTATAGTTCCTATCTGATTAATCTTAATTATTGCTCCATTGCAGGCTTGTTTGGCTTTAGCTTGTTTAATTCTTTTAATATTTGTGCATAAAAGATCATCTCCAACAATAACAACATTTAACTCTTTGGTAATACTCTTAAAGCTTTCCCAATCATCTTCTGAAAAGGGATCTTCAAAAAAGATAATTGGGTAATCTCTTATTAATCCTTGATAAAATTCCAGGTGATACATGCCTTTTTTAATTTCTGAAGCTGCGCAATCCAAGCCAATCTTTATATCACATCCTTTTGCTGCTTGCATTATAAAGTCTAAGGCCTGCCTAATATCATTAATCGGCGGAGCAAACCCTCCTTCATCCCCTATCACCATCCCCTTTTTTCCTATTTCTTTATTTAGGATATTTTTCAAATTATGATAAATATCTTTTCCTGTTTGAAAATTCTTTGAAAAAGAACCTTTATTAGAAACAATCATAAATTCCTGAACATCTAAATTATTATGAGCATGAGCTCCCCCGTTTAAGATATTAAAGCACGGACGAGGCAACGAGTAGTTTGTAGTTTGTAGTTTGTAGATTGTAGATATATATTTATATAATGGCAAATCTTTAGCTGCAGCTCCTGCTCTGCAAACAGCCATTGAAACAGCAAGTATGGCATTAGCTCCTAATTTTGATTTATTCTTAGTTCCATCAAGCTTAATCATTAATTCATCAATTTCTTTCTGCTCTGCCTCATCTTTGTCTTTAATCTTGGGACCTATAAGATCATTAATATTCTTAACAGCTTTTGACACCCCCATTCCTTGATATGCCTTTCCTTTATCCCTTAATTCAACTGCTTCATATTTTCCGCGAGAAGCGCCAGAAGGAACAGAGGCCTTAAAAACACCATTATTGGTTTCTAATTCTACTTCAACGGTAGGGTTTCCTCTTGAATCTAAAATCTCTTTTGCTTTTAAAGATTTAATCATAGCTTCTGGATATAATTATAAGCGGATATGGCAGCTTTGGCTCCTTCTCCTGCAGCAGTAACAATCTGCTTAATTGCGCCAACATTTAAATCACCGGCTGCAAAAAGCCCTGAAGTTTTTGTTTGACAGGTTTCAAACTCAACTTTTATTTCATCTCTCTCATTGAAATCAACCAAGCCCTTTACATAAGAAGTTGCTGGCTGATAGCCAACTTCAACAAAAACTCCCTCAACTTTTAATGTTTTCTCTTTTTTTGTTTTCATGTCTTGATAAACTATTGATTCTACAAACTTTTTGCCTTTAATTTCTTTTAAAGCAGTGTTGGTTATTATTTCTGTTTTGCCTGTTTTTTTAACTGTTTCTTGATTTGCTGCAAATGCCTTGGGCTTAGATCCATACTCCAAAATGTATATTTTCTTAGCAATCTTAGCCAAAAATATAGCAGTTTCAAAACCAGCATTTCCTCCTCCAATAATTGCCACAACTTTATTTCTAAACATTGGGCCATCGCAGACAGAGCAGTAACTCACGCCTTTTCCAATAAACTCTTCTTCTCCAGGAACCTCTAATGGACGCGGATCAGCGCCTGAGGTAAGAATCACGGCTTTTGCCTGAAATTCCTTTTTCTTAGCAAAAACCAAAAAACCCTGTTCTGCCTTTTCAACCTTTCTTACTTCATCTATTTCAATATCAATCTTCTGTGTTCTTAAATGCTTTTCCATTTTCTGAACTAACTCAATTCCAGGAATTGATTCAAACCCAGGATAATTTTCAATAGCAACTGCTTTTTTGGCTATCTGACCTCCAAAGCTCTTAGTAATTAAAAGGGTTTTTAAGCCCAAGCGGCCAGCATAAATACCAGCTGTCATCCCAGCCGGCCCCCCGCCAATAATAATCAAGTCATAATTCATATTACTTTATTTTACACTATTACCCGGCGAGCCAGCCGCCGTCTACAACTACGGTGGAACCGGTCATATAAGAGGACTCATCTGATGCCAGAAACAAAACTAAATTAGAAACTTCCTGAGCATCTGCCAGGCGATGCATTGGAATCCTGGCCAAAATTCCTTTTTTCTGCTGAGGGTCTTTCATAACTGGGTCAACCATTAGAGTATCAATCATTCCAGGCGCAACAACATTAACTCTAATATTAAGAGGTGCTAATTCTACAGCTAATGCTTCTGTCATACCAACAATTCCTCCTTTGGAAGCACAGTAATGAGCAATATTTGGAAAACCAATTCCCTGCTGACCCATAGCTACTGATGCAATATTAACGATTACTCCTGATTTTTGTTTTGCCATTTCTTTGGCAGCTGCTTGAGCACAAAGAAAATATCCTTTCAAATTAATATTAATTGTCCTATCCCATTCTTCTTCAGTTAGTTCTAAGAAAGGTTTAAACTGGCAAATTCCAGCATTATTTACTAAAATATCCAGCTTCCCCCATTTATCAACTGTTTTTTTAACCAATTCTCCAACCTCTTCTTTTTTGGAAACATCGCATTTTATTGCCAAAGCCTCGCCTTTTTCTTTTTCAATTTCTTTTACTACTTTTTCACAATCCTCTAAAGAAATATCAGAAACAACTACTTTTGCTCCTGCTTCAGCCAAAGTTGAAGCATGAGTCCTGCCCATGCCCCTTCTGGCTCCGGTAACAATTGCTACTTTGTTTTTTAAATTAAGCATATTTAATAAATTTTATTAAAAAGCGGCCTTTATATTAATTTACCTCCTTTAAATATTCTTTTAATTCTGGCCCGTATTTTGGATCTTTTAAAGAAAGATAAAGATTTGATTTCAACCATTTAAGCTTATCTCCGCATTCCAGCCATTTTCCTTCTATTTCGTATCCATAAACTACTTTCCCATCTTTCAGCATCTGATTATTAATTACTTCAGCTAAAATTATTTCTCCTTTTTTAGTTGGCTTAGCTTTTTTCAAATAATAAAAAACTTCAGGAGTCAAAATATATCTTCCAATAATTGCCAGATCAGAAGGAGCTTGTTCTAATGACGGCTTCTCTATAATCTTTTTAATTTTGAAAAAACGATTAGCGATTTTCTCAACACCAACTATTCCATAATGAGGTATTTTCTCCTTTGGCTGACGATTCAAAGCAATAACTGGTTTTTGGCATGTTTTAAAAACTTTAGCTAATTGAGAAACTCCTGGAATCTTTGAATCAATAATATCATCTCCAAACATACAAACAACTGGCTCATCGCCCACAAGTTTTGCTGCCTGCAAAATAGCATGACCATCACCTAACGGCTCTTTCTGTAAAACATAAGAGAAAGAAATGTTTCTGCAGAGTTCCTCCAAATCTTTCACTTTAAATAAAATATCTTCTCTTTTTTTCTCTTTTAGAATCTTTTCTATCTTCGGACACGGCTTTAAATAATCTAAAACTTTTTTGTTGTCTGGTTTCAAGACAAAAATTATTTCTTTAATGCCTGATTGTTTTGCCTCAGCAATAATATATTGAATAATCGGCGCATCTACTAATGGCCAAAGTTCTTTTGGCACTACTTTTGACAAAGGCAAAAATCTTGTAGCTAAGCCGGCAATAGGTATGATAGCTTTTCTAATTTCCATTATAATTTATTGTTATTTTTTCTACGAAAGATTGCAGGAGTTTCCCAGATTTTTTCTCTTTCTATTAGTTCTTTTTCTTCTTCTTCAATGACCTTTTTTACTTGAAGAGCGTTTCGTCTAATTTTTCCGTCAATTGGCAAAACAGACAATTGAGAGGATGGTTTAGGCCTTGGCCTTGGCCTTGGCCTTGGCCTTGGCCTTGGCTTTGGTTTAGGTACAGGTGCAGGCTTCGGTTTCGGTTCTGGTTTAGGTTGAGGTTGAGGTTCAGGCTTTGACCTTGGTTTCCGCCTTGACTTATGCTTCGGCCTTGATTTTGGCCTTGGTTTTGGTTTTTCAATCTTTGATTTTTTAATACTCTTCATTGCACAACCAGTAGCTAATAAAGTTATTTTTATTTTATCTTTATTTTTCTGATTTTGATTAATGCCGAAAATAATCTTTGCATTTTTATTAACTGAATCAGAAATAAGTTTTGATATTTGAGAAACCTCTGAAAGCTGAAGCGCTTTCCCGCCTGTTATATTATATAAAATACCCCTGGCTCCCTTAACGCTATAAAGGTAAAGAGGGCTGGAAATTACTTTTCCAACTGCTTCTTCCCTATTAATTTTGTCAATTTCTATTGTATTTAAATAAGCTAAACGGCCTCTATTGGAAAGAACTGCTCTCAAATCAGCAAAATCAATATTAATTAAACCTGCTGAATAAATCATCTCAATCAGTCCTTCTAAATTATTAGCTAATCTCTCATTAATAGCAGACAGAGCATCTTTCAAAGGAGTATTCTTATCAATTATTTGAAAAATCCTTTCATTGGGAATAACTGAAAAGGCATTTAAATAAGGCCTTATTTTCTCAAGAGATTCTTTAGCAATATCCATTTTTTTCTCTCCTTCAAACTCAAAAGGCAATGTAAAAATTCCATAAGTAAGACAGGGCAAATTCTTTGAAATTTTAGCAAAAACAGGAGTAGAACCAGAACCAGTTCCTCCGCCTAAAGAAGCAATAATAATACAAAGGTCTTGATCTTCAAAAAGCTTCTTTATTTTATCTTTTTCGTTTTGAGCAGCCATTTCTCCTACCTCTGTATTCATTCCAGTACCCAGTCCCTGAGTTAAACTCTGACCAAACTGAAATCGCTTGACTTTTCTAATTGCTCTAAGAGCTCGGAGGTCTGTATTAGCTACTACAAAATCTGCTTTTTTTATTCTGGAAACAATTTCTGAAATAATTGAACCTCCTCCTCCTCCAATTCCAATCACTCTAACCTTAGTTTGCCTAACTGCATATTGAGCATCAATTTTCTTAACTCTCTCAACCTTCTTAACTCTCTTGACTCTATTTGTCTTCTTAATCTTCTTAGGCCTCTCAACTCTTTTAGCTCTCTTAATCCTATTCGTTTTCTTTATCTTCTTCACTTTCTTAGTTTTCTTAGGTTTCTTAACTTTTTTAGTTCTCTTAATCCTATTCGTCTTCTTTATTTTCTTCGCTTTCTTCGCTTTCTTGGTTTTTTTAGTTTTCTTTCTCATTATTTAATAATACCAAAATAAAAAAGGAGGTCAAGTAGAAAGCCTCCTTAAAATGAGCAAAAAAGTTAAAGGGGGTAATACATCAAATGTGGAATATCAGCAGTGTATCGCCGGACAACCTAAGCGATTTCAGGATGAACGGGTATCTCCATACCCTAATAAACTTCGATAGTTTTTTCGGTTCCCGTTAACTTCGATTAGGATCCTAAATCGAATGTTTTCCTTTTTTATCTTCTCCCTATTTGCACTTAAGCAGCTTTTCCCTTTAACTTGAAAAACTGAAGCAAAGAAAAAAAGTGTGAATGGATGTAATCGATTCTTCATTTCTATGTTATGTGAAATAGATCACCAATCCCTCAGGGACTTTTTTTCTTGCTTCAGAACATTCCTAATATATATAAAAAGAACGATTATTCTATCTTAAACAATCAAGATACTTTGTCAAGTGCAGACTTCTTGCTCCGGGATTTGTTTGTTGACGACTGTCGTCAACGACTCCTCATCCCGAATAAAAATGCTCCTGACCCCATTTTCATTTTCCCACCCATTTTCCCACACTGACGCATCACTTTTATATACTATTCTTCTACTGAAATAGTAACGATGTTTTGTAGTCCATCTATTATTTTTCTAACAGCTACTATTTTAGTACCACTACTATCCCAAACCGGATCAAGATAAAATGATGTAGGAATACCAAAAGAATCCTTTGGAGGATCAACCATGCATCTAGGATTAGCTCCATCAGAATTTATAACAAACACCTCTGGAATTTTCTTGTCCTGAAGCGGATTCTTCATAAATAAAATCTCATTGTTCTTGTTCCATGCTCGCTGGAATATCCATTGGTAACTGTCGCTTGACGCATATATCTTATGTTTGTTTAAACCATCTAAATTCATGACCCAGATTTCATTTGTTGCTGTCGGCAGTCTTTCTAAAGAGGTGTTCCATACGGGTCCTTTGACATAAACAATTTTTGAACCATCATAATTAAAAGACGGCAAAGCACACTCTCCGTCTGCAGAAGTAGTAAGCTGAATTTTCCCGCTGCCATCAGCATTCATCTTCCAGATCGATGGTTTTCCAGCTCCGTAATAGGTGTACGCAATTTTGGTTCCATCTGGATTCCAAGCAGGTTGAGCGCTGCTATATCCGGTTGTCAATTGAGTAATATCCCCTCCGTTTGAGTTCATGGTGTAAACCTGTCCGTTCATCTCATAGGCTATTTTATCCTCTATAGGACTCCAGGATGGATCAAAGCCTGGACCGATTTGCTTGAGTCCGCTTCCGTCAGCATTAACCAAGTATAATGTTTTTGTCTCTCCTTCCATAACGCAAAAAATAATTTGAGTTCCATCAGGACTCCAATCTGGGTCGATAGTATTGTCTAAAAAAGTAATCTGGGTAATGGTCGGAGCGGGTTCTTTCTCTTCTTCCTCCTCTTCAGGTAAAACTGTTTCCTCTCTTACCTGTCCTTCTTCCTGTTTCTCCGTTTGTTCGTCCATTTCATCTTCCAGCATTTCTGTTTTTTCTTTAGTCGCAGGAGTTCCCTCTTCCAGCTCGGGAGCAGAAATATTCTGGTAAACAAAAAATCCACCTACACCCAAAGCAATCAAAATTATTAAAATGATTAGAATTTTTGTATTCATTACTCTCTCTATTTCTATTCTACCCCTCCATTTCGCTCAAAGCAAGCAAAAAACCGCCTGATTGGACAAAAGGACAAAAGAGACAAAAGGGGACGCTTCACTTCTAAACAGGGATTTAGGCTTTCTTGACAACGACTGGGCGTTAAAGCCAGGCTTTCGCTCTGGCCAGAAGCTCGGCTTTTTAACATTGCTGCGGGAACTGGAAAATGTTAGAACTTGTTTAATAGCGGATTCACTGGCATTTTCCAGATAATTTAAGAAATTTTAGTCAAATCTCCTTCAAGAAGAATAGGTTTTACTCCTAAAATTTCTTCTTTGTAAGACACTTCTGGAATTTCGTTTAAAAGATAAATTTTCTTTTTCAAGAAAAAAGCAAGACCCATCTCCATTAAGGTATTACCACCAATATAACCCCTAACATTATTCTTTTCGTAATTCGCAACCAAAATAGCGTCAGCCCAGACAACTTTATCAAAATGTTCAAGAACGGCTTCGGCTTTCCTATCCCAAACCCATTTTTCATCCACAGATGCGACATGTCTTATTTTATAGTAATCAGTAACTGAAATTGGTTGCCCTTTATCGTTCTTTAATTTAATAGGCCATATTTGTACCTCATGCCCCATTTTTTCCAATTTTTCTTTTATGGAGAGCGCCTCATCTGTAAACTTACAACTTCCGCAAAGTGTAATTTTCATACTATTTTTGTATTGTGTGAGTTAATAAATTTAATGGGTATTTCTTACCTGAAAAATAATTCTTTGTCATTTGTTTGATATCTAAATCACGAAGCGTTTTTAAGTCCATTAGTTCTATTTCTTCGGGCGTGAACCATTTTGTTTCCGAAACATCATCAGCAAGTTCGGCTGTTTCTTCGTCGGAAATAGTGCCGATATAAATAAGTTTTATTGCGTGATGAGTAGCGTTAGCTTCATCTTTGAGCAACGAATAGACGCCTAAGATATTTTGGGGTTCAAAATCAAAGCCAGTTTCTTCTTTTACTTCTCTTTTTACGGCGTTAATAGGATTTTCACCCACTTCAAGCCAGCCGGCAGGATGACTCCACTTGCCTTTTGCAGTTATCTTCGTTTCTTTTACTAATAAAATCTTACCATCTTTTTCTATTATGGCTCCCACTACACCGAATGTTTGAGTAAATATACGTTTGGTCATATTATTTAATCTTACTTAAATCGCCGTTAAGGATAATTGGTTGCATAGCTTTAATCTCATCCTTGTAAGAAATATCAGGGATTTCATTTAACAAAAATATCTTTTTATCTAAAACGTGAGCAAAGCCCATTTCTAAAAAAGTGTTCCCTCCAATATAATTTTTGATTCCCTTTTTATCTATATTAACAGCTAGAAAAAATGGTGTCAACTCTGAATTTTTTATGATATAATAACACAATGCCTAGACCATTAAGAATTACTACTCCAGATATACCATTTCATATTCTCAATAGAGGTAATAATCGTCAAGAAGTTTTTAAGGATGATGAAGATTTTGAATATTTTCTTAATCTTTTGAAAAGATATAAAAAGGAATTATTGTTTAAACTTTATCATTTTTGCTTAATGCCCAATCATACCCATTTTGTATTAGAGCCAACTATTGAAGGAAGTTTACCTAAAATAATGCTTAAGCTCACCTTAGCCCATACAAGATACTTTAATAAAAAATATAAAGGAGTAGGACATGTTTGGCAAGGAAGATATAAAAGCTCTTTAATAGATAAAGAAAACTATTTTATCTGGTGTGGATTATATAATGAATTAAATCCAGTAAGAGCTGGAATAGTAAAACATCCAAAAGATTGGAAATACTCAAGCTTTAATTTTTATGGAGGAGAAGAAACAAATTCCCTAATAGATAATCTAATAGATATAGATCCATATTATATAGAATTAAGTCCTAGTTCAGAAAGACGAAGACAGATATATTTAGATAATATAAATAAAATAATAGAAGAGAATTATTTAAAATATATTCGTAATAAATTAGATTCAGGAATTTTTGGTAAACCAGATTTCATTAAAGATATGAAAGAGAGATTTAAAATAGGATCATTAAAGAAAAGAGGAAGGCCTAAGAAAATTCAGAGTTGACACCATTTTTTCCATTTTTTTTCCTCTTCAGGTAAAACTGTTTCCTCTTTTACCTGTCCTTCTTCCTGTTTCTCCGTTTGTTCGTCCATTTCATCTTCCAGCGTTTCTGTTTTTTCTTTAGTCGCAGGAGTTCCCTCTTCCAGCTCGGGAGCAGAAATATTCTGGTAAACAAAAAATCCACCTACACCCAAAGCAATCAAAATTATTAAAATGATTGGAATTTTTGTATTCATTACTCTCTCTATTTCTATTCTACCCCTCCATTTCGCTCAAAGCAAGCAAAAACCGCCTGATTGGACAAAAGGACAAAAGGGGACGCTTCACTTTTAGTCAAGTCAAGGTTTTAGTCATTTTTAGAAAAGTGTTAGACACCCAGTGTCTAACACTAAAAGTTTTTGAATATTATGGAGGAATTGAAAATGATGTTCATCGCCTTGATCGCGATAACGACGGCATCCCCTGCGAAGCTTTACGATAATTGATGTTGTTGACGACAGTCGTCAACAGCAAAAAGAAAAACCCCACGACGTTGTCGCAGGGTTATTTTTGCGCTAATCCTTTTCTAAAGAAGATTTCGCTTCCTGTAAAAGTTCTTTCTCGCATTGCTCTCGCTTCTTTTTTGTCCAATCTGCTGCTTCTTGCAAAGATTCAAATGGCATATCAGGCACTTCTCCGAAGCCAAGACCATCTGCCTGACCGCCAAAGTAACAAGCTGCGATCATTTTTGTGCATTTCTCGAAAACAATCTCATTTTTTTCATAAACAACACTGTTGTATATAAAATTTTCACATTTGTCTTCTGGCCCAGCATCCTCTGGAGAAACAAGAATTACTAATCTGTAGTCGGACGAAACACGAATTACTCTAAAACTCATTTTATTACCTCCTTATATTTAGAATTTCGCTATTCTTTTGGTAAACAACTATATTCTATATCATACACCCATTGCTAAAATTTGTCAAGCAAAAAAGGGCTATTAACCCTCTGAACGGTGCTGCCGGGCTAGGACTCGAACCTAGATAGTCACCTCCAAGGGGTGATGTCCTACCATTAGACGACCCGGCAATGCTGAACTAGCAACAAACGTATTTTACCCTTGTTTGTGCGTTATGTCAACTATTGCTAATTCCAATGGAAGCTGAGGAA
>Ga0315539_1003333_pt1 | contig 11315 bp, 8 predicted proteins | sample SalMarSW160150MG_FD_203097 | JGI IMG/M metagenome (GOLD analysis project Ga0315539, IMG submission 203097) | Salt marsh sediment microbial communities from the Plum Island Ecosystem LTER, Massachusetts, United States - Salt Marsh Sediment SW1601-150 ... | reverse complement strand
CAGGAAATTCCTTCTATTTCATTTAGTTTTTTTACCATATATTTCCTTCGCTCATCGAATGCTTTCCTCATCTCTTCGATAGCATCTTGTTTGCCGTTTAAAGCCTCCACACTGGCTTTTTGAGCAATAGAATTGGGATTAGAAGTACTGTGCCCCTGGATTTTGGACATTCCTTTGATAATATCTTCCGGACCTGCAGCATAGCCAATTCTCCAGCCAGTCATAGCATAAGATTTGGAAACTCCATTTATAGTAATAATTTTTTCTTTTATTTCATCACTTAAGGAAGCTATGCTTAGATGTTTTGCATTATCATAAATCAATTTTTCGTATATTTCATCACATATACAATAGATATTATATTTTGAAAGAAGTTGTGCTATCTTTTTTAATTCCTCTTGCTCATAAACAGCTCCGGTAGGATTATTAGGGCTGTTTAAAATAAGTAATTTGGTTCGTGAAGTTATCTTTTCTTCAACCTGAGCAGCAGATAATTTAAAGTCTTCCTCCTGATAAGTATTGATAAAGATGGGAACTGCTCCCGCAAATTTAATCTGCTCTGTGTAACTAACCCAGCAAGGGGTAGGTAACAATACCTGGTCACCTGGATTACAAATAGTTAAAATTGTATTAAAAAGGCACTGTTTTGCTCCGTTAGATACAATTATCTCTGAAGTTTTGTACTCTATTTCATTATCTTTCTTAAGTTTTTCTAATATAGCTTCTTTAAGCTCAATTATTCCTGAGCTCACGGTGTAGTGGCTAAAACCTTCTCTAATAGCAGAAATAGCCTTTTCTCTAATATTTTCTGGAGTACCAAAGTCAGGTTCACCTGCTGCAAAACTGATTACTTTCTTCCCTTCTCGCTTCATTTTTAATGCTTGGGCAGTAATAGCCAAAGTCTGGGATGGATTTATATTTTTTACTCTTTCCGAAATAGTCATCTTTTCCCTTCCTTTCTGGTAAAAATGAAACTTTTGTGCCAGGCACTTTTATTTCATTTTTAGATATAATCGAGCCAACTTAAGTATTTCTCTTCTTCCCCTTTAGCGATAGCAAAAAACTTTTTCTGAATATTTTCAGTTATTGGGCCACGTTTACCTTCACCGATCTGATAATTATCAATTTCTCTAATAGGAGTTACTTCGGCTGCTGTACCGGTAAAAAATACCTCATCAGAGATATAAAGTTCATCTCGACAGACATACTTCTCTTGAACTTGGTAGTTCATGTCCTCTGCAATTTTTATTATAGAATCTCGAGTAATTCCTTCTAACACTGTGGCAGTAGGCGTTGTATAAATTACTCCATTTTTAATCCAGAATATATTCTCACCTGATCCCTCAGTTACAAAGCCTCTTGTGTCTAATAAGATGGCTTCATCTACCCCCGCTTCAATTGCTTCCATTTTAGCAAATATAGAATTGACGTAATTTCCACAAATTTTAGCTTTTTGAGAGGTGGAATTTATATAACTTCGGGCATAACTCGAAATCTTAGTTTTAATCCCTTTCGCTAATGCTTCCTCACCTAAATAAGTACCCCATTCCCAAACAGCAATAGTACAATTAACCGGACATTTAAATGGATTTATTCCTAATTGTTCAAAACCACGATAGACTAAAGGCCGGATATAACCACTTTTAAGTTTATTTACTTTAATAGTATCTTTGATTGCCTGCCTAAATTCTTCTTTGCTGTAAAGAATATCCATTTTTAATATTTTTGCAGAATTAAATAAGCGTTCAATATGTTCTTTTAATCTAAAAACTGCTGTCCCACTCTCGGTCTCGTAAACCCTTATACCTTCAAATACTCCACTTCCATAATGCAGGGCATGAGTGCATACATGAACTTTTGCCTCATCCCAATCGACCATCTTCCCATCCATCCAGATTTTTTCAGCTTTCATTTTTACTTACCTCCTTCTCAAGACTAAGTTTAGAATAATTTTAGCACATTTTTACAATAATTACATATATTAATTCGTATCTCGTATCTCGTGAATCGTATCTCGTATAAAATACAGTAACAAGTAATATGTAATGAGTAATAAGATTAAATTTCTAAAATTATGAAAACAAGTACTTATTACAGGTTACTTATCACATGTTACACATTACTTCACTTATTGGTTATTTAGTTACCTGGTTAGCTAGTTAAGAAAATAAAAGACAAAAGTCAATAGTAAAAAGCCAGAAGTCAGAATTTAGAACAATAAATTACCATTTCCTTATTTTTATCTAACTACACTGCAAAGTTTACTTTAATATTTTAATAGTAAATGCTAATTAAATATTTTGTCCTAATTCTTCTAACTTTACTTTTTGGATTTCAAAATTATTACTATTGAGAATGATTTTAGCGGTTTTTTTTACTTTCTCTGTTAAACTGGTGGTGTAGTAATTTTCTTTACTTTTCCCTTCTTCTTTTGAGATTCCCTTTTGAATTAGAACTTCTTTTAAAGTTAATGAGGTGCTGACAGACGGATCAATTAATATTACTCTTGAACCCATAATATCTGATATTACCCTTTTTAAAAAGGAATAGTGTGTGCAGCCTAATATCAAAGTGTCAATTTGCGCATCTTTTAAAGGTTTTAAATATTCTCGGGCAACTTCGTAGGTTTCAAGTGCAGTAAATTTACCGGCCTCAACTATAGAAACAAATTTAGGGCAAAAATTAGAAAAAACTTTTATTTCAGGAGCAACTTTTTTAATCTCTTTAGGATAAGCTCCATTTTTGGTGGTAAATTCGGTGGCAATAATTCCAATCTTTTTATTTAAAGTCTTCTTTATGGCATCTTGAACTGCTGGCTGGATAACTCCGATGATGGGAATAGAAAAATATTCTCTTGCCTTTTTGAGGCTGGCAGCGGTAGCTGTATTGCATGCTATAACACAAATTTTAATTTTTTTCTTTAAAAGGAAGCTAATTATCTGGAAAGTAAATTTAACTAGTTCTGATTGGTTTTTCTCGCCATAAGGTTGACGCTGATTATCAGCAAAATATTCAATATTTTCTCGGGGAAGCAATTTTTTAACTTCTTTTACTACCGATAAACCACCTAACCCCGAATCTAAAAAACCAACCGGTTGCTCTTTCATTTAATACCCCTTTTTTCTGTGAAATACAAGCAATATTCTTTATATTAAAAAGCAGTTTACGGCTTTAATACTTATAACCTTGGGCGAAAAAGGGAAGGTTAAAGGCTGATATATGGATACCTCTATAATAATATTTTAAATCGTTAAGCTTTAAAGCTTCTGTTTCGTTAAAGTTGTTTATAGGGTGATATTTCTTAGAACAGAAAGTAAACCCAATCACCCCACTGGGATAAGTAGGCACTAAGGTGTAATAATATTCCGAAATGGGATAAATATCTCTTATAAAAGAGAATAGTGATTTAATTATTTCTGAATGATAGAAGAACGATTCTGCCTGGGTAACTACAATTCCATCATCTTTTAAGGCCTGGAACATTGCTTCAAAAAATTCTCTTCTAAATAAAACTTCAGCAGGTCCTATGGGGTCAGAAGAATCGACGATAATTATATCATATTCGTCTTTGTGAGCTTTTATGAATTTATTTCCATCTTCACAATATATTTGTACTCTGGGGTCATTAAAACTATTAGCCAAATAAGGAAAATGTCTTTTAGATATCTCTATTACTTTTTCATCAATCTCACAGACATCTACTTCATTGACACTATCGTGTTTTAATATTTCCCTTACTGTCCCACCATCTCCACCTCCAATTACCAGAACCTTTTGGGCTTTTGGATGGACACATAAAGGGACATGGGCAATCATTTCATGATAACAGAATTCATCTGCCTCAGTAAGCATAATTATCTCATCGACGAGTAAAATCTTACCAAAGGACTGACTCTCTACAACTTCAATCTCTTGAAATTTTGATTTTACCTTTTCGAGAGATTTTGTAATCCTTATCTTTAAAGCCCTTCCGTTTTCAATTTCTGATTTTTCTTCTATCCATAAATCTTTATTATTCAAATCAATTAGCCCCTTAAAATATAATGCATTTTAACTTCTTTTGCTTCAAAAAATTTCTTGGTAAATTCTACTGCCACTGATAGCTCATAATATTTACAGCTGAATATATCTATATAGGCACTATTAGTTTTATTAACAAAATGTCCTGAAATCAAAGAAGTCTCAATCAATTGAACCATGGAAAAACCGGCAACCTCCTCATCCTCGCCAAAATTTACAATTTGAGTTTCGCCGAACTGCTTCATTTCTATCAATTCACAAAGTTCATCAACATATTTTTTTATAGCTGCGGCATCTCTTATGGTCTCAGGATTGCATCCATAAAGGTCTACACTGGTTAATAATCCCCAGGCGTTGGTGTCATAAAATTCTTTCTTTATATTGTGCATTTTTCTGATACCTCCGGTTTGTGTAAAAGTTTTACTGGAAAATCCAAAATACCTCTTTTTACTTCTGTAACAGAAATTGAACCCGCTCCTAATTCTTCTTTAAGAAAATCCAATGCTTTTTCACTTTTAATTTCAGTTCCACAGGTAAAAATATCTAAAGCACAATAGCCATATTCGGGCCAGGTGTGAATGGAAAAATGGGATTCGGAAATTACCACCACCCCACTTACTCCATGAGGAGAGAATTTATGGAAGGTCGAATTTAGAGCGGTTGCTCCTGAAATCTTTACTGCTTCTAACATTAGTTCTTCTATTTTTGCAACATTGTTAATTGAGCTGGTATTGCAATTATAAAGTTCTACTAATAAATGATTCCCCAAGTAGTTCATTCCTTAACTTCGCGATATATGACGATATATCGCCCCCCCTTCTTTAAAAAATTAGCTGCATATATCATCTACTTTCTTGATATTTCGCAGTATTAAAAAATCATTAAAATACAAAAGATAATATATCAAAATTTCTGCAATTAATCAATATATTTTAATATATTTTTTAATTTTTTTTATAAAAAAAATGAGGAGAGAGTATAAGTGTGTTGTACATGTTATTTTTTATTGTTTTTTCTCTATTTTATCTCTAAAAATTTATTGTCCAGATAATTCTATTGGTCAAATACTCTGATAAATATTGGGTCTATATTTTTTAGATAAGTCTGATAATCAAAGCATTCTTCTATCTCTGATTTTGTTAAATATTTACCTACTTCCGGGACTCCCAATAAAAGTTCTTTAAACTCGGCTTTACCCTGCCAGACCCGCATAGAAATTCCCTGCACTATCCTATAAGCTTCTTCTCGGGAAAGACCTTTTTCGGTAAGGTTTAACATTATCTTTTGAGAAAAGATCAGACCTTTGGTTTTTTCCAAATTTTCTTTCATTCGCTCGGGATACACATTTAAATTAGAAATAAGATTAGTAAATTTTTGTAACATATAATCAATTAGAATATTGCTATCGGGAATAATAATCCGCTCTGCAGAAGAATGAGAAATGTCTCTCTCGTGCCATATGTTTACATTTTCCAGAGCAGTCATAGCATTAGCTCTAACTACTCGGGAAAGTCCGCAAATTCTCTCACAAATTATGGGATTCCTCTTGTGAGGCATAGCTGAAGAACCCTTCTGTCCAGCGGTAAATTTTTCTTCTACTTCATAAATTTCAGTCCTTTGCAGGCCTCTAATTTCCGTAGCAAATTTTTCTAAAGAACTGGCTATTACCGCCAAAGTACTCAAATAATAAGCATGCCTATCTCTTTGAATAATCTGATTGGAAATCTTAGCTGGTTTCAGACTTAATTTTGCACAAACATATTCCTCGACATGGAGGTCAATGTGGGCAAAGGTGCCAACTGCTCCCGATATCTTACCATAACTTATTTCTTCCTGCGCCCTCTTCATCCTTTCTAAATTTCTCTGCATTTCGGAGAACCATAAAGCCATTTTAAACCCAAAAGTTATTGGCTCGGCATGAACACCATGAGTCCTTCCTACCATTAAGGTATATTTGTGCTCTAAGGCCTTTTCTTTTAATGCCTTTATCAAATTTTCAATATCTTCTATAATTATTTTGGCAGACTGTTTTAACATCAAAGCCAAAGAAGTATCTAATGTATCAGAAGAGGTTAATCCTTTATGAAAATAACGGGAATGCTCTCCTAAATTTTCTCCGACAGCAGTGGTAAAAGCCAATACATCATGTCGGGTTATTTTTTCAATCTCCTGAATACGTTCTAAAGAATATCTGGCATTGCTTCTAATATTTTCAATAGCATTTTTATCTATTTTCCCTGATTCAAAAAGAGCTTCACAGACTAAAAGCTCTATTTTTAACCAAGTTCTATATTTGTTTTCCTCTTCCCATATATTTTTCATGGCCAGGAGGGAATATCGATCAATCACTATCATCACCTCTCTATTAATTCTCCAATTCTCCAATTCTCCAATTCTCCAATTTACCAATTAAATTAGTCAGTTAGTTAATTGGTTAGTATATAACATAGCGTAGAGCGGGTAGCGTTTAGCGTATAGTTTTTGATTAGCAAGATGCTTGACCTAATTAAACTATAACTTAGAGCGAAAAACCATAATTCAAAACTCAAAACTTTTTCTCTCGATATTTAATTTTAAGTTCTGTTTTTACTTCTTTATCTTTTCATTTTTGCTATATAGCATGCGAGATAAGAAAGATGAAAATCAATAGATAAAACAATATATTTAAATTTTAAATTTTGAGCTATGGCTTTAAGTTTTGCGCTTTTCGTTTTTCGCTATACGCTATATGCTATCCGATAAAATGGAATACTATTTAGCAATTACCACACAATTAATTAACTTTAATCATTTATTTAAATATTTTTTCTCTAATAATAGTCTGACTTCTTTTGGGGCCTACAGATACTATAACTACTTTAGTTTTTACCAATTCTTCTATTCGGTTAATATATGCCTTTAATTGTCGGGGAAAGTCTTCATATTTAGTTATCTGAGAAATATCTCCTTTCCACCCTTCCATCTCTTCATATACCGGGATACAGTTCTCTAAGATCTCTAAATTAACCGGAAACTCTTTTATTGTTTCTCCATTATATTTGTAAGAGGTGCAAATTTTGATCTTGTCAAAATCACTTAGGACATCTATCTTAGTTAAAACCATGCTATCCATCCCATTAATTCTGACTGCGTAATTTACTAACACCGCATCAAACCAACCACATCTTCGAGGCCTTCCGGTAGTTGCTCCAAATTCTCCCCCTTTTTGACGGGTATATTCTTCCAATCCCCCCTGCATTTCCGTAGGAAAAGGACCTCTTCCTACTCTCGTTGTATAGGCTTTGGTTATTCCCATAACCCTGTCTATCTTAGTAGGGCCTACACCTGTTCCAATGCAGGCACCGCCGGCTATTGGATTAGAGGAAGTTACATAAGGGAAAGTACCATGATCAATATCTAATAGAGTTCCCTGAGCACCTTCAAATAATATTTTTTTATCTTCATTAATAGCCTGATTCAGGTATAGGGAACCATCTATTATATATTTTTTTAACAATTGACCATATTCCATATGCTTTTTTAAAATATTTTTCTTTTCCTGATTAGATATTTTAAGTCCATATAATTTTTCAAAAATATCATTTTTTTCATTTAAATTACTCTCTAATTTTTTTGATAAAGATTTTCCATCTATCATATCAATCATTCTTATCCCGGTACGAGCAATTTTATCTACATAGGCTGGACCAATACCTCTTTTAGTTGTACCTATTTTATCTTTCCCTCTTTTCATTTCTTTTATCTCATCCAAGGTTTTATGATAAGGCAAGACAACATGTGCTTTAAAATCTATAAATAAATTATCGTCGATTTTTATGTTTTTTTTCTTTAAACTTTTTATTTCCTGCAATAAAGATTGTGGATCTACTACTACACCATTCCCGATAAGACATTTTACCCCTTCATGCAAGATACCGGAAGGTATAAGATGAAAGATATATTGTTCATCCCCCTTTACTACTGTATGACCGGCATTACAACCCCCCTGATATCTAACAATAATGTCTGCTCCCTCGGAAAGCAGATCAGTTATTTTACCTTTTCCTTCATCTCCCCATTGAGAGCCAACTACTACTAATGTAGACATTTGCTTTTAATTACCCATCCTTTCATAATTTTTAGATGTTTTTATTTATTCATTATTTGAGCTTCTTACCGTATCAAGCAAAAAGCTTAAAGCGAAAAACACAAAACCATAATTTAAAATTCAAAACTTTTCCCATATAGACATAGTGTTTGGTGTAGGAGTCGAATTTATTCAACCCGTTTTTTTGCGGGTTTAATGAATCAAACCCCTACTTTTATTTTTATACGATCGTTTATATAATTTAATTTTGTTTTCTTTTCTATATACTACATACTACATACTTCATACTATATGCTAACTTGGCTCCCATATCCTGTTTTCTTCTTTCCTAACTATACGCTATACGCTAAACGCTACCCGCTATTTTCATTCCCATTCGATCGTTGCTGGTGGTTTTGAACTTACATCATAAACTACTCGATTAATACCTTTAACTTCATTAATAATTCTACTTGATATCTCACCTAATATTTTATATGGTATTTTAACCCAATTAGCGGTCATGCCATCATTGCTGGTTACAGTCCTTAAAGCAAGAACAAAATCATAGGTTCGAATATCTCCCATCACCCCTACAGTCTTTATCGGGAGAAGAATACCAAAAGACTGCCAGACTTTTTTATATAAACCATTCTTTTTTATTTCCTGCTTAATTACATCATCTGCTTCTCTTAAAATATCTAATTTTTCTTTATCAACTGAACCAATTATCCTTATAGATAATCCCGGCCCAGGGAAGGGTTGTCTCCAAATTACCTCTTCAGGAAATTTTAGCTCTTTCGCTACTTTTCTCACTTCATCCTTGAACAGATATTTTAAAGGTTCCAGAACTTTTAGTTCCATTTCTTCAGGCAATCCACCTACATTATGATGAGACTTAATTTTTGAAGAAGGACCTTTTAAAGAAATACTTTCTATCACATCGGGATAGAGAGTTCCCTGTAATAAATACTCTACCTTACCTATATCTTTAGCTTTCTCCTCAAATACTCGGATAAATTCCTCACCAACAATTTTTCTCTTTGTCTCGGGATCATTTACACCTTTTAGTCTCTTTAAAAATCTCTCAGAGGCATCAACATAGATTAAATCTATTTTAAAATTGGCTTTAAATCCTTCCTGTACTTCTTCTGCTTCTCCCTTTCTTAATAGGCCATTATTAATAAAGATACAGTGTAGCTGATCGCCAATAGCCTTGTGAGTCAGTACTGCTGCCACCAATGAATCTATCCCTCCGCTTACTCCAGCTACTACCATACTTTTACCTACTTTTTCTTTAATTTCCTTTACAGATTGTTCGATGAATGACTCCAGATTCCAACTAGGCTTGCACTGGCATATCTTATAAAGAAAATTCTCAAATATCTTTTTTCCTAAAGGAGTATGAGTAACTTCAGGATGAAATTGGATTCCATAAATTTTCTTCTCTCTATTTACCATAGCGGCAACTTTGGTATTTTCGCTATGAGCGATGGCTTTAAAATTTAGAGGAAGATCTTCTATCAAATCCTGATGACTCATCCAACAGACGGTCTCTTTAGGAAATCCATAAAAAATATCCTCTTGATTATCCAAAATAATATTAACCCTGCCATATTCTGCCTGAGATGTTTTTACCACTTTCCCTCCTGAAAATTGGGCAACCAGTTGGGCACCATAACAAATTCCTAATATAGGTATACCTAATTTAAGTATCTTTTTATCACATACTGGCGCCTGAGCTTTATATACACTTGCTGGTCCCCCAGAGAGTATAATCCCTTTAGGTGGATCCTGTTGCGTTTTTTCCAAGTCAACACAATAAGGAAGTATTTCCGAATAAACCTTAGCTTCTCTTATTCGTCTGGCGATTAATTGGGTATATTGTGAACCAAAATCTAAAATTGCAATCCATTCTTTCCTTTTTTCTTGTTTCAAATAAATCCCCCCAACTCATGTTTTTTGATTTCTATGATGTATTCTATAAAATTTTAATAATCCGCTTACATAAATTTAAATTAGTCGTTAATGAATAGTTTAGCGTATAGGATAAATCAATAAACTAAAAACGCAAAGCGAAAAGCGAAAAACCATAATTCAAAACTCAAAACTTTTTTCTTATATAATATTGCATATCGCGTATTGTGTAAAATTCAAAGCTTATCTTAAAACTACTTGTGTATCCAGAATTCAGAAGCCAGGTGCTTGGTATCTGATTCCTATCTTTTTTGCGAGATACGATTCACGAGATACGAGATACGAATTTAGTTTTGAGCTATAGCTTTACGTTTTGCGCTTTTCGTTTTTCATTATATACTATATGCTAATTAGGGCTTACGTAAAAAGGAAATTTCTATAGAATTAAATTATTCACAGTAACAATTATAACACATCTTTAATTTGTAACCATAGTAATTTAATATTTTTAATTTTTTTTAAAAAAAAGAAGGATTTTTTAAATTTATGTAGTATTAGAGTAATATAATTAGAAATATGTTTAAATTTTCTGATACCAAATAACAAATTCTCCTAATAGAATATAACAATCTGTATGAAGGTAGGGGGAGAAATCTTTTCTTCTTTAGAAAAGGAGCCGAAGGTGTACGATGTGTAATACATTTAAACTCTCAGGCAAAAGGACCCTTACTGGACAGAACTCTGGAAAGTTTTTTGATAAACACCGAAGGGGCAATTTTCCATGCTGGAAAAAATCTCTCAGGTAAAAAGACAGGGTAGGAAAATATTATAGATTCCTATACTGTCTTTTTTTATTTTTAAAATAAAATAATAAAAAACAAACTCAGGAGGCACCCAAATGAAATCTGATTTACAGATAGCCCAAGAAGCTAAGTTAAAGCCGATTACTGAAATTGCCAAATCGATTGGGATAAAAGAAGATGAGCTAGACCTTTATGGTAAATATAAAGCCAAGGTCTCCCCCGATATCTTAAAGAGGTTAAAAGATAGACCTCAAGGTAAATACATTGTAGTAACTGCCATTACCCCTACCCCACTGGGTGAAGGTAAGACAGTAACTTCTATCGGATTAGGCCAGGGTCTGGCTAAGATAGGTAAGAAAGTAGTCAACACCTTACGTGAACCCTCGATGGGTCCGGTCTTCGGGATAAAAGGAGGAGCAGCCGGAGGAGGATATTCCCAGGTAGTCCCCATGGAAGACTTAAACCTTCACTTTACCGGGGATATTCATGCAGTGGGGGCAGCCAATAAC
>Ga0315539_1003329_pt1 | contig 11326 bp, 7 predicted proteins | sample SalMarSW160150MG_FD_203097 | JGI IMG/M metagenome (GOLD analysis project Ga0315539, IMG submission 203097) | Salt marsh sediment microbial communities from the Plum Island Ecosystem LTER, Massachusetts, United States - Salt Marsh Sediment SW1601-150 ... | reverse complement strand
ATTGAATGTATTGATTGGCGATAATCCCGAAGCCACAGGACGCTATTGGGATGGTCTCATCGATGATGTTCGTATTTACGACTATGCGTTATCGCAGTCCGAGATAGCGTACTTAGCTAGCGCAGGTTCTACAGGCGGTGAAGTGTATATTCCGCTGTCTTCGCCCGCTGAGTTGTACAAGACCGAGCCACAAGGCTCCAGGGTTATCAACTTCATGGACTTTGCCGTTTTAGTGAAAATGTGGCTTGAAGAGCAATTATGGCCGTGACAGTGAGTGTCGCTGCAGGCCTGAGTAGTTAGCGAAAATATTGCATTTAATCGGGGCCTATGTTTCACCATATAGGCCCTGATTGTCTTTGGCAACAGATGGCCTTCTTTGTAAACGGAGGAAAAAGGCGCTGGTTTCTCGGCAAAGGCTTCCAAATTCTAATTGAGTGCCGGTCGACACCTACAACGGTTCTATAGATTCTGAAAGCTTGTAATTTGGCATTTGACGGCCAGAGGTGGCTTCCATATAATTGCGTCGAATATCTAAATTTTCTTATTCTTGATAGCTGTGAAGTTGTCGAAAGCTGTTTATCTTATTGAACTTAAGAGAGAATATGTTAGCGAATGTAACAATAGCGGATTTATTACGACCGGTTCATATCAAATGGGCCAGGCTTTATGAGGTTGTTTTAGTTGTTGTTGGTTCTTTGCTTATAGGAGTGTGTGCGCGGATTGCGGTGTGGTTGCCTTTTAGTCCTGTTCCCATAACGGGACAGACCTTCGCTGTGTTAATGGCAGGAGCGTTGTTTGGCGCTCGGCGAGGCTGCCTTACAGTGATTGCATACGTAATCGAGGGGGCAATTGGATTGCCCGTGTTTGCTGCAGGACAAGGGGGTCTAGTGGTGCTACTTGGGCCGCGAGGAGGATATCTTGTTGGTTTCATCGCCGCTGCCTACATCACCGGATTGCTGGCTGAAAGAGGCTGGAACCGTCGGGTTGGCTGGACTATCTTGGCGATGATTTTTGGTAGTGTAACTATGTACGCTTACGCTTTGCCATGGTTATGCTGTTTTATGGGTGTTAACAAAACTGTGTTAATTGCGGGCTTGTATCCTTTCATTATCGGAGACTTGTTGAAGATTATATTGGCAGCGTTAATTCTGCCGTTGGCCTGGGGATTATTGAAATTCACCGGCCTGGTCGATGCAGGAGAATAACCGGTCACAAGTAGTTTGGCTGAGGGCATTTTTGATTTAAAGGTTTTTGGGGAATAGTGTAACGGTAGCACGACTGACTCTGGATCAGTTAGTTCAGGTCCGAATCCTGGTTCCCCAGTTTCTGCTACTTAATTGTGCGTATGTATGGGCGGATGAGGCGGGTAAGCCACAGAATCTACCCTCAACCAGAATGTTATCTACATATCTCTACAGGATTTAAAGCGTACAGCTTTTAACGATTCTTTTCCCCTCATCGTAAATGGATGCTTAAGGGTATTGAATTGCTGCAACATCTGATATGACCGATAATAATTTTAATTATTGTTTAATGAGTACCAAGGATAGTAACCGGTGGTAAAAAAAATGTATTGGCAGGACTACTTGTATAGTTAGATTTGAGCGAGACTTAAAGAGTGCAGAAGTTAAGTCTAAAAGATTTTGTAAAACTGTGCAAAGAAGAACTTGACTTTTAATGAAATACAAGGTACAATAGGAAAACAAGTTAAATGGGGAATTATAAGAAGGAGTAGTATAGGGGCCGTTATAGGCCTCGAGTTGTTGAAAGGATAAAGGAGCGAGTTGTTGAAAGGATAAAGGAGCGAGGGAAATTAGAAAGCAAGCTATCATACCGGTAATTATTGTGCTGGTTGGTCTGGTACATTGTGCAGCGGTATCTGCTAACCAGGTGTCCTGGGTTTCAGGAATATCTCCACCGCGGTTTTGGAGTATCGAACCTAATGCGCCCACAACGACTGATGTGATTCGCTTTTCTGGTCCTACCAGAGTATTCCTCAACTGTCGTTTGGCTGAGCAACGTATGGGCGGCAAGCCTGTTCTCTACATCGACTATGTCGGCAAGACTATCGAGCTGGCTTTCGAAGCACCTCCCAGCACACAGGGCTTTTTTTTACAGCCGGTATCCGGACTCAAAGGTTCATTTGGCCCGCTGGAAGCAGGTCACTGGTTGTTTTTTGGAGCGAACACAGACGCTGTCTTTTCCATTTCTTTCAGGGTTACCGGTGAGGGGGGAAATGGTAGTGATGGAGGGGTGGATGAGGGCGATGGAGGAGATCATGGTTTAGTGGGGCGTGTCTTATATTTAGATGCCAGTGCTGTCGGGGCTAATAACGGCTCAAGTTGGATTAATGCTTACAGGCACTTGCGGGATGCTTTGGCTGCAGCTACGAACGGAGACGAAATACTTGTGGCGCAGGGTGTTTACAGACCTGACCGAGGTTCTGGAATCAAGTACGGTGATCCAACGGCGACGTTCCAGCTCAAGACGGGTGTGAAAATAAAGGGTGGCTATGCCGGCGCGACAGGAGTCGAACCTAACGCTCGTGATATTAACCTTTACGAAACTATACTGAGCGGCGACCTTAAAGGTAATGATATCGAAGTCCGGGATATCAGTGATTTGATGGACGAGCCGAAGCGTGCCGATAACAGCCTTCATGTTGTAACCGGCAGCGGAACCGATAAAACGGCGGTTTTGGACGGTTTTACCATTACAGGTGGCAACGCGAGTACCTCTGACGAAGGCACAAACGGTGGTGGGATATATAATAATAACGGCAGTCCTACGCTGACTAGCTGTCATGTTATTGGGAATTCAGCAGATAGCCGTGGTGGCGGGTTGTACAACGATGCAGGTAGTAAGCCAACAATAATCAATAGTGAAATCATCGCAAATTATGCTGGGATTGGCGGTGGAGGGGTATATAACAAAAAGAGCGATCCAAATTTTACAAACTGCACGTTTGAGGATAACTGGTCTGTACAAAGGGGAGGTGCGGTAAGGAACTCTATGAGTTCCCCAAGCCTTACAGGCTGTACTATTATAGGAAACTACACCGGATCCAACGGCGGGGGGATGTACAATGGAACCGATAGCAGGTCAGCGATAACCAACTGCAATATTACTGAGAATCATGCTGGATATTATGGGGGTGGAATATACAACGGCAGTTCTGCGCCAAGCCTGAAACACTCCGTCATCGACAAGAACAATGCAGGGCTGTGGGGCGGTGGGATAATAAACTTCAGTAGCCAGCCGGAGATAGAAAACTGTATTATCAGTTCGAACTCAGCCGGACATTATGGCGGCGGTGTTCATAACGATACGAGCAGTGCTCCAATACTGACATGTTGCGTTATCAGCGGTAATTCCGCTGGATTATGCGGGGGTGGGATGCACAATAGGCACAGTAGTCAGCCAAAGCTTGTGAATTGCGTATTCAGCGGCAATTGGACAGTGGATGAACAGGATGGTAAAGGTGGTGCTATTCACAATTTCCCCAGCGAGGTGGAGTTGATAAATTGCACATTTGTTGGAAATTCAGCAGTGTTGGGAACTGCTTTGGCTTGCGATAACTATCAGAGCCCGCCATCTGCTGTGAGTACCATAACAGTGCTGAATTGCATCCTTTGGGATGGTGGGTATGGAGATGAAGTATGGGAAAACGACAATTCGACAATTGCTATCGACTACAGTGACGTGCAGGGAGGCTGGTTAGATGGTGTCGGTAATATTGAGGCTAATCCATGCTTTATTGAAATGGGGGATTGGGATCCAAACAGTGGTTTATGGACTGATAGCGATTATCATTTGTTGCCGAGCTCGCCCTGTATTGACGCCGGTGATCCGAACTATGTAACTGAGCCCAATGAGACTGACTTCGATGGCGATCTTCGCCTTCTCGGTGCAGCAGTTGATATGGGTGCAGATGAATTTCGAAATCGGCCTCCCATAGCTGATGCTGGAAGTGATCAAACGGTCTCATGTTTAAATAATGAGATGGCGAACGTTGTTCTTGACGGCTCTGGCTCTTATGACCCTGAAGGGAGTACTCTTACTTACAGTTGGATGCTAGCAGGCCATGAGATTGCACAAGGCGTCAATCCCAATATCGAGCTTGGGATTGGTGAGCATATAGTCGAGCTTTTTGTTAATGATGGTATCGAGGACTCTGAGCCGAACCAGGTCGTAGTGACGATTGTCGAAGCCGTGAAGTGGAATCTAGGAGTTATCCCAGGCAGAATCCAGCGTCACGGCGGGAGAACGACAATATTAGCAGTTATTGATCTGCCGAAGGGCATTGGCAGAGGTCAAATCGATAGCAGTCGGATGCTTGAGTTGTATCCTGGGCAGATCAAAGCGCTTAGGCAGTTAATTCTTCAGTGGTTCGGACAAAGGGTTTTCTTGCTTGCGTTTTTTGATAAGAACAAACTGATGGCTGCAGTGCCTGAGAATGGCGATGTGGAAATCTATACTGTTGGCCAGTTGAAAACCGGTGATTATTTTTTGAGCGTAGGCACGGTGAAGATAGTCGGCTCGCCCTAATACGAAGCTTCCGTGATAACCTGAGCAATGCCAGACAAAATGTTCAGGCTAGTTCCTCTACGTGTTTTTTTTTAGGCTTTGCCTTCTTGGTTGACACATTCTTTATCATTGCTGGGCTTTTGGCTATTTGATCTGTCAGACCAGCTCGCCCCGAGGAAACGATCTTGCTGGCTTGGATTCTGTCAACTATAGGATAACTTTCGACGATAGCCAGCAGGCTCAAAAGAAAACTGAGCATGCTTTCTGCACCCTGATTAGTGTTAACACTGCCTGGTGCAAGGGCATCATAACATCCTTTGGTTCTGAAGTCATAAAGTGGGATGTGCAAATCATTTGCGCCAAGAAACCAGTCAAAAGCTTTTCTTTGAAGTGTCAGGAACTTGTCATTTGTTGTGGCGTCATAAGCCGCCCTTAGCATCATGATTGTGCTTGCAACTTCTATGGGTTGCTGGTCAAACGCAGCTCTTGGTTTACCACGTTCATACCACCCTTTGCAGCCTATAAAGCTGAAGTGATCACTTTTGAGAATATTTGATAGCAAAAAATCGCAGCTTTGCTGTGCAACTTCGAGATATCTTTTTTTATCTAGTACCATACTTGCGGCATATAGCGCGTGAGGCAGTGTAGCGTTGCCGTAAGTGAGGACGTCTTCAAACCAGCGCCAATCGGGAAGGCTGTTTTCTTCGTATTGAATAACGAGCTCGTCTGTTGCTATTTCCAACTGGCGTTTAATATCACTGGCACCCGGAAACTGTTTAAGGTAGTCGCACATGCCGAGGATCGAATAGGCCATTCCTCTTGGGTGTTGTTTCTGTACATGAACGATAGATTTGTCAAAGCGGTCCTTTACGATCGACAGATATGACGGCAACGGCGGTATCGCCATTAATGTTCCGAACGCCCACAGTACTCTACCGAAAGCGTCATTCATAGGCTCATTGTCCTGCCAGGTTCTGTCAAATTTCATAAAGTTTCTAATGGAGCCATCATCATTTTGAGAATGTATGATGAAAGACAAGTATGTGTCGAGAAGATCCAAAGCCTGTGGCTCCGGATACTGTGCGTAGTACCTGGCCATTGCAATTACTGCTCTGGCGTTATCATCTGTGCAGTAGCCAGATTTGCGATCTGGTATTGTGAATATGGCATGTTGACATAGGCCAGTATTATCCGTGAGCTTTCTAAGGTGGTCTAATGCTGGCTCAGGTACTTCAATGTTTGATATTGTCTCGGCTGCCGAGAGGGTGCTCTTAGTGGGGATTCGGACAGGCGGGCGTTTTGCGCTGAATAGTTTCCAGTAGACCTGCCCTATTTTGGGCCATGTTCTGGATCTGCCATAGTCGTATGCTCGCCTTCGAAGTGAATAGAATAACGAGTCATTTCGGAGTATTTCTACTATTGCCTGTGCTATCTGTTCATGGCTGCGGAACGTGACAAGCTTACCTCGTTCATCAGCCAGAAGCTCTGTAGCCGCCCAGTAAGGCGTGGAAACAACGGCTTTGCCGGTGCCAACAGCAAACGATAATGTACCACTGGTCAATTGCTCTGTGTTGAGATATGGAGTGACATAGATTTCAGCAGCACATAAAAAGTTGTGAAGCTCTTCATCATCTACAAATCTGTTGTGAAAGATCACGTGTTCTTGCAGGCCGAGGTCTTTAACCATGTGTTGCAGACTGAATCTGTATGATTCGCCTTCCTGTTTCAGTATTGATGGGTGCGTCATGCCCAGAACTATGTATATCACGGATGGTTCAGCCTTAATAATGTCAGGCATTGCTTTTAGCATGAACTCTATACCTTTGTTTTTGTTCAGCAGGCCAAATGTCAGTATAGTTCTTCGCCCGTCTAGGCCGAACTGATGCTTATAGTAGTTACTATCAACGAAAGGCAAGTCCGGGATACCATGAGGGATCAAGTCGATTTTCTTGCCGGGGATCCTGTAGATGTCTCGCAACATGCTTACGCCGCGTTCGTTCATTGTTATCACTTTATATGAGCTGTCATAGACATCGACCATCGCTTTTTTATAGTCTGGAGTTGGTTCATTAAGAATGGTGTGGAGAGTTGTTATTATCGGAGACTTTAATCTTTTTAGCAGCAGGTTTAGATATGAGCCGGCGTCTCCGCCAAACAGTCCAAACTCGTGCTGCACACAGACGAAGTCGACATGGCTAAAATTGATGTAATCCGCGGCGCAGATGTAATCACTCTTGACGTCCTGCCTTATTTCGAATTTGACTGGATTATTATACTTTAGCTCTTTATCCGACCGAAGAGTGACTACCAGTGGTTCAAATTCACCCTTTGCAGCCAACGCCATACTCTTGATCAGGTCTGATGTGAAGGTTGCAATTCCGCATTTTCTTGGCGGGAATGAGGAAATAAAGACAACTTTTCTGGCGGAGGGTTTCATCCACATAATCTCTTTCAAGTAGCTGCAGGATAGTCTATATCTATGTTAGGGACGTTCGTTTAATGTGTCAAGCAATTTAGTTATCATGTCGATATTAAGGTGTGCTCTTTTTTGGGGGCCGACAGATTTTATGCTTTCAGATGTAAAAATGGGGGATTTTATAGATGAGTGGCGACTTTCTTGGCTGATTTCTATTTTTTTTTGCACAAACCATTGACTAAATCGTAAAATATTATACTATTGAAGTAGGAATAGTAGGAGACTCAAAATGAAGCTTTCTACTCGTACAAGATATGGGATACGGGCTATAATTGAGCTTGCCCAACATAAAACAGAAGAGCCGCTGCAGCTCAAAGTCATCGCTCAGCGGCAGAACATATCCGTTAAGTATCTGGAGCAGCTTATCACCGTGCTAAAGTCAGCAGGTTTTGTTAGAAGTATCAGAGGCTCCAAGGGCGGATATGTTCTTGCTAAGGCCGCCGAGGAGATTAGACTTAGCGATGTCTTCAAATGCCTGGAAGGTTCGGTGACCACCGCTGAGTGTGTCGAGGATGAGAACTACTGCCAAAAGTCTGCTGATTGTGTTGCCAGAGACCTTTGGGTGCAGGTGGAACGGGCGATTGAAGACGTCCTGCAGTCTGTAACGCTTCAGGATTTGGTCGAGCGTGCAAGAAGTAAAAAAACATTGGATTATCAGATATAAATATATGAACAGGTGGGATTATGAGCGCTATATTTGAAGATATTGCGGCGGCGGTTGGCTACACGCCGTTGGTGCGGATTAATAAGCTCGGATCCAGTAAAGCGACTATACTTGCTAAGCTTGAATCTTACAATCCCTGCGGCAGCGTCAAAGACAGGATTGCTAAGTCTATGATTGAAGCCGCGGAGAAGCAAGGCCTCATAAAACCGGACACAGTCATAATTGAGCCAACAAGCGGCAATACAGGAATTGGACTTGCTTTTATTTGCGCCGCCAAGGGATATCGGTTGATGTTGACTATGCCCGAGTCGATGAGCATAGAAAGACGTAAGTTGCTCAAGCAGTTCGGCGCTGAGATTATACTCACACCGTCAGAACGTGGTATGGCCGGTGCTGTGGAAAAGGCTGAACAATTAGTGGCAGAGAATCCGCACTCGCTCATGCCGCAGCAGTTTAAGAACCCTGCCAATCCACAGATTCACCGAGAGACAACAGCCAAGGAAATCTGGGTGGATACAGATGGCAAAGTGGATATCTTTGTGTCCGGCGTAGGGACCGGAGGAACTTTAACCGGATGCGGTGAAGTCTTAAAGCAGCACAATAAGGACCTGAAGGTGGTGGCTGTCGAACCGAAGGATTCACCGGTTCTTTCCGGAGGCAAACCCGGGCCGCATAAAATACAGGGAATCGGTGCCGGTTTTGTACCTGATGTGTTGAACAAGGAGCTGCTCGACGAGATTATCCAGGTTTCGAGTGAGGATGCGATGGAGACGGCTCGCGATTTGGCATTGAAAGAGGGCATACTGGTGGGGATAAGCTCAGGGGCAGCGATGTACGCCGCGATTCAAATATCGCAAAGGCCTGAAAGTCAAGGTAAGACAATTGCAGTGATATTTCCTGACACGGGAGAAAGATATATTTCGACGGACTTGTTTGGATAAGAATGAAAGATTCTTATTTGAGGGGAGCTTCGGATGCGCAGGAGAAAGTTGACGGATAAGGATATAGACAAGCTCGTTGGGGAGCTTGCGGTTACTTACAAGGGTGCTTCAGGAATAAACTTCATCGATGCTTACAATCTGCCCGTGCGTAGCAAGATAATTAAGATACTCGATTTGTTGTTTGAGGTGCTGTTTCCGGGGTACACCGGTAATAGGGCGGTTACGAAGTCGAATGTCAATTTCATTATTGGCGACATTTTGTGGCAGATTTACACGGAACTTTCAGAGCAAATAGAGCGTGCGTATCAGTATCAATGTCAGATAAAGAAATGTGATGGCTGTGATTGCCGGTCTATGGCGAATGATGTGACACGATATCTATTAATGCAGTTGCCCGAGATAAGAGAGACGCTCAAAGGTGATGTAGGTGCGGCATTTGACGGTGATCCAGCAGCGAAATCGTATGAAGAAATAGTAATCAGTTATCCTTGTATCACCGCAATCGCAACATACCGGATTGCGCACGAGCTGTATGTGAAGCAAGTGCCACTCATACCACGAATAATGACCGAGTGTGCCCATGCAAAAACGGGTGTGGACATACACCCCGGTGCAAGGATAGGCAGGAACTTCTTTATTGATCACGGCACCGGTGTCGTTATAGGTGAGACCACTATAATCGGTAACAACGTCAAGTTATATCAAGGGACTACGCTTGGGGCACTTAGCTTCCCAAAGGATGATCGCGGCAGGATAATAAAAGGCGGAAAAAGACATCCAACAATCGAAGATAATGTTACGATTTATGCCGAGGCAACAATATTAGGTGATGTGACGATCGGCAGGGGAGCAGTGATTGGCGGCAATGTCTGGATAAAGGAGTCGGTGCCGGCAGGTGTGACTGTAGCCAGCGCCAATCCGGAGTTGGTCTATACCAAGCATAAAAAGCGTAAGCGTTGACGTATTGAACGAGTGTGAGAACGAACATGGACGAAAGATTGCTTGCCAGAATTAGTGAACTAAAGAGCGAACGCAACGCTGTGATACTTGCGCATAATTACCAGCCAGGTGAGATACAGGACCTGGCCGACTTCTGCGGTGATTCGCTCGGCTTGAGCATACAGGCATCGAATACTGATGCTGACGTGATTGTCTTTTGCGGCGTACAGTTTATGGCAGAGACCGCAGCTATTCTTTCACCGAAAAAAACAGTGCTGTTGCCGGAAAAACACGCTGGATGTCCGCTTGCGGATATGATAACAGCCGAGCAGTTACGGCAGTTGAAAAAGGAGCATCAGGATGCTCTGGTTGTTTGTTACGTGAATAGTTCTGCTGAGGTTAAGGCCGAAAGTGATTACTGCTGCACAAGTGCCAATGCGGTAGAAGTGGTTGAGTCATTACCCGAGAATAAAGAAATCATTTTTGTTCCGGATCAGCATCTCGGACGATTTGCTCAGGAGAAAACCGGTAGGGAACTTATTCTTTGGCCTGGCTATTGTGCGACGCACGTGGTGATAACGGAGGATGATATTCGAGCAGCTAAACAGAAATATCCGGATGCGGTGGTGATGGTTCATCCGGAGTGTAGTGAGCCTGTAAAGGATATCGCCGACCAAATCCTAAGCACCGGCCAGATGCTAAAGTTCGTCGATACCAGCAACGCAAAGCGATTTATTGTGGGCACTGAGACGGGAATTATTCATGCGCTGAAGAAGCAGAATTCACGGGCTGAATATTTCGCGGCAAGTGATCGGGCGATATGTCCCAACATGAAAAAGATTACGCTGGATAAGGTGCTATGGGCGCTTGAAGATTTGCAGTACAAAGTAACCGTGCCGGAACCGGTGCGCAGTAAGGCGAAGAGGTCTTTGGAGCGAATGGTGGAGATTTTGCCGACACAATAGGTGAGGTTGACGATGGCTCAAGACAGTAAATATCATTTGGAGACCCTTGCTTTGCACGCAGGACAGACGGTTGATTCTGAAACGCTTAGCAGGGCGGTGCCGATCTATCAAACGACAAGCTATGTGTTTAAGGATACGGAGCACGCAGCAAGGCTGTTTGGACTTCAGGAGGTCGGCAACATTTACACGCGTCTGATGAATCCAACGACGGATGTTTTGGAAAAGCGCCTCGCCGCACTTGAAGGCGGTGTCGGAGGGCTGGCGCTTAGTTCGGGGCAGTCGGCGATTTATGTCAGCGTCTTCAACATCTGCGAGTCAGGGGGGCACATCGTCTCGTCGAACTCCCTTTATGGCGGGACGGTGACGTTGTTCAGTCAGACGTTCAAGAAGCTCGGGATTGAAGTGACATTTGTTGACCCACGAGAGCCGAAGAATTTTAAAAAGGCGATAAAGGACAACACTCGGCTTGTCTATATCGAGACGATCGGCAATCCGAAGAACGATATTCTGGACTATAAGAAGATTGCAGATATTGCGCACAAGCACGGTATGCCTGTTATTTGCGATAATACGGTGACAACGCCGATACTGTTCAGGCCTATCGAGCATGGGATAGATATTGTTGTGCACAGTTGCACAAAGTTCATCGGGGGACATGGGACGAGTATCGGCGGCGCAATTGTTGATTCGGGCAAATTCGACTGGACGAACGGCAGGTATCCTGAGCTGACTGAGCCTGACCCAAGCTATCACGGCGTAAAGTACGTCGATTCGTTTGGTGAGTTGGCGTATATTATCAAGGCCCGGACACAGT
>Ga0315539_1003327_pt1 | contig 11329 bp, 9 predicted proteins | sample SalMarSW160150MG_FD_203097 | JGI IMG/M metagenome (GOLD analysis project Ga0315539, IMG submission 203097) | Salt marsh sediment microbial communities from the Plum Island Ecosystem LTER, Massachusetts, United States - Salt Marsh Sediment SW1601-150 ... | reverse complement strand
TCGGAAAGAGGAGCAAGGTACATCGCGGCCCAGAGGGGTACGGTTATTTTAGCCTCGCCTATATCAAGGAAATCGAGGCTACCTTTAATTGCTTCCTTGATATCACTGGTAGCCTCCAAAGGCAGCCGGTACCTCTGCAATGGGGAGTCTAATTCCACTTCTACTCCAGGAAGCCCGAGGGCACCGTTTGCGGTTAGGAAAACATACTTACCATCCAACTCTCTCCACCCGGTATGTGTATAGACCCGGCGCTGGGTGATATCCCCAGACTTCAGTTGAATCGCCTCCCGGAGCCTGTCTTTTAGAGTAACACCGGCAGCAATTATAGCTCCCATTCCCCACTGTTCACTTACCCAGTTCATAGAATTGAAGTGGCTCGCTTGGAGTTGTACCTTGGGTAGTGTTTTCCCGTTTGCTAACCTTCCCTCTATGATAAAAAACCGCTGTTGCTCAATCCCGCTATCCTTAATGACATCCTCAACGGCCCTGGCATCGAAGTTACACAGGGGGGTTAGGACTTCCCCTGAGGGAGTAGGTTTCAGCCAGCAGATCTTGCCCTCTGCAACAGTGTAAACCTGGTGTGCCTTTCTAGGCGGGGAACTCGGAGGCTCTTGACCGGCCAAAGCATGAAGATCACCAAGGGTATGGCCGGCGGCCAGATAATCATCGACCCCAACCTTCCCGCCCTGGGGACCCTCGGGAAGCTGGATGTTATTCACCGAGGCACCCTTTCGCTGCAGGTGTTCCTTGAGCCGCACGAGGGCGTTCCAGACCCGCGGGTTGGAGTGGCTGTCCGAGTCAAAACACAGGTAGACATCCCGATCTTTCAAGGTGATGAAGTCGAAGTCGGCGAGGACCGTTGTCCCACCGAGAGGATTTCTTCCTTTCCAACCCCACACACCGGTGAGGCAAACGGCACAAGAACCGGCCGTGGCCAGGGAATCACCCTTTTTTACACCCTCGGTAAAGAATAAGGGGACATTAGGGTCGCCAAGCTGTTCCCGGCAACGGGGCGGGATATCCAGACGTATTGAGGAGCCCAGTGGGTTCTCATATTTAATCAGGCGCTCTCGATTAGCGTCCTTCCGAGGATGATCAGGTCTATACTGGTAGCCAATAATCGAGCCGTCAACACCATGTATGGGGATTAGAATACCCGGGGCTCTTTGCTGTGCCTTACTGAAGCCGGCCTCTCTGAGAGGTGTCTTGCCAAGCACTGATTTATATCTCCGTTCCCGGATGACATCAATAGAGATATTCGATGCCTTCAGGTGCTCTAGGTGGTATTGTAGGAGTTCCGGCACTTCTCTAGAAAAGGGTGGTTGACCCTTGTCTTGTCCTGGAGTATTATTGTTGTTAGAGCTATCCAACGGTTCAGATCCCACGCCGAAGCCCTGGTTTTGCCCGCCGGGGCTTCCTTCTTTCATATGTGACATTCACACCTCCACTGAGTACAACAACCGTTTTGCCCTTTGTTGGTCGCGGCGTTCAACGTCAAGGAGGTCTAACCCTAGTGAGAGGAGATACGCGGCGTGCCATACTTTTCGGCTGCCTTAACCAGCTCGCCCAAACCCTGCTCATCAAAGCCAATAGCTTTCAGCCTTTCGTAAGTCGCCAGTGCTTTCTCCTTGGTCGCTATCTCGTTCCGCACTTCCTCCAGCCTGGTATTCGTGGCACCCAGTTCCTGGCTGCGGTTCTCCATTTCGGCGGCCTGGGTATCGAGCTGCTCCCGTCTCTTTTGCGCCTCCTGGTCTAGTTCCTCCAGGTTGCTGTACTTTGCCAACGCCTCAAGCACTTCTCCAGAGCCGCCAAATCTCCCGGTAGCTTCGGCTATACGAGACATGGTCTCGATGTCGAGGCCGGCTTGTTCCAGTTGTGACTTATAACTCAGTGCCGACCGGGCATCTACCGGTGCCAACCCGGTCTCATGCCAGTCTTCCCTAGCGTGGAAATAAAAGCCTTATTCCTAGGATTGTCGTCAGCATCAATGAGGCTCTCCACGTCTCCTTTTGAGTTTCTTATCGGAGTTACTTCAGGCATTACTTACCTTACTCTTCCCTTTCTATTTTTAGTTACTTTTGCTCTGGGTCCCCTCTTCACGAAAGACTTCCTTTGTGACATCCTTAAAATACTGCCTTTTTAGCTAGCCTCCTCACTCAACTTTGTATTGCTTAAGAAATCAATGGACAGTCCTATCTTTCCGGCTTCCACTTCCACGACGGGCTTGATAGAAATAAAAAAGCCGAGAGGGCATGCACCGGTAGCATGCGCAAGCTCGGTGTTGACACGAGGCTGGTAGTTGCTTGGTTCCTTCCTCCGGGGGTGGCAGCTTGATCGGCGCCACCCCGTTCTATTTTTGTGTTAGAATATTGGTGGGGGAGAAAAACCGTGGACCGACCTTTCCTCCTTTTTTACCGGTTTTTCTCCCCCGCATCCTCCAAATCTGGGCGTTTTGGACGCCCCCCACGCTTGCCAAATTCCCTCAATAAGTCAGCGTACAACTCCGCCGTTCGCCTACCACCTTTGGCACCTATTCTCTTGAAGAAATCTCTCCCTTGACTTTCAAGAGTGGCACGTCCGCCTCGGCGCCCTGCTTCAGCAGTAGTGATTTCCTCTTTGTCAATCATATTATTGCCGTCCCTGTTCTGCCCGTAGTCTTATGTCTCGTAGAATAATTAGTTATCGGGCTTGACTCTCGGACTTGCCAATAAAGCTGCGCCTGACTCGTGTAGGGGTTTCCCCTCATCTTCATACTCGATTCTGAGGTCTAAGTCGTTGATAATCGTCTGCAGGCTGCGCTTTACATCAGTCAGTTTTGTTCCAGGCACAATCAACGTCAGCGTTCGAGCATTAGCCAGTGCTATCACCTCACCGACAAGCCCCTCGTCACGCAATGCTTTAGCAATGTAGGCAAGTCCTGATTCTCGGTCAATCCGAATCTTGGTCTTCACAGCGACTCTAAATCCCTATTGGAACTCTATAAATATTTTAAGTATACTGAAAGCATAAAACAGCCCAGGAGGCTGTGTCACTAGAAAAAACGGGTGACAATGCGAGCGACACAGGAGGCTAAATGAGTGAAGAGCTTTATGAACTAGACCAAGCTATCGACTGCTGCCGAGCCGCTCTCGCGCAGGAGGACGTTTATGTTCTCTGCAAAGAACTTCGGCATCTCGAGTTGATACACCGCAAAATGCACAGGTTGAGGGCTTTAGGCCGACTCAGAGTGGGTCTACTTATGATGGATCTTGAGAGGCGCGAGCCACAAGTAAAGCCACAACTTAAGCGAGAACTCGCCTCGGTGTTCGACTTTGACTCCCCTGCACCTTTTAACCTTCATGAGGTGATGCCGAAGAAGCGCTTGCCCAAAAAGAGGTTAGATAAAGGACAGGTTATAGCTTTGGAGGTAGGGGAAGGGGTGATAGAGCTGGATCAGTCTGTGCGAAAGTACCTCAAGGCTCGTGGCTGGGCGGACAGAGGCCCCCGGTGGCCCGACTACCTAAACCAGTTGACATGGCTACGCGATAGAGCGCTTTTGGATTACCTTCGGCCTGCTTCAGAAGGGCCGAAACCAGACGAAGAGAAAGTAGCTAGACAGGTTCTCTCCTTAGTGGAAAAGAACCAGGAATCCTGTGGCAGCAGAAAGCTCAGGGATGACCTAATGGGTATGGACCCTCCACTCACGTGGGGTGAAGTTGTATACCACTTCTTACGTGACCCTGTAAACACTAAGGGGAAAAGAGGGGAGGCTCTAGGCGAATTTCTTGGCCTTTTTAGGAACCGTTACTGCTTAGAATGCGATGAACTTTTCACAGCGTCAAAATCGAGCCTCCGTTTGGTTTGCCAACGCTGCTCCAATAAGTTAAGGAAACGAAAGGAACGGGAAAGGAAAAAGCAACAGCGGTTATCTCAAGTGGGTTAACAGGCTACTGCTTCGCGAAGCATTACCGAGCGGGTGTTTAACCCCCGCCTCGACAGGTGTGCAGAGCGGGTAAATACTGATGCTATTGTGTTCAAAACTCTTGGTTCTGTATTGAATACATATAATTAACCTAGCCCCAGTCCTTCTACCGGACTTGCTCCATTGCGATGGGCAGCTATAGCCTCTTCCTGCTTTAAGCCCTGGGTATAGCGCCGGCTCATTGTGAGGTCCTCATGCCGCAGGAACAGCTGGAGAAGAAATGAGTCTTTAGCTCCTCTCAGGTACTGGAGAGCGCTGGTGTGGCGAAGGCGGTGAACTCCACCTTGGCTGTTGACGCCAGCACGTTTCTTAAGATACACGAACGACGAACTCAGCCCACCTACCGAGAATTGTCTACCTTCTTCGGTTACCCAGAGGGCGTCACTTTTGGCTCGATGTTTTCTTTCCAACAGATAAAGCCAGATAGCTTTGGCCGTCTTGGCTGAAAATGGGCATATGCCTATCTTGTTTCCCTTGCCAATGACTCGAACCCACCTCTGCTCCAGATTTAGGTCTCCAAGTTTTAAGTGTACCAGTTCGCTCAAGCGCAAGCCTGAGTCAATGAAGAGCAGTAGCACAGCCTTGTTGCGCAGGCCGGTGAAGCGTGCCCCAGTTTTGATGTCGAGCTCGCAGACAGCAAAAAATCTCTTTAGTTCCTCTAGACCATAAGGTTGAACCTGGGGCGGGGGCGGAGCCTTAAAGTGGATGCCTTTGGCAGGACTTGTTTCAAGCAAGCCTTCCTCAACACTCCAGTTAAACAACCCCCTTAGTGCTTTGTAGTATGGCCATGCTGTTGATGGTTTGGACTTGCTGAATCTACGGCTGCCATTACCCGCAACGTACTCAAAACTTCTGGAGCCAATCCAAGATAAGAACTGTCTAATTCGTTTGGTGTCTAAGAGTTCGACTTGTTCAGGCCAGTCCTGGCTCTTGGCATACTCTGTGAAATGCCTCAGAAGCTTATCGTAGTACTCATGCGTGCGGGGTGCACGCCCCTCGGCTTGGAGAGAAAACAGGAATCCCTCCACCAAATCTTGTAGCCCGATTGTCTTGTTACCATGTTTCACCTTTCATGGCGGTCGGTCCATAATTTCTTATTTTTGTTTAGTCAGCTGGTTACTCCCAGATTTACCCCAGCTTTGAGACCTCGACCAAGTCAGCTGCTTACCCAGCTTTGTGGTGAGCCGCAGAGGACTCGAACCTCTAACCGGCTGATTAAGAGTCAGCTGCTCTGCCAGTTGAGCTAGCGGCCCGCTTTCTACCTGTTGTCACCTATTTTACTGTGTGCTGGGGGAGGTGACAAGGCAAAACCGCTACTATTTTAGCTCAGAAGCTGACATTTGTAAATGAGGTACTTTTGTTTCTATTGGGGTGGGGTTAGCTGGGCGTGGAGTGCCAGCTGCCTGTTCCCGGTTCCGGCTCCAGTGGCCCTATGTCTTCACCTTGGTTCCGGTATAAGACCCCGCCGTTATCATCCAGCAGAGAGAGGTAGACGCGGTGGACACTGCCATCGTAACCTTCCATCATCGGCTGCAGGGCTAGGCTCTCCCTTGCCCCGCCGGCTATTACCTGGTCAATGTTGAATAGCCTGGTATCCTCGTCAACCATTATTTCCAACTGGGCAACCGCGACATCAAAATCGCCGAGGTTGTGTATTTCCAGCGCTATATTCTCCAGAGTGTAGCTTTTATTAGGCAGCTCTCTGTGCCAGTGGAGGTTGCCGCTGCTTATCTGTATTGGTGCTGCCGATATACTAACGCTGTAGGTAAGTTCGGACGGCTCCGGTGTGGCCGTCTCATTCGATGTTTTTTCCGTCAGGGGGCAGCCTGAGAACATAACTGCTGCCAGTATTAAAACTAGACCCCCAAACAGGAAAGCTAATCTTTTCCTCGACGCTGGCTTAATTCCCTTTGGGTTAATGCTATAAGTATTTCGTTTCATTTCCTGCTTCTTCTTTTATCCGGTTACCCAGCGTCTAACTTCTATTTTCAGTTTAGGGTAGCGGAATTAATTGCTCATAGAATTATCGTTTAAATTTCATTAATGAATCGGCGGAAGTAGGGGTAACCAAAGTTTTAAAAAATGCCCAAAATATACCCCATTGGGGGTATTGACAATAGTGCTTTTATATGCTACTATGTTGACAAAAGTATTCTAAGATAGTTACTTCTACATACATAAATAGACTTATAGATAGGCCTCGGCATCAGTTATCGGGCAAATTAGTGCCCAAAGGTCACGCTGTAGCTGATAGTGGTAAATAGCCAATATTATTTTGGAGTTTTAGTTGTGAAAGCTAAAAGCAAAAAGCGGGTGACTGTGAGTATTTCAAGGGAAACTAAAGATTTTTTGGACTCAATCAAGCATACCGGGCAGAGTTACGAGGGTTTAATCCGTGACCTGGTTATGTGCTGGAAAAAGAAAGAGGTGGCAGGGGGAAATAAGTAGCAGCTTTTACTTAAAGGAGGTGATGTTTATTGATTGAAAGGAGAAGGAGAGAATAACGCCAGATTGAAGGAGGTGATGCTTAGTGGAAAGGTTTTTAACAAAACTAATGAATAATCGCCGAAACCAAAACAATTTAGAGGAGGAGATAAATAGAAACATGAAAGGAAAGTTTAAACTTTTAGGGCATATGGGGCTGGCGCTGTTTGTAGTGTCTGCCCTTGTGCTGACACTGGCACCAGTGGCCCAAGCCGCCACCGCGGTAACTGAGGTATGGGTGGACTTCCCCTACCTAGATACTCAGAATATTGTCAGCGATAGCGGGGCTAATGAGTATCTTGTACACTTCAAGCCCACCACTGCCCTCAGCCGAGGTGCAGACTGGGTGACGGTGACCTTCCCTGACGGCACCTCAACCATGGGCCCGGCTGCCTTCACCGTAGGCGCGGTGGCGGCTGCTGACGCGACGTTCAGCACTGACTACGGCACGGAATTTACCGCAACCTGGGTAGCTTCCACCGAGGCTGCTGAAGTCAACGGCTACCGGGTGAAGGTGAGAATACCGATAGATGTCGCTGCCGACGCTGATGTCTGGCTTAGTATTGACTCCACCGGCATCGTAGCGCCGAGCAATGTAGCCAACACCTACAAGGTGTACGTCCAAACCACCAAGGATACTACCCGGGTGATATCCAGCGAGTTTAGCCTGGATAGTTCCGCCATCAGCGCCACCAGTGATGCCGTGACTGTGACCACGAATACGGCGGGAGTGGCATCGGAATACATATTCACTTTCCGAACCGCCAGCGTGCAGCAGAGCATAGTGACCGTCAGATTCCCGGTGGGCACGGTTCTGCCCGACGAGATAGCCGTCGATGAATTACTTTTCAACACCGACGGGGGTAGTTACGTCGTCTCCGGGTCAACGCCCGTCGTTGATGTTGCCCGCAGGACGGTGACTGCCCAATCATCGGTCACTTTCGCTAGTGATGCGGATAACACCATGAAAATAATAGTCGCCGCTGGCATCACCAACCCGACGACAATACAAGATGCCAATTACTATAGATCGATGATAAAGACTAACATCGATGCCACGTGGGTGTATATGGACGAATCAACCGCCATAGTGGAAGGTACGGCCACCAAGCTAGGTTTCACTACTACTTCCGACAATGCCACCATTCTAAACGCTTATCCCGGGGCATTGGTACTTCAGGCACAGGATGTAAACGGAAACATAGATGATGATGATAGTTCAACCTTGGTACTGGTGACGGCAACGACCGGCACCGGGACGGTCCATACCACCGCTCACGCCTCAGGAGGTAACCTCTGGGGGACCTCCCAAACGCTTTCAAGTGGCACGGATAATGTATTCTATATGCCTACCACGGTTGGAACCCATGTCCTGACAGCAACCGATGTTAGTACTGTCCCCACCCTCGCCTCGGCCACCATTACGATATATGTCGCCCCGGCGGTGGTGCTCACAGATTCCGTCGGTAACACGATAGGCACCTACGGACCTGCCGTTGATAGTTGGGGCAGTACTGTAGGCGGCACCTATATACAGCAGGCTATTGATGCTGCTGCCTCCGGTGACACGGTGACACTGGGTGACGGTATCTACGAGCTGTCTGCTGCGATTGACCTGGACAAGCTGATAACGCTGACATCCACGAATGGCGCTTCGTCCACCACGCTCAGGCCTACCACTGATGCTCTTGATGCCATAGTAGTGGGTGCCCAGGGGACCGCGACCAACCCGATAATCATTGATGGTCTCACCTTCACCCGGCTGATACTTGATACCGAGTTTGCCCAGGGGGTTTATAACAACGGCTATGATTATGTCACGGTGCAGAACTGCGCCTTCAACTACATGTTCCCATCTCAAAGCGCGGGAGCGGACCACGAGAAGGGTGCTGTCGTCGCCTTTGTCATTCAAGGTTCGGTTGGTGGGGGTGATAATCCCATAACCTCAGGCACGATAAGCAACAACACCTTCGCTAACTGTCTCCTCTTTGAGGCCACCAACAAGGAAGCCGTCATTAACGTTATGACCAAAGAACTTGCTGGTAGCGGTGACACAATCACCGGGGTAACCGTAAGCGGCAACACCATCACCGACTGTAATGGCTACGGTATAATGCTGAACGGTTATCAAGCTACTAACAGCTACGTAACAGCCACGGTCAGTAACAATATCCTAACTAACGTCTATGATGCTATCAACATCCAGCGTTTTACTAGCGGCGTTAGGATACTCGGTAATACCGTCACCGGAGCCTACCAGTACGGGCTCAGGGTTGAAGACTGTGACTCCGGCACCCAAATAGACCTGGTGATAAAGAACAACACCTTCACCGGAGTTGCCGGAGCCCACCCTAGGGACGCTGTTGTTATTATAGACAAGGACAGCGAGGTTTCAACTGACCCTGTTACACTCCAGTACAACGCTATCTACGATAACGATGCGACCTACAGCATCAAAGTCGGAACGACGCAGGTTGCTGGTATCACGCAAGCCCAGTACAACTGGTTCGGCAGCGCCAGCGGACCGGGAACATCGGTCAGCGGTCTTGCCGCGGATGTCGTCACCACGCCCTGGCTGCACAAGTCCCTGGTGGATGTAGTGGCGGCTAACGCCAGTTATCCTGCCCTGACCGTGAGTCTGTCCACTGGCTGGAATACCCTGTCAACGCCGGCCAAGCTCATGTCTTCGGTAGATGCTCTTAATGAGCTGGTTCCTGCCGGTATGACCATTGCCTACAAGTATGACAGTGTTCTTGGCTGGGTGCAGGTAACTACCGATGTCCTGAATCCATGTGAAGCCTTCTACGTCAAGATGAGCAGCGCCCAGACGGTGCTGTTGCAGGTTGATGGCGGCACCACCTGGGTGCCTAGCAAGGATTTGGCTGCCGGCTGGAACATGATTGGTCTGGCTAGCCTAACAGCAAAGACAGACGAAGAAGCTACAGCTTCAGTATATGGTAGCTTTGGCCAGCTAGTGAGCCCATCCATGAACGCTGCGGAGTGGGTCTATGTTTCCGGTGCAACCACTGCTAACAGCTTGGCGGTAGGTGAGGGCTACTGGATTTTCATGACCAGCGCAGCTACACTGGGCGGCTTTACCCTCTGTCCAATAGCACCAGACCTTGAATAGAACAGCCTGCCTGATGGAGAACACGGCTGGTTAACCTAGGATGGGGGAGGGGGATCCCCAACTCCCCCTCCCCCATAACTTTAGTAAACATTGGGGATGGAAACTAGAAACTTGAAAGAAATTGGGGAGGGAAATATGAAAAGAAAGAGAGTATGGCTCCTCTGCCCATTAATAGTAGTGGCGCTGCTCCTCTGTGCCGTCCCTGCCTATGCCAGCATACCGACTATGCCTCACGCCTTCTACGGGACACTGACTATAGCTGGTTCGCCAGCTGCGGTGGGGACGGTAGTCACGGCTAAGGTAAATGAGGTGCAGTGCGGCAGCATTACCACCACCGTTACCGGTCAGTATGGTGGCTCGGGTGCCTTTGATGAGAAGCTTACGGTTACCGGTGACTTTGAGACCCCAGCTACCATATATTTCTATGCCGGTAGCAAAGTGGCCAACCAGACTTATGCCTTCAGCGCCGGGGCGGTAACCGAGTTTAACCTGGTGGTTGATGATGACCCCGATCCGCCAGTGGTGAACATAACCCCGCTCAGCCCTGACCCTACCAACGACAACACCCCGACCTTTACCGGTACGGCTATAGATGAACTAAGCAATATCGCATCGGTGGAGTACCAGGTTGGTACCGGGAGCTGGAGGGTCTGGGTGGCGGCTAGTCCCGTTGACGGCGCCTTTGATAGTCCCAACGAGGATTACACCTTCACCATACCGGCGCTGGCTGATGGCGGGTATACGGTATATGTCCGGGCAACTGACGCCGCCTCACCTCCGAATACCACACTTGAGGCAGACCACGCCAATGACAGTTTTACCGTTGATACGTTAGCGCCAACGGTAGACAGCACCTCACCGGCGAGTGGGGAGACTGGTGTGCTGGTGGACACCGTAGTGACGGCTACTTTCAGCGAGAGGATGGACGAATCAACCATTACCACCGGCAGCTTTACCCTGGATGGTGTAGCCGGCAGTATATCTTATGACTTTGGCACCTATACTGCCACCTTTACCCCGGATGCCGACCTGACCGACGATACCATCTATACCGCCACTTTAAGCACGGCGGTAACCGATACTGCCGGCAACGCGATAGCAGCGGAGTATTCCTGGAACTTTACCACCGGCGTGGTGCCGGATATTACACCGCCGTCGGTAACTGTAAGCGACATTGTCACCACCACTGACACAACCCCAACCTTTACCGGTACGGCTACCGATACACAGAGCAATATCGCCTCGGTGGAGTACAGGGTTGATAGTGGCAGTTGGGTGGCGGCTACCGCCAGCGACGGTACTTTTGACAGCCTTAGCGAGGGCTATACCTTTACCACCTCCGCCCTGAGTATCGGAGAACATACGGTGTATGTCAGGGCGACTGATGCTGCCTCACCTCCGAATACCACACTTGAGGCAGACTACGCCACTGATACCTTCACGGTGGAGGAGTCGGGGGTGATTCCGGGTGACGCTAACGGAGACGGTTCGGTTAATGCCTTAGATATTACCAAGGTAGAGAGGATAATCGCCGGGCTGGATGCCGAAACACTCGGAGCTGATGCCAATGAAGATGGCTCGGTTAACGCCTTGGACATCACCATGGTAGAGATAATAATTGCCTATCCATAGTTAAAGAGGAACCAGATAAAAAGATAAAAAATAAGGAGGAGGGATCCCTAAAGCGGGGGTCTGGAGGAGTGACATTCTATGTTAAAACCTGACTCTCCCTCTAAAGGGAGAGTGGAACGGCG
>Ga0315539_1003325_pt1 | contig 11336 bp, 9 predicted proteins | sample SalMarSW160150MG_FD_203097 | JGI IMG/M metagenome (GOLD analysis project Ga0315539, IMG submission 203097) | Salt marsh sediment microbial communities from the Plum Island Ecosystem LTER, Massachusetts, United States - Salt Marsh Sediment SW1601-150 ... | reverse complement strand
ACAGAAAGTCCCAAAACATGTCCGGGTCGGGCAGATTGGTTGCAGGGTGCCGTTTCTGGGTATGGATGAAGTCGGGAAACTTCAGCGGATCCCGGATAAAAAACACCGGCGTGTTGTTGCCGGTCAAATCATAATTGCCTTCTTCGGTGTAGAATTTGATTGCGAAGCCGCGTGGATCTCTTGCCGCATCTGCTGAGCCCCGCTCGCCGCCGACAGTGGAAAAGCGAAGGAAGACTTCAGTGCGTTTGCCCACCTCCGATAGAAACCTGGCTTTGGTGTACTTGGTGACATCGGCAGTAACCTCAAAATAACCATGCGCTCCCGCTCCTTTCGCATGCACCACTCGTTCCGGAATCCGCTCACGGTCGAAGTGGGCTAACTTCTCCAGTAAGTGAACGTCCTGCATCAGGACGGGACCCCGCTCACCGGCTGTCAGGCTGTTTTGGTCGTCAGGCACGGGGATTCCAAAAGCTGTAGTCAGCTTTTTGGCTTTCTTTTTCATTGCCAACCTCCCTTCTTTTGGCATGAGTTTATAACCGCTTATTTATCGTGATACGGTTTCCGCACAAATATCTTTGTCTGCGTTCAGCCCATCCAAATCCTGATGGACGGGAGCAGGGAAATGCCAAGCGACAACAGCGAAAGCACCGTAGAGCAGCATCAATATCCCAAGTTTTGATTCGCGATTATTACATGAATTCTGTCCTTATCCATTTGTCTTTCGATGATTGATATTTGACCCCAGATTCTTTCTTCGGTTATTTCAATCGTTGAGGCAACGGGTGAAGACTTGGCCAATTCCCTTAGTCTCTTAACATTTAACGGACACGCAATCTTCTTAATTCTATCTAACGCCGCATCTAGGTTACTGGTAATTTTATTTTTCCGACAATAATAATCACTTTTTTAGGGCCGAACGTTATCATGGCCACTCTGTTCCCTCTTCCATCGACGTTGACTATTTGGCCCTTTTCAGTAATAGCATTGGAACTTGTCAAAAAGACATCGCAAGAAAACATTTCAAGATACAATTCATGAAGCTGCTCTGGAGCTTTTAATTTGGTTCTATCCAGGAGTTGGATGTCTTTTCTTTCTCGCAAAACATCCAAAATGCCTGTCTGCTCCAAAGTGACACTTCCTCCGAAACCGACGGATGAGTTTTCAGGAATTAGCTTGAGTGCTTTGTTCAGAGCTTCGTTCCTGCTTGAAACGAGGTAGCCGTTAATGTTCCTCGTTTTAAAATTATCTATTAGTTTTTGCATAGCCTGCCTCTTTCATTGAAGACCGTGGTTGGTTGTATCGGAGTCATGGATTTTTTCACTACCTGAGTTGGCGCCATTTTTCGCCCAATGTGATGCATCACCGGTCCGCCTCAGGCGAATCCGTATGCACGGAATGGTCAGGCTTTCGCACTATGCCCCGCCTATCCATATTAGCGCAATTCTTTTTTGATGGTTTCGCAAAAGTTGCCCCTCGCCTGTCGTTCGATCCGGGGTTTGTGTCCGCAATTTCTTAGCAAGATGGACCGAAAGTTTGTAGGTCAACCGTCCCGGAGGGTGGTTGACAACCTTCTCTATTTATCCTCGAGTGCCGATAAGAGTTTCCGAACATGTTGGTTCGCAATATCCACATACTGTTGTCGCGGCACAAGCTGACGGCTGATAATCTTAAGGGTATCAGCGTTCATCCGGCCATCCTGTATCAGTTGTCGTCCCGCTTCTTTCGCTGCCTCGAAAACATCATTCACCGGCATCCCCTGATTGACCATTGCCTTCAAAGCTGGCCCGTGAGGTCGCAGGAGCGCTCCCGAGAATTCACGCCCTAAATTTCTGCTGATCGCCTGTGCATGCACGATCAAGGGATCAAAATTATCCAGTTCCCAAAAGCCGCAATTTGAAACCAAGACGAGCTTCCCGTCCTTGACTCCTGGCCGACGGGGATGACGGCAGTGTCCGTCCCGAAGCTCCATGATCGGATCTCCAATAGAAATAAATCGGTCCAACAGGGTTTTCATCGGTCCCGTCATCCCGTCCACATAGAGAGGTGTTGCCAGCACCAATATGTCAGCCTGGATCAGCTTCGGAAGAACTTCCTGCATGTCATCTTCTTGAAAGCACTTCCCCGGCGTGTGAAACCAGCAGGTATGTTCCCCCTGGCACGGATTTATCTTCATTCCCTTGGTATAGAAAAGATGAACCTCTGCCCCAACCTCCTTCATTCCATCAAGAAACGGCTGAAGTATTAAGGCTGTGTTGCCTTTTTGCGCGTGGGGACTTCCGTTGATAGCCAATACCTTCATTTTCATTACTCCGCATTGATTTTCATTTTATACGCGCATAACTATTGAAAGCAATTTCTCAGAATCAGTCAATATTCTTTCATTTTCTCTTCTGATTCTTTTGCATTTTGTTTCATACTGTTAATACGACTTCATGATTCCACCTTTTTGTCTCACAGCTATTGATCATATCGTTTGGGTATAACATCCCAAATTCGTCGGCTGTAAAGCGCCGTTGGCAGCCTCTCTATTCGCTACGAGACCAGAACTCCGATTACACACCTGTTTGCCTTAGCACAATTCTTCTTTTAGAATCCTGTAGAATTCGTCCTTGGCCTGCCTTTCGATCCAAGGCTTGTGTCCGCAGTTTTCCAGCAAGATGAATCGAAAGTTCTTTAGCGTAGCAGAGAGCGGTTTGTTTACTCCTTCAGCTGGATGCGGATCGTAGTCGCCGTGGATAGCAGCCACCGGACATTTTATTCGTCCGGCCAATTCCAAGAGTTTCCCGCTTTTTCTCAATTCCGAAGCTTCCCTCCATACGCCTTGAAAAGCGCCCACGTCACAATCAGTTACGTCGGATTCCTGAAGTATTGGATCATAGGCATCGGCTTTTGAGAATAATGCTCCGAAGCGCGCAAGAGCTGTTTTCTTGTCCACCGCCGAGGGATTATCTAGAATCTCAAGGAGAGACTCGACCTGTGTTCTCTCCTCCTCACTGAGTCGGCTTAACCTGGTCTGTTGAATTGTTGAAGCATACTTCTCTTCAAATGGGCCACTACCGATGAGTATGAGCTTTTTTGCGAATGCGGGATACTTGGTGGCAAATATGAAACTGAGCCAGGCTCCCCAGGAAAAGCCAATCAAGGTGACAGGAAAATCTGCGTTGTTTTCCAGAACAGTCTTTAGCTCTTCGACCTGTCCCTGCACGGATTTTGCAGTTTGAAGCGGCTCCACTACGCCCCAGCCGGATGCGAGCTCACGCGCTACCGGAGCCATCTCTCCTGCCGCACCTGGACCACCGTGGATGACGGCTAAGGTAAAGGGCGCGTTTCCGTATGTTCGCAGGTTCTTCATAGGACAGTGTTAGGAGCACCGGGCTGCTGATCTACGACTCTGGTAATGTTTAATTTGGATAAGGGGTCTCCGTAGGGTGCGTTCTTGAGTACCCGCTGATCTTACGTTGGTGAAGAACACCGACGGGAAGCAGGCCGTCAAGCTGAAGCTTGACACTCCAGGAAACCCGTTTCCTTCGGGGTGGACTCCTTCCTTAGGATCGAGCTTCGTAGGCAAGGTGCCCTGCGCACCTGATGAATGAATAGTGTCAGGAGGACGGGGTTCTTGACCTACCGATTGCAAGCCTCAACTCCGCAAGTACGACGCTCCATTCACATCCAGAATGCAGCCGGCCATGAACTCCGAGCCGGGCGCTGCAAGCATCAGAATCGACCAGGCCACCTCCTCGGGACGAGCGACCCTGCCAAGCAGGCTCTGCTCACGAACGAACTCCCCTTCGGGACTCTGGAGCACGTCCGCAGCCATATCTGTCTGAACGAATCCCGGCGCGACCGTGAACACATAAATGCCTGTTCCACCGAGCGCCTTGGCCAATGACTGTCCGAGCGCATTCAAGCCGGCTTTGCTCGCTCCGTAGGCTGGTGCCTTTGGCTCGCCGCGGAAGGCACCACGTGAAGAAACGTTCACGATGCGCCCACCGCCCCGCTTGCGCATAACCGGGACAACTTGGTGGATCAAGTTTGCTGGGCCAATCAGGTTAGTGTCGAGAATCCGCTCCCATGCATCCCGCCACTTTTCATAGCTGACTTCATGGACAGGGTGTTCCTGGTACATGCCGGCGTTGTTCACCAGGATCTCGATGGCGCCAGTTGCCTCAACTGCCGAGGTTACGAGTCTTGCCACGTCATCCGGATCTCGAAGGTCAGCGGAGAGCAGCACGTGATGATCGGAATCCAGTAAGCGTAAGGTCTTTTCTGCGGATGATCGATCGGTATGGTAATGCACAACCACCCGGGCGCCATGACTCGCGAACATCCGTGCGGTGGCTCGTCCGATTCCACGTGATGCCCCTGTGACGAGCGCAACCTTACTACTGAAATCGAGATTGTACTGATTCACGTCAATTCACTCCTTTGCCGGATTGCTGATTGCGGATGCCATGAGGATCTTGTCTTCATGTGGTCTTGAGGGGATTCAATCCCCCTTTGTCGCCCTTTGGAAAACGGGGATTTTCTACTCCAATAATACGAATTCGAGGCAGTGTCAGGAGCTCAAGACTGCTGAGCTACGATTTTCTCAACACGTAAATGACCCAGGGTGCAATCTTTGTTTCGCTGACCCATTCAAACGGTTCATCCTTTGTAGCTAGTGGTTTATGAGTTTGAACTATTTCTAAACCGGCCTCCTTATAAGTTTTTCGATAATCCGTATCAGTCCAGATAATATCTTCCACCGGTCTTTTATCATCTATGGACGTTACGATTATTCTCACTTTATCTCCGCATTTTGCACGTTTGTTTTCGGGAAAGTCTTTGGTGGAGAATGAAGCCCATTCATTCACGTATATTTCCGGGGAAGAGACCAGGTTCACTATCCTTCCCTCACTGTTCAGTAAATCTCCCAGCCTTTCGAATAGCCCAACCTTCCTTTTCATTGTGGGTATATTGTCAAAAGTGAATGCAGATAGCACCAGATCGTAGGCACCCTGGTCGAATAGACTGAAGTCGCCGCCCTTGATAAGACAATAGTCTCCATTTGGATCTATTTCTCGTGCATTTGTGATCATATCGTGTGCGATGTCGACCCCGATGGCATCAAATCCAATCTCTTGCAGAAATCTTGTAGAGCGTCCCGTGCCGCAGCCAAAATCTACCGCTTTTCGTCCCTTGACATGTTTAAAGATGATTTCAGGCAAATCTCGATACGCCAAATAGTACGTGCCAGGAAACTCTAATTTCGCATAGGCTTCTGCACGCTGGGCATCATCATATACATTTGTGAATTCCATGATTACCTCAACACTACCTCTCCCCCTCTTTCCCCGTCTCCACAAATGTGGAGACGGGGACTAAGGGGCGAGGTTTAATAAGCAAATAGTGTCAGGAGTGGGGGCTCCCGAGCTACTACTTGACCAGAGTCACTTTTTGTGTTTCAGAATGATTCTCAAAGGACAATCGAATGAGGTACGTTCCGCTGGCCACCTTATCAGCTTTCCATTGAACTTTATGCTCTCCTCCCTGCAGGTGTCCGTCAACCAGTGTCGACACCTGTTCTCCAAGCACATTGTACACTTTCAATTTGGCAACTCCGGCCTTTGGCAGATTGAAACGGATGTTGGTGCTCACATTAAAAGGATTTGGATAAGCTGGATGCAGTGCGAATGACGCGATTGGAGTGCTGCTGGTTGCTTCTTCTTCGATGCCGGTGGGATACTCGGTTACATGTGTGCTGTATGCGCCATTCCCATGCGTTCCGACGACCACAAAACCATCTGATTGACGAACATCAATCATATCAATGACGATATTTCCAATTGACGAGGCACCCTCCTGGACCCAAACGGTGTTCATTCCGTCCAGGTTGGTTGTGGAGAACAGACCCACGCTGGTACCCGCAAAGTAGATGGGCTTGTCCTCAACATAGAGGATGGAGACCCAGCGCACAGAAGGACCGTCGCCAGTACCATCGGGATTTTCCTCCAAGTTGCCGCTGACGGGCGTCCAACTGCTTCCCCCATCTTCAGAATAACATATGCTGATGACGCCATAATTGGGGAATGCAACCATCACCTTATTTACGTCTGTAGGATCCACGGCAATGCAATGAAGGTATCCATCCGGGGGGAAAATGTCGGTGGAGAGCTTCTGCGGCACTGGCTGTCCCTGGTGAGGATTGTCCATCTTGAACATATCACCGTGTATCGAAGCGTAATACAACCTCCTGGGCTCTGCTTTAGACATTCCCAATGCCGAGATGTAGTAGTCTTTTACACTGTCGAGCTGAGTCCAGTTGACATCCGTCGGCACCCCTGGATTTATCTCCGGTATTTCGGTCAGATCAGAGTTGCGCCACATCAGGGTCCGCCAAGGCAGGTACATGATCTTGGTATCATGAGGATCAAGGATGAGTGGGGGAAGCCACAGGCTTCCACCTGCTGTGTCACTCATCGTAACCTCTGTGAAGTGATGCGTTTCGCCGACGTACCAATGTCGCCAAATATGAAACGTCGCCGCCTGACTGGTATAGTAGTAGTCCCCTCCGTCACTGATCGACGAAAAACCGCCATCCGTCGCTCCCTTCCATATTGACGTCCAGGGAACCAGAGGATCAGATGAGGTGGTGAACAGCCACGAGTTGTCCTGCGTACCCCCTAAGATGGTTTCACTGCCCGGCGTTCCGTGATCCGTGGCTATGGCATAGAATTGGGCTGTCACGTAACCATTGTTCAGGGATTGCCAATCGATCCGGGTTCCATTGGGCGTAGAGTCGACCTCTGCGACGTTGTCGTTGGTTTTGAACAATCCGCCATCGTTTCCCACAATCATGGCACTCGGGTCTGATGGGTAAAATGCAATAGAATGCTGGTCAACATGAAAATCATCATAGGCGCCAATCTGCTCGAAGGATGCTCCTCCGTCGGTGCTCCGGTAGAGACCAACTGTCCCGACAAACAGCGTATTTTCGTCGTCAGGCTTAACATAGAGGATCAGCATCTTCCCACCATAGGTTATCATCTCCCCTCCGAATGGCAGATTCGCCGAGAGGTCTGTCCAGCCAACGCCCACCTCGTATTTTCTTAATTGTTGTTTCAAATAGGCCACCTCGACAAGAAAATAGATGACATTCTCATTGGAGGGCGCGATTGCGATAACCGTTCGGGTCGTGGTGTCGGGCCAATCCACGGGAGTGATATTATCCCAGGTCTCCCCGTCTGCGGACTTGTAGATACCGTTGGCGGGTCCATCTCCGCCAACGGTAGCATAGCATGTATCCAGACCGGTAAGAGCTATGTCCGTGTTTGGATAGTCTTCTCCAAAATAGAGAACATTCAGCCAGGAGTCACCACCGTTTGTGCTCTTGAACAGCCCGTTCGACGTGGCGGCGTAGACTCCGTCTTCGCCGAACGTTACGATTTTCCGAATGAAGTCAAAGGAATCGGTTGCGGTAGGAGTTCCCGAAACCGTCGAGGGCAGAAGGAACCAGCTTTCACCGGAGTCGGTGGATTTGAATATCCCGTCTCCCCTATAGGTAGCGCCTGTTCCCAACGGACCCGAAGCACTACCCCCCATGCCACCAGACCATTCGCCCGTACCATAATACCAGACATTTTCGTTACCCGGGGCCTTGTTCTGTGCGATGCATGAAACACTGTGAAGCTGGTCCGGCGCGGTGGTTTTTGTCCAGGAAGCCCCGCCGTCAGTCGATTTCCACATGCCGCTGGAAACGCACCCGGCGAGCATGGTATTTTCATCCGTTATGTCCAGGGCCAGCGCTTTGGTGCGGCCGCCGATATTGCATGGACCTCTGGCGTCCCATTCTGTAGTCACCGCCAGACGCTGCCCCATGGTCCTGCTTCTGAGTTTCTTGACGAATTCCAATTCCCTTATGCCGATATTTCTGGGAATATCGTTCGTGGCTGGGTCCCGGAGGATGAACTCCTTGTATCTTGCACGGGCATGTGGGTCTTCTTCCGTTCCTTCCGAGGCCTCCGACCGAATCATGTGGGGCTTGCGAGACGTGGAAGGAGTTGATTTCAAAAGATAAACGATTATTACTACACCAATGACTAAGACAATTCCGAACGTAACGAAAAGCGTTAGCCGTTTCATAATATCCCTCCCGTCCTAACTAAGATTATAAGGGCGACTGTTGATCATGTCTTTTCGGCGTAAAAACTGGTGTGAACATTGACTCCAACCAAAGACCCCAACCATGTCGCCCGCGAGTCACATCTTGCATTATAGTCAATGGGTATTATAGTCCTTCAGGCAAGCTTGTCAACCAGTTTCTGGATTGCTTTGGGCGCTCGCAGTGTTTGATACGGATAAGTGGTCCAAGCTCGGGGGTTGCTGCTCAAGACGCATGGAGCAAGGACAGGAACAAACCCTGTCCGATCCGGAAATGGTAACCGACGCAGCGTCCGTTGCCAACAAGCAGTCAAGCTGAAGCTTGACACTCCACAAAGACCCTAATGAATCTGGCTTTTTTGAAAATCTTACAGGAGAAACAAAAGGGCGGATCTTTTGATCCGCCCTTGTTTCATAATAAAACGATATTTGGTTCTTCTGGAATTCAGTTGCCAGAGTCCTTCACAAAACGAAAATTCCAAGGACAATACAACGTTGCCATTTTGAAATGCCTCTCCCCTATCCCCTCTTCGTATCCGGGAGAGCCATAGGGGAGTCAGCAATAAGCCCACCACCTAACTCAAGTTAGGCGCTGGATTATTTCTTCTCTTCCTCTTCTTTCCTCTTTGCTTTCCTGGCCTCTTTTGCTTCCTGGATCTTTTCGATCAGACCGGGGACGCTCTCAAATAGTGATTCCAGCTTTCCTGGTTTGGTGCTCATCACGGTCACCTCCTCGCCTTTCACCACGATAAAAGCAGCTGGGTCTATCTTGACCCCACCACCACCCCCGCCACCGGCTCCTCCCCCTTTCTTTTCCTGCATCTCCCCTTCACCGCCCCCACCACCAAATCCCATCCATATCTTGCAGACCGGGATGATGGTGTTGTTGGCGATGTTTATGGGTTCGCCTATGATGGTTTCGGTCTTGGCAATGCTCCTGACTTCGTCTAAGATGGTCTTTAAGATCTGTTCTGCTGCGGTTGCCATTATTTCACCTCCTTTTCATTTTCAGAATGGTTCTTATAATTCTAATTTTCGGCAATGTAAAAAACATTCTCAATGCCGCTCCAAAAGTATTTATCAGCCTTGTGCTCAAGGCCACTTCTGCCTTTCCCCGAGGAATCTGGTTTACAAAATCGGGTCGAACTTCGAGGTTCAGTCTTGGTGAAATGGAGCTAACGGAGGCGCAGACAGGATAAAGCCCTCCATATATGGTGCCGGTCAATGCTGGGTCGGGCGTGGCGATATCCGCGTCCAGAAAAAGCCTATTGAAACGAATGCCTTTCAGAACGTCTTTTAAGAACCGCAGGATCACGGTCAGCATCCTGGGCAGCAAATCCTTTTCCCTCCACAAATCCAGAAGTTGGAATCCTCTCCCCTTCTTTTTCTTCTTAGCTTCTTTGATCTTTTTTCGCTTTTCCTTCGTCTTCTTTTCCATTTTTCGGCTGATGATTCTCTGGCTAAAGATACGCAGTTCAGAGGTCCTTGACACGAGATCAGCTTTCCAAATCAGGAAGAACCAACCCAGGGAAATCGATTTCCTTTTTTCGTTCAGAACTAAATGCAAGCGAACCGGCAGAAAAAGAGCACACAGAATTAGAGCAACTAAAAAGAAAGAAACCAAATAAAGAGCAACACTCATTTGCTATTCATCTTTACACAGATTTGTGAAGCTACGTGCCTTGGCAGACAGGCCCTGAAGGGGTTGGTTGAAAAGGTCTCACCTGAGGGCGGGATGAATTCCCGCCCCTATGGGCAACATCAACCTATTAATTATAGGGCACGGCATTCAGCGCTGTCTGCGGGCCCCGAATCCGGACCAACGAAGTTTTTTCAACAACCCCATAAACATTTGCCTATGCGGCCACTATCTGAATAAACATTCGTCTTCTAAATTTCCATACGGGGAAAGCTCGCCCGAAGTTCTTCATTTCTTTTTGCAGGCGATGTAAAGACATATTCCGATTCCCCCGAACAAAACCAGTGATGTGACAATTAACATGATTATTGCTGACGCGGGCATTATTTCCTCCTTCTCGCAGCCATGAGAATGACTCCCAACACGGGCAAAAGCAAGACCATCATCCAGCCACCAAAGAACTCAGCCAATCTTGGGTAGCCACCATACGGGCCTTCCATTCTCTGCAAAATCTCGGCGATAACCAGGACTCCAAGAACGACCGGTATCAAGAATCTGATGAAAACATCCCACCATATTCCGATTCGAAACTCCGAGATGCCGTTTACATACTTCCTTATTTTCCCGCTGCCGAAGACCCATCCGATCAAAATACATTCTCCCAAGCAGATAAGTGAGATCCCAAACTTGTTCATGAAATTATCCACGATGTCCAACCAGAGAAGTCCGGCTCCGGTGGTGAATACGATGCCCACCAGCAAGGCGATGTAGCAGACTGCGAAGTTGGAAGTTCGGTGTTTAACCTTCCATTTGTCCATCACTCCTGCCGCCACTGCCTCGGCCAGGGAGAAGGCGGAATCGATTCCCAGGGTTAGCAGCATCAGGAAGAACATCACCCCAAAAAGAGGTTGCCAGAAGGGAAGGTTACTTATGATATGAGGATAGGTTACAAAAGCTAATCCCGGACCAGAGGCGACCACCTCCGCCACTGGTTTGCCCATTTGCACCGCATGATAACCTAAAGCGCCGAAGACGGCGAATCCGGCCACAAATGAGGTGGTGCAGTTGCATAGGCTGATTAGAAAAGCGTTATTCACGATGTCTGTCTTTCTCGGCAGGAAACTGGAATACGCGATCATTATTCCGAAGCCAACGCTTAAGGAAAAGAAGACCTGTGTGTATGCAGCTAACCATACTTCGTGAGAAAGTAACTTCTGAAAATCAGGAGTAAGATAAAACTTGAGTCCCTCAACTGCTCCCGGCAAAGTCACCCCCCTGATGACAAATATCAGCAGCAAAAACCAGGGAATCAAGACCGTGGCATATACCACTTTTCCTACAGTTTTAACCCCCTTCCAGATGGAGAAGAAAATGGCTACCCAACTCAAGAACAAACCCAGAAGGATATACCCCTTTATTCCTCCGAACTCAAACGGGCTGTTGGTTAATCCCAAGGTCTTCTGATAAAAGAAGCCGCTAGGATCGTCTCCCCACCCCAAGTTCAGGGAATGATATAAGAAATTAAAACAGTAGCTCATGATCACTGCGTAGTAACAAA
>Ga0315539_1003322_pt1 | contig 11343 bp, 6 predicted proteins | sample SalMarSW160150MG_FD_203097 | JGI IMG/M metagenome (GOLD analysis project Ga0315539, IMG submission 203097) | Salt marsh sediment microbial communities from the Plum Island Ecosystem LTER, Massachusetts, United States - Salt Marsh Sediment SW1601-150 ... | reverse complement strand
CAGATTTCCTGACAAAAAGATACCCAACCCAAACGCATAATAGGATAAGCTAACAGCCTTCGGCTGAAAGTTCACCAATTAACTATTCACCATCTTACGAGCATCAAGCATCCAGTATCGAGCATCCGTCTTCTGTCATCCAACTTTAGCTCACTTTAGGCACTTTAGTTCACTTTAGCTCACTACTTACCAATTTACCAATCGCGACCAACATTTCACGAACTATGATTCACGCTTCTGAGCATAACAGGGCGATATGAAAAGAAATTTCTAATGGGGTTGACATAATTAACCTGGGCTAATATACTATCCGGCCTTGTTTTCCCGGCGGAATTGCTACTCTGCGAAGTCGCCGACGCTCCGAAGCTTTGGCTACGGAGCGTTGTTCACTACGTAGCAAGGGTTGCTGGGTGGATATGCAAAGGTATTGGACGTAATCCCTGTATTTAGGGGTTATTTGAATAAGAAATTGTACTTGGAAGGAGAATTTTAGAATGGCAGAAAAGCAGGTATATTTTTTCGGCGGCGGCAAAGCCGAGGGCAATGCAAAGATGAAGCAATTTCTGGGCGGCAAGGGCGCCAATCTTGCGGAGATGACCAATCTTAGTGTGCCGGTTCCGCCGGGCTTTACCATCGGTACGAAAGTTTGCCAGGAATATTACAAATCGCGGGGCAAATGGCCGAGCGGACTTGACAACGAGGTTGATAAAAATCTCGCCAAGCTCGAAAAAGCAATGAACGCCAAACTCGGCGACACAAATAAGCCCCTTCTCGTCAGCGTCAGAAGTGGAGCAGCCGTATCGATGCCCGGGATGATGGACAGCATTTTGAATTTAGGGCTGAACGACGATGTGATTGATGGCATAATTAAAAGAACTAAGAATCCTCGGTTTGCATACGATATTTATCGTCGTTTTATCGATATGTTCGGTAATGTTGTGATGGGCTGCGACCATGAGCACTTTGAAGAGGTAATTCACGCAGCCAAGAACAAAGCTAAAGTCAATCTTGATAACGAGCTAAGTGCGGAACAATTAAAAGAGGTTGTCGCCAAATACAAGAGCGTTTACAAAAAACACGTCGGCGAATTGTTCCCACAAGATGGGAAAGTCCAATTAAAGCATGCCATCGATGCCGTGTTCGGTTCGTGGATGACGCCGAGAGCGGTGAAATATCGCGAGCTCAATAAAATTACGGGTCTTCTTGGAACGGCTGTGAACGTTCAGGCGATGGTGTTCGGGAATATGGGTGAGGACTGCGGTACGGGCGTCTGCTTTACGCGTAATCCGAGTACCGGCAAGAAGGAATTCTACGGTGAGTTCCTGATGAACGCACAGGGTGAGGACGTCGTGGCCGGTATAAGGACCCCGATTGAATTGAAGAAATTAGGCAGGCGCTTACCGAAAGCTTACCGCCAGCTTACGGGATTAATGAGCCGGCTGGAGAAGCATTACAAAGATATACAGGATATGGAATTCACGATTCAGAACAAGGTGCTTTATATTCTCCAGACGCGAACGGGCAAGCGGACGGCTGAATCCGCGGTGAAAATAGCTGTCGATATGGTTAACGAAAAACTTATATCCAAACGTGAAGCGGTCAACCGTGTTACGCCGGAGCAGTTAGACCGCCTGCTGCATCCGCACTTTGACCCGAAAGCCAAGCGCAATGTGATAGCAAAGGGGCTTCCGGCATCGCCGGGGGCCGCGGTTGGACAGGTTGTGTTCACCGCTGATACCGCAGAGGCGTGGAACGCCAAGGGCAAGAAGGTCATCCTTGTTCGGATTGAGACCAGTCCGGAAGATATTGGTGGTATGGACGCGGCGGTGGGCATTTTGACGGCCCGGGGCGGTATGACAAGTCACGCGGCGGTTGTCGCACGCGGTATGGGCAAATGCTGTGTGGCGGGTATCGGTGCGCTGAATATCAATTATAAGGCGAAGAAACTTACCGTTGGTAAGCTGACGCTTAAAGAAGGAGATTGGATTAGTCTGGACGGCACGACGGGTGAGGTCATGACGGGACAACTGGGGACGGTTGAGCCGACGATGAGCGGCGACTTCGGCAAATTTATGAAGATTTGTGACGATGTACGCAAATTGGGAGTTCGCACAAATGCCGATACGCCGGGCGATGCAAAGCGGGCAAGAGACTTTGGCGCTGAGGGTATCGGGCTTTGCAGGACCGAGCATATGTTCTTCGAGGGCGAGCGGATCTGGCCTGTGCGTCAGATGATTCTGGCAGCGGATGATTATGCTTTGATGCTTGAGAAGATTGGTGCGGCCCAGACCGCCAAAGAGAAAAAGGCTATCAAGAAGGAATATGCCACCGTCAAAAAGCAGTTCGAAGGTGCGTTAAAGAAGCTGCTGCCATATCAGCGTAGTGACTTTGAAGGTATATTTAAGGCGATGGCGGGGCTGCCGGTTACGGTTCGTCTGCTTGACCCGCCGCTGCACGAATTTTTGCCGCAGGACAAGGCGAATCAGGCGGAGATGGCCAAGCGGCTTGGGGTCAAGCCGGCTGTTATCAAGGCGAAGGTTGAGCAATTGCATGAGTTTAATCCGATGCTGGGACATCGCGGGTGCCGTTTGGCGGTGACATATCCTGCGATTTACCGTATGCAGACAAGGGCGATAATCGAGGCGGCCTTGAAGGTCCAAAAGGCCGGCAAGGTTGTTCTGCCTGAGATTATGATTCCATTGGCCGGGGCGGTCGAAGAGCTGAAGCAGGTCAAGGATGAAATTATTGACGAAATCAAGATGGTCTTTAAGGAAAAGAAGGCCAAGATAAAGTATATGATAGGGACGATGATTGAGGTACCGAGGGCCGCGCTGACGGCTGATGAAATAGCTAAAGAGGCGGAGTTCTTTAGCTTCGGGACGAATGACCTGACGCAGATGACGATGGGCTTTTCGCGGGATGACGCAGGGAAGTTCTTAGGCGAATACGTCAATAAGAATATTTATGCGGCGGACCCGTTCCAGATACTTGACCAGGACGGCGTTGGGAAATTAGTGGAAATGGGGACGAAGCTCGGCAGAAAGACCAGAAAGAAATTAAAGGTCGGTATCTGCGGCGAGCACGGCGGTGAGCCGAACAGTATTGATTTCTGTCATCGGGTGGGGATGAATTATGTATCCTGTTCGCCGTTTAGAGTGCCGATTGCCAGACTTGCGGCGGCGCAGGCGGCGGTCAGGTAATTTACTATTGACTATTGACGATTTACTATTGAGTCCGCCAAAAGCGGATCTGGGATATTGATTATTGAGGAGAGCCGCCAAATCGAGTATGGCGGACAGTGGTTAACCGGGAAATGGGCTTCAGATTCCTGTGGGGTCTGAAGCCCAGCCTAATTTGACTGGAGGTGGAGGACGGAAGACGGATGCTCGTAACTCGTGAGTGGATTAGAGATTAAAGAATTAGAGATTGGCACCGGTAAGATAAACTTCGTTACCCCAGTGAGATAAAATTGTTATCTCACGAGGTAAATGCGTGGATGAGTGGAGCTTTTTTGTTTGACAGACAGGGTGGGTATTTGTTAAAATAGATTATTGATAAAAAAGATTCCGCCAAAAGCGGGTCTGCGATATTGATTATTGAGGAGAGCCGCCAGAACGAGTATGGCGGACAGCGGTTAACCGGAAAAATGGGCTTCAGATTCCTTTAGGATCTGAAGCCCAAGCTTATTGGAAGACCAAAGACGCAAGACTCAAGACCCAAGGACGGAAGTAAGGGAAATGCTTTGGAACTGAAGTGGGTATTAGAAATAGTCTGCCGAGTCGTGGCTCTGGCACGGCTGGACGACTGTCCCTAGTTTTTTGAGAATGAAAAAGTACGAAAAGATGTAGTTGTTAGCGTGTTTCGGCTAAAGTTGAATACCGGCCTTTATGAGCACTGTTTGTAATAAATCCTAAGCTTGATGGATATCATTGTATATGATAGCTTGTAATAACCCGAGACGACGGAGTTCAGAATCGGAATACTCACCAAGCAGCTTATAGTTCGGGTTATCCTCTTCGTAAGTCTTTTGTAAAACCCGATTGTAATAGACAGTCCGGTTTATATCTGTTCGAAACCTTCTAAGTTCTTCTTCATCAACGATTTCTTGATAATTAAAACGGGCAAGATACAAATAAACTATCGCTTTTCTGTTGGCCATGCAGACCGCTCTAGAACTATCCACATCATTTGGATTATTGGCATATATCTCTATTTTTTCATGCGCCTTATCAAGTGAGGTATTGATAAAGGTGACTAGTTTAGCGGAAGAAAGCTAAACGCATATTTGATTAGGCAGGCAGTAAGGGAAATGCTTTGGAAGTGAAGTGGGTAGTTTTCCAACGTTTTTCCCTTTTTTCTTCTTGACTTTTTTCTTCTTTTGTGTTATTTTTCACACCTGAAGGCGGATTCACAAAAGAGCGAAAGCATACAAAAGATACGAGAGATGAAAATGAAAGGCCCGGATCGCATTATTATGAAGAGAGAAGATAAAAAGAAGAACACGAAGGAAGCGCAAAGGGTATTTATTCAGAATTTGCCCAAACCAAAAAGATGGTGGCAAGAATACGCTTTTATTATTGCTGTTTTAGCTCTTTGTATTTCGATATATTCAGCGTATTTGTCAAGGAAAGAATTTATTGCTGCGCACAGGCCCTATGTGTTCGCAAGTCCCAGACGCATAACTAAGAATGGAAGGGCCACTATGGATGTGAACACATTCATACTACGCTGCCTCAATGCACCGGCAAAAATAATAAGCCAAGAAGTTGATTGTCTCGTTCTCAAAACAAAGGAAAATGGCGAAGAAGAAGTTATTAAGAAAATACCTGTGAATGAGCGATTAGACAATAATGTACTGTACCCCTCAGAGAATACAACAGTGCAGATAACAATACGAGACGGCTTTATCAAAGACATCTTAGCGACTAATCCAGAAGACGAATTAAAAATAAAAGTCAGATTGGAGTACAAAGCGTTGTCTACTGATAGAAAATATGATTTCGAGGGTAATTGGGATTATAACAGAAAATATAATGTATGGCAAACCAACAATATGTTCGCAGACTAAATAAGAAAAAATGGAAAAAAGGGAAAGCCAATTATTTGCGGTGGCAGAGAATGGTGAAAGAAACTAGTTACTTCTCGTACCTCCGTAGTTCCTTATGCTAATTAAAATTAACGTCCACGAAAACACATTCTGAAAGATCCAAATGCTTAGATAGGTTTAATCGGATTTAATCGTCTGGGCCCTTAAAGGTCCATACTGTTTCCTGGGTTTTCCTGCGTTTGATCTCGAAACGTCGGGGAAATCTTTTGAACAAATCCCGAATCCGCCTTTTGGGCTTCTCTTTGTTTTCACTTGTGTTCGTCTTTTTTTGTTCTTTCATAATTCACCTCATCTTCATGCGGCTGTAAGTCTCCTAAAATAAGCCTTGTTGGATAAATGTTAATACGTCTTAAATTCCTTTTTTTCCGATATGTCTCCTCATACCTCAGGATTGCTAGACTACAGTTTATGTCCTATAAGTCGTACCCTTATTATTCGACTTCTTTAGCAAGATACTTGAAAGAAAAGCCTCATATCAATACTGATAAACCGTAAATTTCTTCATAAGCACTCCTTATCATGGAGAAAAAATGGTAGAAAATCTCAGATTCTCGCTTATTAGTGGGATGTTCGCAATTCAATGGAAGACCACTTAACACATTGTTTCCTCACTTAGCAAATGACTTCAATGCTACACAATTGCCTTAAAACATTTTAAACAGCTTTGTTCCGCCTTCGCCAAGCTTCTTCTCCAAGGCTACAAAGGAACCGGCTTCGGCGGATAAACTCCAGCTTTAGCTGTCTGGCGACACTGGGAAATTTAGGCACGCAAAATCACCGTGAAGTTCGACAGCTTTTTTGTCGTAAGCCTTGGCGGCCTCTATCTCATCGTGAAAATAGCCGAGGTAGTATTTTTTGTTGTTGCAATGTATCTGTGCGGCCCATTTTTTTTGTCTTTTGTTCCAGTGTACGCCTTTGTATTTTGAGGTTTTGTGTGAGAGCCTTCGCTGGTTCTGGCAGTTTTGAGTGAAAGTTGCAAGGCGGAGATTGTTATTGCGGTTGTTCAGGCCGTTGTGGTCGATGTGGTCAACAACGAGATGGTCGGGGGCGTTGGTGATCTGGCGGTGCATTTTTATGCTTTTGCCGTTTTCTTTTCGAACAGCGTAGTAATTTTTATCAGTGCCTTCGGTGAACCAGGTATATTGGCTCAGGACGGGGTAGTCTTTGGCGTCGACGACGGCGAATTGGCCGCGGGTAAGAGGTATGAGGCGGGGGGTGTGGTTTTGGACTTTTGCGGCCCGTGAAGGGTGGAAGTTGGGGCATTTGTCGAGGAGGGAGTGGACTTTCCAGGTGCCTTCAGAGCCTTTTTTCTGGCGGCAGATGAGAACGGCACGGCCTATGCCGGTGGCAAAGGTCGAAAAGCAGCAATTGTCACATCGTTTTTGGTTGACCATAATATATCCTTCCTGCGTGGGAGGTGAAGTTAGTGGATTAGTGAATTAGAGATTAGAGATTGGTGGGGCAAGTCCCTTTTTAATGATTCCGTCAGACGGCGCCGGATCTTCGATATTATTGATTTATTCCGCCACAGGCGGATCTGCGATATTGACTCCGCCAAGAGACGGCGAATCTGCGATATTTATTATTGGGGTTGAGATTCTTCACTGCCCCGTTCGACTTCCCCTTCGGCGGAGTTTACCCTGAGCGTAGCCGAACGGGCTCAGGGCTTAAGGCTTTGCTCCGTTCAGAACGACAATTATTTTACAGATTTCTCGGCTCCGCTCGAAATGACGGTGGGTAGTGGTCGCTTTCAGAGATTACAGGTCAGGTTTTATGTTGAAACTCGATGTTATAACTCCATTTTGGGGTATTATACCATAAAATGGGTGGTTTTTCAAGAGGATTTTTGCGAAAAAAAAACGGGCAAAGACAGACATTGACTTGAATGAGCAGGCCTGATATAATCAGCCCTTTTGGTGGGGAAAAAAATTGTGGTGAAAGTAGCTCAGATGGTTAGAGCACTGGATTGTGGATCCAGGGGTCGGGGGTTCGAGTCCCCTCTTTCACCCTTTTTTAGAGCACGTAGGTAATTTGCTCCGCCAAGAAACGGCGGATCTACGATATTTATTATTTGCTCCGTCAAAAGGCGCCGGATTCCGTCAAACAGATGCCGGATCTTTGACTTCGATATTGACTATTTTTATAGTTTTCGAGTTCTGATTTCCTTTTCAATAGTCAATTCGCCGCGATGGATGGAAGGTAAGATTCTTCTGAAGAAAAGTAATAAGTAAAGAATAAACAAATAAAGGAGAAGCAAAAATGAAGAAACGCACGTCTAATTCAAACCTAATGTTAAGTATTGTTTCGCTGGTTATTGTTTTAGTTTGCTTAGGCTATATGGCCACGAGGGCGGAGGCAGGAGAATTGAATCGGCCGCCCAAGGGATTTGTGGCGCTGTTCAACGGCAGGGACCTGGCCGGCTGGAAAGGTCTGGTGGGCAGTCCGAAGAGCCGGCTCGAGATGAGCAGGGAAGAATTAGCCAGGGCCCAGGCCAAGGCGGATGAGGACATGCGGGCGCACTGGAAGGTGGTCGATGGCGCGCTTAGCTTTGACGGGAAAGGGCACAGCCTTTGTACGGCAAAAGACTACAGCGATTTCGAGATGTTGGTCGATTGGAAGATAGAGGCCGGTGGTGACAGCGGTATTTACCTGCGAGGTACGCCACAGGTACAGATATGGGACACAGCGAATAGAAGAGTCGGGGCGCAGGTTGGCTCGGGGGGGTTGTATAATAACAAGAAGGGAGCGAGTAAGCCCTTGAAGCTGGCGGATAAACCCGTTGGACAATGGAATACTTTTAGAATTATTATGATTGGCGAGCTGGTGACAGTGTATCTTAATGATGAGTTAGTTGTCGATAACGTTGTGATGGAGAATTACTGGGAGCGAGATAAGCCGATTTACCCCAACGGCCAGATAGAGCTTCAATCGCACGGCAGCTATCTTTATTTCAGGAATGTATTTATCAGGGAGATTCCACGAGAGAAAAGTAAAAACAAATTGACCAAGAAGGAAAAGTCCAAGGGATTTGTCCAGTTGTTCAATGGCAAAGATATGACTGGCTGGACAGGTAATACCCAAGGGTACACAGCCGAGGACGGCAAGATTGTTCTCCACCCCGAACGCGGCAGCGGGAACCTGTACACGGTGGGTGAATACGGCGATTTTATATTTCGTTTTGAATTTAAACTCACGCCCGGAGCCAATAACGGCCTTGCGATTCGTGCGCCTTTGTCAGGCGATGCGGCGTATTCGGGAATGGAACTTCAAATACTGGACAACACAGCGCCCAAGTACAAAGGTCTCAGGCCCTATCAGTTTCACGGTTCTATTTACGGGGTTGTTCCGGCCAAGCGGGGTTATTTGAAACCTGTGGGTGAATGGAATTCCGAAGAGGTCATCGCCAGGGGCAAGAAGATAACAGTCAAGCTCAACGGCGCGACAATCGTTGACGCGGATATCGACGAAGCCAGCACGCCGAAGACAATGGATGGAAGAGACCATCCGGGCCTGAAGAGAGACAGGGGCCATATCGGTTTTTGCGGGCACGGGAACTATCTTGAGTTTCGTAACCTGAGAATAAAATCTCTTGATTAGATATTTATAAAAACGAACGAAACCAACAAATTCATAGAAAACACAGGTCTGGTAGTTAAGACCACCCCCAAACAAGTTTGAGGGTGCCACCCAGTGTTTCTTTAATAAAGCGAAGTCCAATAGATGGCAAAGATTTGTGAAAAATAAGAAGGGAAAGACAATGATAAACAGAAGAAGTAAAAAGGGTGGGATGGTAAGCCGCCGGCAGTTTTTGGAGAGTTCAGCAGTCGCGGTGGGGGCTATAGCCTGGCCGACAATCGTTCCTTCTTCGGTTTTTGGCGCAGGTGCACCGAGTAATCGCATCACAATCGGCTGTATCGGTATGGGAGGTCAGGGCACGAGCAATATGAAGGGATTCAAAGGCATGTCCGGCTGCGAGGTGGTGGCGATTTGCGATGCTGATGTCAAACATATGGGGCAAGCCGGTCAGGCAGCCGGTCTTACTGCGAGTTCATGTTACAGCGACTTTCGTGACGTGCTGGCTAGGGATGATATCGACGCGGTATCAATCGCTGCGCCCGACCATTGGCATGTGCTGATGTCGGTTGCGGCGGTCAGGGCGGGTAAAGATGTGTTTTGTGAGAAACCTCTGACTTTGACCATAGGCGAGGGGCGTGTGCTGGCTGATGAGGTGAAGCGTTACGGGCGGGTTTTTCAGACCGGCTCTCAGCAGCGTTCGGGCAGCGAGTTTCGATTCGCCTGTGAGCTGGTCCGCAACGGCCGAATCGGCAAACTGCACACTATGAGAGTCGGGATTCATGGTAACAACCGCACCTGTCCCCCGACATGGAGCCCTGAGCCGGTGCCGGATGGGTTCGACTACGATATGTGGCTTGGTCCTGCGCCGTGGGAACCATATACCGAGCAGCGATGTCACTATCAGTTCCGCTTTATTTTGGACTACTCCGGCGGCCAGATGACCAACTGGGGGGCGCATTATCTCGATATTGCACAGTGGGGCAATGCGGCGGATGATACCGGGCCGATTGAAATCATCGGCAGCGGTGATTTTCCCAAGACTGGATTGTTTACAACCGCTCAAAACGAGAACATTGAGTACACCTATGCAAACGGCGTTAAATTATTCCTTAAAAGCAGTAGTGGGCATACACGTTTTGAGGGCAGCGAAGGATGGGTAGATGTGACGCGGGGTAAAATAGATGCTGAGCCGAAGTCGCTTCTGACGAGCAAAATCGGGCCGGATGAGATTCACCTGTATGACAGCAACGACCACAAGCAAAATTTTCTGGATTGTATTAAGAGTCGAAAAGATACAATCTGCGCAGCGGAGATCGGACACCGCACGAGCAGCGTCTGTCACCTGGGTAATATCGCGATGCAGTTAGGTCGAAGATTGAAATGGGACCCGAAAGTCGAACGCTTCATCGACGACCCGGCGGCAAACAATATGCTCACCCGCGCGATGCGCGCACCCTGGAGGCTGTAAAATTTATTCCGTCAAACGACGCCAGATTTCCGCTTCGCTACAATATTGATTATTGACTATTGACTATTGATTATTGAAGGCTTGCTTTTCGTTGCTGGTTTTTAAAAAGTTGAAAATTGATTATCATTTGTTGGTTATGAGATAGTGGAGCTCTTATTATGAAGGCAAGAGGGATTAATCGACGTCAATTTTTGAGGGAAGCAGCGGGAGCGTCCGCAGCGGCTGTGGGTTTTCCCTATTTAGTCGCATCATCGGCGCTGGGTCTGGCGGGGGCCGTTGCGGCGAGTAACAGGATTGTAATGGGCGCTATTGGTGTGGGCGGGCAGGGGACGCGGCACGTGGGTGGGGGAATATGGGTGCAGGGCGGAGGCTTTCTTAGTAAGCCGGAGGTGCAGTTTGTGGCTGTATGCGATGTGAATACCAACAATCGCAATCGTGCCCGTGACATTGTTAACAAGCATTACGGCGACAGTGACTGCGCGAGCTATAATGATTTTCGGGAGCTTACGGCACGGGGGGACATCGATGCGGTACTGGTTGCTACACCTGACCACTGGCATGTGCTGACATCCATCGCTGCGGTAAAGGCGGGTATGGACGTTTACTGCGAGAAGCCGCTCTCGCTTACTATCAGGCAGGCCAGAGAGTTGGCTGATACGGTCAAAAGATACGGGCGGATATTCCAGACGGGTACGCAGCAGCGTTCGTGGTATGAATTTCGGTTTGCCTGCGAGCTGGTTCGCAATGGGTATATCGGTGAAGTGAAATCGATAACGGTCAATGTCGGCGGGCCGCCTTTGTGGTCGTGTGACGCGCCCGGGGAGCCGGAGCCGGAGTGGCTTGACTGGAATATGTGGTTAGGGCCGGCTCCGTGGAGGCCTTACACATCGAAGATTGCGCCCGGCGGGTGGATGGCGTATCGCGATTATTCGGGCGGAGAGATGACCAACTGGGGGGCGCATATGTTCGATACGGCCCAGTGGGCAATGGGGGCCGATGAAAGCGGGCCGGTGGAAATCATTCCGCCGGACGGCAGGGATTATAAGGTGCTGACCTATAAATATGCGAACGGCACGATTATGACGCGGGATAAGATAAGCAGAGAGGTGCCGGGCGTTTTGTTTACGGGGACCGAAGGGAAAATTGAGGTCAGCCGGGAGCACTTGATAACGGAGCCGGAAAGCCTGGTCAG
>Ga0315539_1003320_pt1 | contig 11349 bp, 7 predicted proteins | sample SalMarSW160150MG_FD_203097 | JGI IMG/M metagenome (GOLD analysis project Ga0315539, IMG submission 203097) | Salt marsh sediment microbial communities from the Plum Island Ecosystem LTER, Massachusetts, United States - Salt Marsh Sediment SW1601-150 ... | reverse complement strand
TAGCTTCTGGTCCTGTAGCCGCCCATGCATATTATCACCTCGCGAAGGATGGAAAACCGGACGTTATAGTGATTTTTGGTCCCAACCATACGGGATATGGAAGCGCCCTTGCAGTCATGAATGAGGGGTTTTGGCGTACACCTCTGGGCGATGTGGAGATTGACAGCGAAACAGCTGACCGGATTTTGCAGGCATCTAGAATTATTGATGTGGATGAGATGGCGCATACTTACGAGCATTCTATTGAGCTTCAGCTTCCCTTCCTTCAGTATCTGTACGGTTCAGACTTCAAGCTTGTTCCTATTTGTTTTATTATGCAGGATTTGGAGTCCAGCCGCGAAGTGGGAAAAGCTACTGCAAAAGCCTTGAAGGGAAAGAACGCTTTGGTTATCGCATCTTCTGATTTGACCCATTATGAGCCACAGGAAAGAGCCGAAAAGAAGGACAAAATGGCGATAGATGCTGCCCTCAAGATGGACGAAGAACAATACTACCACACTGTAGAATCGCATGGGATATCCACTTGCGGTTACGGTCCAACCATCGCCGCCATAACAGCAGCAAAAGAGTTAGACGCCAAAAAGGCACAGTTGCTATGCTACAAGACAAGCGGCGACATACTAGGCGACCGTTCTGCAGTAGTAGGTTACGCTTCCATCGCGTTCATGAAAAGTTAGTTTAATGGAAGCAAAATCTCAGCCAATTCAGGAGAAAAAGTGGCAACAGCCAATAAACCTCCCAATTTAAAGATAGCTAGTAAGTAATTCTGTATAAAATATTGTTTTATATCTATGTAATAGGTAGGTGTATTAACGCTTATATTTTGAATCTAATCTCTATTCATTAATTATTGAGTTGTGAGAGTTGACTGAGCAAGGAAAAATGGCATCTCGAGAAGAGAAAATTGAAGAGGGAACAAGAAAGAAAAGGGCTGGCTGGAGTTTTTTTATTATTGGACTTATTGTTAGTTTAATAGGTTATATCTTTTATGATTTTCATATAAACTACTATAGAGTAACGCAAACGGGAAGGAAAGTTCTTCTTCGCTCAGAATATCCATATCAATTTGTTGGGCTTTTTTTGATTATTATTGGAATAGTTATTATTTTAATTGGAATTGGAAAGAAACTCTATTCTAGGCATGCATACATGTAACATAGGAAGACATTATTTCCTAATCAACCTCGATTGTTTGTCTAACTGAAGAGACACACTGAATACAAATATGTAAAAGAAATTGTCATCGATATGATCCCTGCTACGGTGAAAGCCATTTAGTTCACTGAGAGATGATCCCCGTCAAATCAGGGATGCTTAATACAAGTATGTGGAAGTTGCATGCGTAAACAGCACAAATGTTATATTCATTCCAGATTGGTATATGTTGATATTACCAAATGTCGGAGAGAGGAAGGAATTTGAGAATGAAACTATTTGGGTTATGCCTTTTTCTATTTTTAGTTGCCCTATCTATGACTCCAGTTCATGGTGTTGGTGCGGGAGAGTGGATCGTGAACTATCGAGTGGAAGACTTGGAGACAGGGCAGCTCATTCGAGAGGGTGATTTTCAAACAGGAGAAATAGGAGAAATCATCGAATACGGTCCATTATTTGTGGGGTCGGAGTTACTTGTGACAATCACGGTGGATGTAGACCTTACAGCCACTTACGCTAATTTGAGGCTCGCTACTAACTTGGCACCTTCAACCATTGAAGACAGATACTGGCAACTTCAATCGCAGGATTACCAGTTTGTGGGCTATAATCCCGCTCTGCAATATGTAGAGTTCCAACAGGTTAGAGGAACTTTCACCATATTATGTTATGGAAGAATTCCTACGGGGATTACTCAAGAAAAAATTGGCGGGTACGTGCTACACAAACCAGAGGACTACGTTATAATCAAGCTAACCAGTCCTAGCGGTGAGCTTTTAGATCGAATCAAAAGTGATGTACTCGACGCTGAACTTGATGAATACCGAAACCTTCTCGAGAAAAGAGAAGACAAGTTGGAAACCCTTAAGGATACGGGAGTTGCCCCGGGATACATTGAACTTTATGAAGGCGTTCTTGAACAAGCAGAAGCTCAGGCAGAACTTGGGTTCGTTGATGAAGCGATTTCTATCTTAGACCTACTCGTAGTCTCTCAAGAGCCTGTTTCGTCGAGTGTTGAAATTCTTTTCTTGCCATTAATGGGGGGTTTAGCAATTGCAGTAGTTGCAGTAGGATTCTTATACTTCAGGGCTAGGGGCAAGAGGAACTATGTTTTATCAGTAATTGAAGATCAAATTAAGGATCTGGAAGGGGTGACCCTGAGAGCGTCAAAGCTTGATAAAACTATTTCATTAAGATTGGAATCCATTAAAGAAAGACTAAAGAAACTAATCTGGACGTAATTCAAAATGATACCATACCAAAATAGTGTAATGTTGATAGGGCTAGGCTCGGCAGGAACTAACATCGTAGAAGCTTTCTTGAATCACAAAAAAACCAAGGAACTACTAAAGAGTGATATTACACGACTTTCTCTCATGGCAGTTGACATCGCTGATCCAGAAATCAGGAAATTACAAGAAAGCAATGTGAAAATAACAAATCTCATGCAGAAGCAGGGGATTCCAAAAGAGAGAATGAGGCTAAATGCTCAATCAATAAAGTTTCCAACTGCCGAAGCAATGTTCGACTTCATCGATAAAAAATATAATGAATACCTTCTGAGTGAAGGAGCCAAACTCGAAAACTTCAATCCATGGCTCCGCTCAACAAGGGCCATACCTCCTTTAGCCGGAGGCGCGGGCAGAAGAAGAGCACTAGCAAAGGCAGTATACGTCTTAAACTATTACCAGCTTGGCATAATGAAAGGTTTTATAAATTCATTTAAAGAACAGGCTCTCTCGTCAATAATTACTCCAACCGTCGTCTTGATATATGGATTAGGGGGAGGCACTGGAAGTGGGTTGTTTTGTGAGTTCACTAGACATTTAAGAAATGTATTGGGATCCAGTGTACCGATTATAGCTTTTGTAATCGCTCCATGTGGTGGGGATGACCCGCCAGCAAAGGGAACCTCGGCATTTACGGCTATGAATGAATTATCTCTATTGTTGAATAGGGATTACAATGATTACGTCAGCAAGTCGTTTGGTGACATCTATCGAAACCCATTGAATGCCCTTGTTTGGTTGCCATTAAGGCCTGCATACACAAATGTAGGCAACATCGTTACTGCCCGAAGAGATATGGATGAAATGATCGTTGATATGCTCTATGTTTTGATGGATTTCGATTTGGCTGATCTTTTAGGAGGAATAGGAACTGAGGTTGGGCTCACAGATAATTTCGTTCATACGTTAGGTATGGTCAAGGTATTGTATTCTGTGGACGATTACATATCAGCCTTTAAGATATATTTCGAAAAACTTCAATCATTATACGAGTTTAGAAGAGAGAAGCTCGATATTTTTAAGGGAATCGAAAAAATCATCAAAGTAAACAGTGACGTAACGAGGGAACTCTACAAGAAGTATCTGATAAAGTCTGGCACCTACGCTGAAGAGGAGTTTGATGAGAAAGTCAAGTCTATTATTTATGGCAATCCAATGCTTGAAGAAGACTATGAACTACATGTTAAATGTACAGCGGAGCAAGCAAGAAATTGGCTAAGCGATCTAATGAAGTTTCTATCAACCATCAGATTGAATACAGGCTGCGGACCACTAGAGCAGAAAATAATAAAGTTGGTGCTCAGAAAAAAGAAATCTAGGAAAAAAGACAACCTAGAAACGTTGCTCACAGAACTTACAAAAACACACCTCGACTTCTCTGTAAAGAAAGCTGCCATCTTTGAGCGCTTGAAGCAACTAATTCCCGGTTCACAAGTCTTCACCGTAAGGCAAAAGAAACTTTTAGAGGATTTAATGAATCTGACGGATCTTGTTGAAAACTCTCTCAAAATTCTTAGATTTTATGATGAGACTAGAATCTTTACTGAAGAAGTAATCAAATATTACGAGGGCCTTCCAGATTCTGAGACTGAATTAAAAGATTTGAAGAATATTCGAGCTCAATTAGCAACTCTCTATTTAGTTGTCCAGTTAACGCTTAGAACACCATCCGATGAAGCAAAGATGATCGATGATCACCTCAGCTACATAAATGAAGTCATGAGCAAGATGATGGATAAACGGGGATTTATCGATAATGAACTTGTCATAATACAGGAGGAAAAGCAGAGAAAAGAATTCGACAAATCAAAAATGGAGAAGCAGTTGCGCAAGTTCTTAAGTTCAAAAAGATACGCCAGAGAACAGGTTACAACGTATGAACGGGATCTAACAAGAATAGCGGAAGAAGAGGCTTACATCCTTGAAGAACTTGAAACCCTCGAAAGTAACATCAAATTGTATGATCAGCTGGCTAAAAAACTTGAAATCACTTCCGAATATCGTAAGAGATTGAACAAGATTGTTGATTTGTCTAAAGAATATGAAGAAAAGCTCTCGCAGATAGTTGAACCCAAGAAATACTTTGAAAGATCAACCGAGCTCACTGAAAGAGAGCAAACGAAGATAATCTTCAAAATACTAGCCGAACAAGAAGATACGCTCTCCAGAGATGTGATAGTAAAGGAAATACTTGACATGGAACACTTTAACGATTACATGAAGAGCATCATACGAGTTTTCAAAACACCAAGCATCATGGGATATAAACCAACCTATAAATCCGATTACATTTGGGTAACTGTGGAGACCCCTCCGAAGCTATGGAGTGAAGACCTAACACAAGAGCTATACACTTCACTTGCGGGATACGTTACCAGCGAGGTATCACGAACAATAACCGTACGGGTAATCGAGGCTCGGGACCCATGGACAACTAGAATCCTAGTTGTGGGTGGTAGAGGAAAGCCAGAAGACCTTGAATCATTTGATGAAATGCAACTCCTGTATAGTAAAGCTAGCGATTTCGAGAAGAATTTTGCTCGTTCCTATCTCCTTGAACATGGAATGTCAGCAAAACAACTCGTTGAAGAGATAAAAAATAACAATCAGGAGAAGAAACAAAGCGCCAGAAAGGATTAGCCCTTAATCTTCTACTAAACTCTTAACGATTCCTTGCCATTCTTCCTCGCTTATAAACCCACGATCTATTGCGTCACCTTTTATCGCGTCTATATCTTTCTCCATCGAGGTGAACATCTCAGTTACATCGAAGCCTCCCACAAACATAACAACATCTATTCTGTCACTGGTATCTTCTACGTATATAGGGTCACTAAAGTAAATAGATTTGAGGCTGGCTTTGTCCTTAAACCAGTTGACTATTGATAACTCAAGTTTTTCCCTTTGAAGTTTGGTCTTCAATTGAGAAGGAATGCGAAGAAGAACATAGAGCACTGATGCGCTTGACAGGTCAAATGTCAAAAGAGGTCTGAGTAATGCGGCGGCGAGTACATTTTCTACTGAGCCATAAACCCTAAGGCTAGCTCCTGTAGTTGATAGAACCGTAAAAATTTTGATATTAAAAGATCTCGACAATTCAGAGAGTTCTTGAACGACCGTTTCTTTTGCCAATAGTAATTCCAGTAGATAATTGAGGAATATGTTGCCCGTTATCTTGACGCCTTTTCTGTTGACCCCCACGTAATTTTCAAGATTATCCCTGTTTATGAGTAAAACTGGTGTAGAGTCAATGGATACACTTATTCCAATTGACGAAAACGCGTTAAAGTGAACATCTGGTGGCTGTAGTTTTGATGGCAATACGGCTAATGATACTGAATTTATGTTTAACACTTTTAATTGTGAACTTAATGAGGGCAATAGAGCACTGCCAACGCCATCCCATATAGATGATACAATAATCGCTTGACGTACACTGTTTAGAGGTTTGTTTTTTAGGCGCGCGATAAATGTGTCATTTTTTATGATATTAGGGTAAACATGAAACCAAAAATATGTGTCAAGTTTTGTGTCTAGACCTAGAATGTTATATGGCTCAAGACGGGATTGGCTCCATTTTCTTATATCATTGCTTGATTTATCAACAAAGATGGGCAAAACGTCACCAATATTTTCTATGAAAGATCCTTTTAGAAGAATCTGGATGGGATATTCACCAATGCATATGATAGCTTGCGAAGGGAACCATGGCTTTAATTGATCAATGTGTTTTCCGATGTTCTCAATAACATCAAAATGACGCTGGTTTCTACCTATAAGCAATTGGTCAACGTGTTTTCCGATGTTCTCAATAACATCAAAATGACGTTCACTGATATCCATGAATACTCTCCACAACAAGCTTTAAGAACACTTGCAAATTAAAGCTTTACATGATTTGCCTTGAAATCTCTTCGTAATTTGCCCATTTTTCATCCACGAGCTTGGTACAGAAGAAGAAAGCAAAGAAAAAAAGAAGAGATGGAACGTGCGCTTAAACAGAAATCGCTTAGGGTATTGACGTTCACAATAACATTCATTTGCATGATATTGGGTCTATCCTTGATCCCAATTTTTCCACAACCCTTACCGCTGCTAATATCCTTTCTAATAGCTTTTGCTGCCTTCATGAACCACTCGCGTACTGGTATGACGATGGGATGCCTAGTTATTGGATTAGCAGTGGTATACCACATGTCGAGGATAAATATTATATCGCAGATGAGTACGATGCCTTTAGTTCGTCTAACCGTGATTGTTGTCATTCCGGCAGTGTTTTTTATCCTTCCGGTAATATTTCATCGCTATGAAGATGCTATTGCCATTGATCTAGGTATTATTGCAGCGACCCTTCTTTTCTTCGGTGAAACCTATTATTTTGCTATACCTTTAATCTTGGTTGCAGCGGCACTCTATAAAAAGACTAAATTAGGTCTTACTGTTTCATACTATATCCTGATTTCATTACCTCTTCAAATAATGCAGTATTTGAATTATGTTCTTACTCTAAGTAATCCAAGATGGTGGGAAGATCCTGCTGCTGACCCATTTCTTTATGCTCCTCTCACAGGGATTCTCAAAGGTATTCAAGAATCAATGAGTCAATTCAGGATAGTTGAGGCAAACAAGATTCTAGGAACTATAGCAGGGCAGGTTACATTCTCAGATCAGAACCATATATTGCAGACTACGCAGGCGGTTTTAACCAGATATTTCGATTCTCTTCCAGGCATAATTCTTTTTTTGGTCATAGTAGTTGGACTCGTTTCGACTACTGCTTTATTAACGCGCGAGCTAGTAATGGAGAGTCATGCAATGCATGTAAAGGTGATTCTCCCCGCTTTAACATCGGCTAGCGCTACCGGGTTATTCTTCCTCTTCCTAATTGGCCTTCAAAGTCCGTTAGCCTTTAGGACTCAAGTTAATCTCCCACAGATTTTAATCGGAATTTCTACAACTAGTTTAGTAACGGTAATTGCATCTTTGGTCAATTATGCGCCTAAGACAAGTTTAGAAATCGAAAAGCTTTCAAAACTGATCTTGGAAAAGGCGCAAGAACTGTTGCGAGTGCGCCTACAAGTTATTGAATGGTCACTGAACAAAGTTAAGAGCAACATTTCCTTAGATGTTAGTTCTATTGAGGGAAGAACGCTGATAATCAAAGGCAAACTTGATGATGTTATCAGCAACGTTCAAGCCAATGTGTATGATCTATCTGAATTAAACGAGAAATTCGATGAAGTAGACAAGGACATGAGAAATGAGATTGACAAACTAATGTCTGACCTAGAAGCTTCATTGGCACAATATCAAATATTCGTTTACAGTGAATACTCGTCATGGGTACGAAAACTTGAGGAAATTGGTTTAGAAGTTGGAACCACCGTAAAAACAGATTTTCAAAAAGAATTACCTCTGGAAATTAGGTTAGAGCTCATTAGAGAGGTATTGGAATCAGGAAGGGTTATTACCACTGATGTCATACAGGTCGCCGAACAAACTTATGACCTTATTAGATCCTTATATGATCCGAATCTTCCTGAGAAAAACTTAGCAGTAACATTTGCTAAGAAAAAACTTGACGAAAACACAGTTTCATGGACTGCGTTGAACGCTCTTTTTGCTGCACTCCATAATTGGCAGAGGCAATATAGTGCTGAGATTTCCAAGTCTATGGATTGTCTTCAGAATTCTCTAAATTCAATAGTTAATATAAGCACTCAAAGTGAAAAATTGTTGCCAATCCTAGGCGATAATTTTCCGAAATTGATGGATCTCGTGAAAAGAGCTGAAGATATCAGAATTTGCATGAAAAAAAAGACTTTGAATGTCATGAACATTCTAATCATAAGAGAAGTACTCCAATCTTCATTAAGAATTGCTAGAGACGTACTTTTGATTGTTCAAGAAGAGTTAACGAGTAATGAAAGTGCAATCGAAAGTCTGCTACTCACGAAAGACTATTCGTGGGAGAAAAACGTTGATTGGAGGAAACAAATAACATCTGAAACGGAGATGGTAGTTAACTCATCAAAGTATGATCTGAGTAAAGTGATGGAAAATCTGCCCAGATCCTTATCCTATCTGGATGAGCTTGTAGGTTCAATAGTGGAATACAATGAGAAAAAGGAGATTTTACTAAATTACCCGCTAGCAGAAATGGCTATTGAAGAGTTACTTAGGCAAAAGAAGCAGGTCTACGCCCAAGACCTACCATTTGACCTCAAGTATGCAGAAGAATATCTTAAGCTGTTCTACAGCCAAAAATACCTCGAGTTTTCTTTTGACAGAGAAAACAAGTCCCTCATGAAGAACGAATGAACGTGGATTTCACATGCATCTACAGCTGAATATTCAAATTATAGACCATCCGTGTGCACTTGAATGTTAAAGCTTATATCACGTTAGGAGCAGTAGCTATTTTATCATGAAATTCCTAAAACGACAGACGGAAACAGAATTTTCAGAATCTGCCGTGAAAGCCTATCTAATAGGTCTCGGTAGCGGTACGTTAGAGTTTATTGATAATACCATAAAGTTTCACATATCGAAAGGGCGCCTCAGAAAGCGGACGGAACTTGTCAGGGAAATACCAATGGCTGACATAGAGGGAATGGACCGAGTTGGAAAGGAAATAAGCATTACATGGAAAGGAATCACTGACATATTTCTTATAGAAGAGACAGAATCAGCTGGAGCAATATTCAAAAAGTTACCTAAGGCTTCTAGAGAACAAAAAAAGGTGTTTGAAGATAAAGAAGTAGCGAAACAAGAAAGAAACGAAATCAGTAAGACAGTTAGCGTAACTATGAATATAGTTGATTCATTATTTGACATTCTCAGGAGTTTACACGGATGGGTTGACTGGGATCGCGTTGATGGCTTCTTGAAGCGTTCTGAAGAAAACGCGGCGAGGCTAACAGATCAAGAGATGAAAATAACAGAATTGGATTTTACAAAGCTTTCATCAGCTATAAAGGAACGCCTCCCAGAAGAAACCTCGAAAGAAACCTATAATCTTTTGAGGTTGTTACATGATTATTTCGGTGGATTAGATTCAGAGAATGAGTTTCTTAAAGAAATCCATCCAAACTATTATGATGCAAAAACAACAATTCAAGCGCATTATCTGTTAAACGACATCGTACTAGGTACAATACTGGAAGATGAAGAAATTGGTAAAGAGCATAACGAGCTTCTGATTACGCTAGAAGACTTGTCAAAAGGAACAGGCTTAAAAATTAATATTAATGCAATCAAAAACGTTATCGCCAAATTGGGTGCCGAGAAAGGAAAGGAAAGCGTTATTGAGAAAAGCAGAGCCGTGTTCAGACAGCAGCTAAAAGACCTAATAACCAAATGAGCACTTGTCCAGCCCACTCTCGATAATCCAATTTCAAGGGTGTTGCCTAACAACGGTTGCATTTTCAAAAAGACACCTCCTCATTTTATTGGATAAAAATGATTTATCGGAGTTTGTATAAGTAATTTTGTATCGAAGTTAATCCATCAAAAAGTATTTTATTTTATCTCTTCCATTGTCTTGTGGGTTAGTTTCAATGGGAAGAGGTTCTGGCTTCGGAAAAGCCATTTTGTTCGGTGAACACTTCGTTGTTCATGGCGTACCTGGAATTGTTTCAGCAATTGATTCAGCAGCTGACGCAGAAGTGAAAAAAAATGGGAAAGGCATCACCGTAGAGGATGAGAGAAAGGGCGCAAAGGGTTACGCTGAAAAGAAAAAGCTTCAGCAAAAAGAATCAATCGAAAGAATACTTAAAGCAATGAACGTTGATCCGCAAAAAGTTTCTTTGAAAATCTGGTTGGGCGGAAACCTCCCTGGATTTAGCGGAATTGGCGCTTCTGCAGCAAGCAGCGTTGCAATCGCTAGGGCAATAGCAGAGGAGCATGGAATGGATTTGTCCGATGAGAAGATTAATGAGGTTGCCTATGAAGCTGAGAAAGCTTATGCTGGAAACCCCTCAGGCATTGACAATACCGCAGCAACCTTCGGCGGTTTGATCTGGTTCAAGAAGAATTTGGGCGGGGGCTCAAACACAATCGAAAGGTTGAGCATACGGGAGCCCGTTGAAATAGTCATAGGCAACACGGGAATTGTGGCTAACACTAAGGCTATGGTTGCTGGCGTTGGGGAGCGAAAGAAACGAAATCCAGAGAAATACGATGCATTATTCAGGCAGGCAGAAGTTTTGGCGTTCAAAGCAAGAAAGGCTCTGGAAGCGTTTGACCTAAAACAGGTTGGCAAATTAATGAACGAGAACCATCGCTTACTGCAGGAAATCGAAGTTTCATGCAAAGAATTAGATCACCTGGTTGACTTGGCTAGGGAGCATGGGGCGTTTGGAGCAAAATTAACTGGAGGTGGCGGCGGAGGCTGCATGGTAGCGTTGACGCCTGGAAAAGACCTACAGGAAGCGGTTGCGGCAACCATGGAAAATGAAAACTTTAAAGTGTTAAGAACAAAGATAGGAATTCAAAAATTGTGAGGGAAAAATTTGGGTTTTAGAGGATTCTTGGAACAACTTGAGAGCGAGGGAAAGTTAACAAGAATACGAAAAGAAGTGTCAACCGAGCTTGAGATGGCTGGAATCATCGATACTCTCGGCGAAAAACCTTGTTTTTTTGAGAAAGTAAAAGAGTCCAACATCCCCGTAGTTGCTGGCTTGGTCTCCTCCAAAGAGCTGGTCGCCAAAGCTTTGAACGTTAACATAAAACAGATTTTGCGCAAGTTGTCGAGTGCCATAGAAAACCCTTTGCCTCCAACTGTTGTGAAGAAGGGAGAATGCCAAGAAATCGTTGAAAGAAACGTTGACTTAACAAAGCTTCCCATAATGAGGTACACCGAAAAAGACGGGGGAAAATACGTTCCATCCGCCATCTCCATAGT
>Ga0315539_1003319_pt1 | contig 11350 bp, 9 predicted proteins | sample SalMarSW160150MG_FD_203097 | JGI IMG/M metagenome (GOLD analysis project Ga0315539, IMG submission 203097) | Salt marsh sediment microbial communities from the Plum Island Ecosystem LTER, Massachusetts, United States - Salt Marsh Sediment SW1601-150 ... | reverse complement strand
GAAACGACTCCCATCTTTTTCTTGATGCTGAGAAAATCTTTAGTTATGTTCTGACCAAAAAGATGGACTTCACCTTGAGTTGGCTTTATTATGCCCAAGAGCATCAGGATGGTGGTAGTTTTACCTGCTCCATTGGGTCCTAAGAATCCATAGATTTCTCCTTCTTTAACTTCAAGGCTCAGATTATCTACTGCTTTGAACCCATTGTATTTTTTGGTAAGGTTCTGAGTTCTAATCATCCCTTCCCCCTTTTCTGTGTTCATTGTTCGTAGTTCATTGACCCATTAACCCGTTGGTTAATCAGTTAATTGGTTAAATGGTTAATTTTGCCCTCACCCCATCCCTCTCCTACAGGGGAGAGGGCGCCATTTACCACTTATCACTTTACCACTTAACCATTCACCACTTACCATCTTATTGTTTTTTGCCGATGAACTATAAAGAACTATCCGCTACAGTTTTGTATTTTTCGCTATTGGACCTACACTTTCTTACGCTATGATCTTTCCTTTTCCGCTATACGCTAAACAAAGAGGAATATTCTTGGGTAAAAATATATAATTAAAGCTCACACAGATATCTTGAAATAATTCCTCATATTTATAAAAAGCTTATTTGCTATAATATAGCAAAGCAATTTTTTTTGTCAAAAATCGCTTTAAACTACACAAGGTTTCCCTATAATTAAATTGACACTCAGAAGCAAAGGTTGGGTTGAGCGTTAAGCGAGAGAGGAAGTTTGTTACAGAACATGCAAAATAACTTCTTAGGGGACGGCATCCTTTCCGGCATGCACCGTAAACTTAATTCCAGGGCAAAGAAGGTGCTTTATATATCAATTATCAGAGGTTAAAATTTTCGCTTAGAATACAATCATAAGTTTCTCAGAAAAAATAGAGGTATTGACCATTGCCTCAAAGGCATCTTTGATCTTCTCCAGCTTAAATCTATGAGAAATTAATATGTCAGTTTTAATCCTTCTTTTCGCAAGAAAATGAGCGCTTAAAGTCCAGGCCCTTCCTGGAAAAGGTGGTGAATATGACATCCAGGAACCGGTTATGTTTATTTCTCGACGAATAATTCTTTCGAATTGATCGCCAGAAAATTTTACGTTCCCATGAGAGGTGCCTACGTAAACGATCCTGGCCCTGGGTCTCACCAACTCCAGGCTCTTTACCTGAGTGGCAGGGACTCCCACTGTCTCAACTACTAAATCGAGGCCCTCGTCACACTTATCAAATACGGTTTTTCTCATCTCTTCTTTTGTAAAGTTGATACAGTAGTCAGCTCCGAGCTGGTGAGCAATCTCTAGTTTTTTCTCTACGATATCAGAGCAAAATATCATCTTTGCCCCAAAGATTTTTGCCCATTGTAAGACAAGCATCCCAATAGTTCCCAGGCCCAAAATGGCTATCTTCTCTCCTGCTGTAAATCCTCCTCGCATGAGAGCATACAAAGCAACGCTTAATGGCTCAAGTAAGGCACCTTCTTCAAGGTTTACCCCTTTGGGAAGCTTGATAATGTTAGTCTCCGGAACACTCACAAACTCTGCAAATCCTCCATTTCTGCGGGAGCCGATAAAGCTGTAATTTCTACAGCTTGAGTACCGGCCTTCCTGGCAGGCAGAACAGGTAAAACAGGGAATAAGAGGAATGACAGCTACCCAATCTCCCAAGGAGAGCTTTTCTACCTCTTCTCCTACTTCCACGATCTCCCCTGAGATTTCGTGGCCTAAAATTATGGGATAAAAATGAGTTGCCCCTGCCCATACTCTGGGAATATCGGAGCCACAAATTCCTACAGCCTTTGTCTTGATTAATACATCCTTAACTCCTATCTTGGGAATAGGAACATCCTCACATCTTATATCCTTGGGTCCATGCAATACCGCTGCCTTCATATCCTTTCCTCACCATTTATGAATGCCACTTCTTGTTTTAAAGAGATTTCGCCATCTGACGAATCTTGACCAGATGCTCAAAATCCTCCCTGAGCTTGAGATAAAGATTTTGGTATACCTCGAACAATTCTTGATATAGAGAATGATATTTATCTCTAGGCTCGATACATTCCTTAATTTTAACTGTGCTTTCTACCGCCTCCTTAAAGGTGGACATACCACTTTTCCTCCTCAATTTTTTAGGCAAGTGTTTTTAAGAACCTTATGTACCTCAAGAACCCAGTAATCCTCGTTTGGTTAGGCTAAAAAACAGATTTCCCTAACTGGATTAAGATTCTTACTTAAAATACTACCATAACCTTCTCAGAAAAAACAGAGGCATCGATTCATATGTTGACCGATTGATAATCCTTATAGTTGAATCGGATAACTTCCGAACTTCTCCCGGCTCTCTTTCATAGTCAGGATATTCTCAAGCGAAGCTCCGACCGCTAAGGAGTGACTTGCCCCATAGATAAATCCCCCTTCTGGTGCAGTGTACTTTATGGCATAACGGGCATCTGCCTCCACATCTTTCACCTTGCCTCCAATGAGGTTCTCATTACTGACTCCGCCCCAAAGGGTAATCTTATTTCCATATTTTTCCTTAAGTAGTCTAATGTCCATTCCGGCAGTCGGCTGGATGGATTCATAGGCATCATATCCTGCCTTGATAAAGTAATTAAATATCTCCCATGTTCTTCCACAGCAGTGCTTGAGCACCTTCATGCCTAATTTATGAGCCTCATCACAATAGGTCTTGAGCCAGGGAAAGACATGCTTAATAAATATTTTAGGATTGGCTAAAAGAGCCGTACTGCTACCATAATCTGCACAGGGGATGAGGCCATCTATTTTCTCTTCTGCGTAGTATTTGAGCATTCCAATAGCTCGCTTTCCGGCTAATTCGGCTATCTTTGCATGCATTTCTGGATGAAGAGCTAAGTTCACGTAAAAGTCCTCATCGGTCTGACCAAAACTTGGAAAGCCAATATCTTCAGCTAAACAGGCAATGAAATGGGTGCCTTTCATTTTCTTATCTCTCGCCTCCTACTTTAGCCCCTTTTCTCGAGATAACGGTTCATATTTAGTATTCTTTTAATTTTTCTCCCATTTTTACAGTGCGATAACACTATCATGTTCATCAAGCTTATTTCCCTATCTCCACAACAACAACTGTATCAATTGGATCCCAAGCCTGAGATGGGAGCTTGATGAGCGCATTCTCACCCTTGCTTTTAACTTCCAGAGCCCCCTTCTTTGGATCAGCCAGAAGATATACCTCTTTAATTTTGTTTCCAAAACCTGGCACCTGAAGCTGGCCATCGTCGGGCCAGGCAAGAACATGCAGGTAAAGCTTTCCAAGCTTTACAGTGCACCTGCCCCATTCGGTCTCATCAAAGAGGCCTGCCTTTGCACCGTAGATGCTCTCACCGTTTACTTTCAGCCACCTACCTACCGCAGCTAATCGATCCACGCTAGGTTGGGGAATGAGACCTTCAGGTGTAGGACCCACGTTAAGCAGGTAGTTGCCTCCCTTACTGACAATCTCCACTAGCTTGTGAATCAAAACACCGGTTGATTTCCAGTTATGATCATAGCTTTTAAACCCCCAAGTATCATTTATGGTCCCAGGAGTTTCCCAATCACCCTCAATCTTTTCAGCAGGAATTTCATTATCGCCTCTTTCCCTGTAATCTCCAATGCCAGTTTCCCAGCCTGATGGAGCTATACGACCGCTGATAATGGTGTCTGATTGTAAGTTACGAATCCACTCTTTTATTTCTCTAGCCTGCTCTGGAGTCGGAGTCATGATATCAAACCAAAGGACAGCCACAGGACCGTAGTTGGTAAGCAGCTCCTGAAGTTGAGGTTTTACGTAGCCCTCCAGATAGCTGGAGAAGTTTTTCTTTTCTGGGTCAAAATCCCAATCATTCCCGATTCCATTTGGATGATGCCAGTCCAATGTCTGAGAGTAATAGAAGCCCAATTCAATGCCTTCTTCCTCACATACCCTGGCCAAATCTTTGAGAGGGTCATGTTTAAATGGAGTCGCCTTGACGATGTTGTAGTCGGTCAATTTGGTGTCAAACATACAAAATCCATCATGATGTTTGGCCGTTACGACAATCCACTTCATACCGGCATCCTTGGCAATCTGGACCCATTCTCTAGCATTGAACTTAACAGGATTGAATCTTCTGGCAAGAGGCTCATAGTCCTTGACGGGGATTCTATCCCGATACATAATCCATTCGCCTATCCCTGATACTTTCTTGCCCTTCCACATTCCAGCCGGTATGGCATAGAGACCCCAGTGAACGAACATGCCAAACTTTGCCTCACGCCACCAGGCCATACGTCGCTCTTGTCGCTCTTTAATTTCATTGTGTTTCATCATTAATTTTTCTCCTTTCACGGATATGGAGGTGAAATTTTTCTCACCTTTTCTTTTGTGAAACCCTTCTTTTAATCCCCTTGGCTGCTTATCGCACTGATAACAAAGCAAGTTAAGTCTATCAATTTTTCCTTCAATCCTTCAGTTTTGCCGAAGGCTAATTTTTTTTTTCACAGGAACCCCGCACAATCAATTTTGGTTTCAGAACTAGCTCTTCAAATGACGTTCTTTCTCTTCCTAGCTCATTTATTTTCTGTAATAGGGTTTGGCAGGCCATCGTACCCATGGGGTAAGCAGGTTGGCTCACAGCAGTTAGAGGGGGGTCAAGCAACTGTCCCCAGACTGGATCATCAAATCCTACTATGGCTATCTGCTCAGGAATATTAATGTTCCTTTCTTTTAAAGCTAAAAGGGCCCCGGCAATCATTGCTTCATTACTTATAAATAAAGCAGAAAGAGGATTTTTCATATCTAAAAGTTCTTTGGTTACCTCTTTAGCCTTTGCCATTTTAAAATCACCGTACTTTATCAGTTGAGGATCTAACCGGATGTGATTATCCTGCAGCGCTTTTTTGTATCCGTTAAATCTTTCCTGACTAGTCTGGACATTAGCCCGGCCGTTTATTATGCCTATTCGTCTGTGTCCTAACCTGATCAGGTGAGTAACTGCTTCATATGCACCACTTTCGTTATCCACTACAATTTCGGTCGTCTCTAAACCTTCTATTCTGCGATCTAGGAGCACTACAGGTAAACCTGCCCTGATTAATTTTTTCAAATAGGTATTCTTTCCTGATGCGGAAATTATCAATCCATCTACATTTCTGCTAGCCAATACCCTTAAAAATTTATTTTCTTTTTCGGGGTCTTCATCAGTATTGCAAAGCACCAGGTCATATCCACTCTGACTGGCCACATCTGCAATTCCTCGCACTACAGAGGTAAAGAAATAAGTAGTTATATCAGAGATTATAACTCCAATAGTATTCGTGCGCTTAGTCTTCAGGCTTCTAGCAATTTGGTTAGGCTCATAGCCTATCTTCTTTGCAGTATTAAGTACTCTCTTGCGAACTTCTTCACTAATAGAGCCATAATTACCTAACGCCCGTGCGGCAGTAGACTTGGAAACTCCGGCTTTCCTTGCTACATCTTCCAATCTCAATTTCTTTTTCATTTTCTTATATCTTGTGTCAATCGAATTTTCCGTCAGGGACAAGATGAAAACTTTTTGATACCGATTTCATTATATATCAAAAAAATATTTTGTCAATCCCCCCACCTTAACGAAAAAATGAATGACCCCTCAGTAAGCTGAGGGGTCATTCTGGCATTTTTTTATAAAAAACCCTGGTTCCAAGGAAGTCCCCTCGGCAAGTTTATTCTGAGAGGCTGAGGTTAGGTTGAGCGTCGAGGGAAAAGGGAGAGGTTTCACCTCTATTGAGTTTAGCATAAGCACAAGCAGCAACCATAGCTGCGTTATCGGTGCAGAGCTTGGCAGAGGGAAAGAATATTTCTATATTGCTTGGTTTCTCTTTTTCCAGAAATGAGCGAAGGAAGAGATTAGCCGTTACCCCCCCTCCTAATATTATTTGTCTTACCTTCTTTGAGCAAGCTATTTTAAAAAGATTTTTGCCAAGCATCTGGGCAACTTTTAACTGGAAGCTAGCGGCAAGGTTTGAAACAGGGATATGTTCTCCTTTTTTCTCCAGATTTCTTACATAGTATAATATGGCTGTCTTTATTCCGCTAAAACTGAAGTCCAGGGTCTCCTTCTTGAAATGGACTAAGGGTAATTTTATAGATTGAGGGTCTCCTTCTTTGGCTATCTTTTCTATGGCTGGTCCTCCCGGATATCCTAAGTTAAGAATTCTGGCTACTTTATCAAAGGCTTCTCCTGCTGCATCGTCCCTGGTTGTCCCCATCACCTCGTATTCTCCCTTTTTAGATAAATATACCAATTCGGTGTGACCACCAGAAATGATTAAGCCTATAAGGGGAGGAGTAACCTCGGGATATAAGAGAAAATTAGCGTAAAGGTGCGCTTCCAGGTGATTAATGCCTATAAGAGGTATCTCCAGAGAATAAGCTATCCCCTTGGCTATGGTCAAGCCTATTAGGAGCGAACCCAATAGCCCTGGGCCGTAAGTAACAGCGACAGCGTCGAGATTTTCTAGTTCTAGTTGGGCTTGCTGGAGAGCTTGTTTTATAGCAGGAAGGATGGTTTCCAGATGTCTTCTTGAGGCTATTTCCGGAACTATTCCCTGTAGCTTTCGATGTAGGTTGACCTGGGAAATTACCACATTAGATAGGATTTTTCTTCCATCTTCTACTATGGCTGCTGCTGTTTCATCACAAGAGGTCTCTATTCCTAAAATAAGCATTTTCTATTTGGTTCATAGTTCATTGTTCGTTGTTCATTGACCTGCTAACTCGTTAGTTAACTGGTTAATTGGTTAAATGGTTAGGAAAAGTAGGAAAAGGGGAAAAGTAGGAAAAGGGGACGGTTCTATTTTTGTCCTGTCTACTCAATTCCCGATAGTAGTAAAAATAGAACCGTCCCCTTTTCCCCCTTTTCCCCTATACGCTATACGCTACCCGCTATATGCTATTTAACGTGTATGGGTTTTTTCTCAGCTTTTCTAGCTGCCTCCATAATAGCTTCAGAAAGAGTGGGGTGGGCGTGAATGGTACTGCTCAGTTGCTCGGCAGTTAATCCCCATCTAATAGCTAGAGCAATTTCGTGCACCAGGTCCGCAGCATGAGAGCCAACTATTTGCCCTCCCAGGATTTTATCGTCGCTTTCTCTCACTATCAACTGGACAAAACCATCTGTTTCTCCTATAGCATGGGCTTTACCGCAAGCAGTAAAAGGAAATCTAGCTATTCTTACCTCCATTTCTTTTTCTTCGGCTTCATCTGGAGTTAACCCTACTGTCCCTATCTCAGGAGAGGTGAAAATGCAGCTGGGAACGCTGGTATAGTCAATTTCTGAGGTGAGTTTTGTAGCATTCTCAGCAGCGATGATTCCCTCTTCAGAGGCTACGTGAGCTAGAAGATATCCACCTATCACATCACCAATGGCATATATTCCTTCCTGAGTAGTCTCCATCTTTTTATTGACTACAATAGTGCCTTTTTGGCTAATCTTTAAGGAAAGAGTTTCCAGACCCATATTATTGATACGAGGACTTCTTCCCACACAAATGAGGATTTTTTCTGCTTCAATTTTCCCGCCCTTATCCAATCTAGCAGTGATTCCATCCTCTCTGTATTCAGTTATTTCCTCAAGCTTAGTCCTGGTAAAAATATCTATTCCTCTTTTTTTAAAGATTCTTTCTATTACTTGAGCTACTCTTTTATCTTCTGTAGGTAAAATTTGTTCCATCATTTCTACCATAGTTATTTTTGTTCCCAGAGGGTTAAAAATAGAGGCAAATTCACAGCCAATGACACCAGACCCTATGATGAGAAGACTTTCGGGCACTTCCTTGAGCTCCAGTGCCTGTTCGCTGGTCAGAACTGCCGGATGGCTACTATCAAGGAAAGGAAGAAGAATGGGCTTGGAACCAGAGGCGATGATAATTTTTTCTCCTTCCAGTTCTTTCCTGCCGGCTTCTGTTTCTATGCAAATACTATGAGAACCAAGGAAACTTGCCTTGCCTTTAATTACTTTGACTTTATTGGCCTTAAGAAGATAATCAACCCCTCCTCGCAACTGGGAGACAATTTTATTTTTCCGTTCCATAATTCGAGAAAAATTGGGAACTACCTTTTCTACTTCTATCCCCAGCTGGCCAGCTCGTTCAAGTAAAGCAAGAATTTCCACTGAGGCTAAGATGGCTTTAGTAGGAATGCATCCCCGATTAAGACAGATACCTCCTATTTTGTCCTCTTCAATTACGGTAACATCTCCGCCTAGTTGTGCTGCTCTAATTGCAGCTACATAACCGCCGGGACCCCCACCAATAATTATGATTTTAGCATTAGCCACTTTCTCCTTCTCCTGTTTGAAATGAGTTATTGATGTTTCTGTTTTCCTTTGATTCTAGCATACATCACCCTTATGTCAAAATTCGAAATAGGGACGGTTCTATTTTTCATTTTACCGAAATTGCCAGAAAGCCCCACCCCTTGTGGGTGGGGAGGGTGTCACTTTACAGATATGAATTATAAACTAAAATAGTAAGGAGGTTAAATTTCATGCCCAGGATTGCCCGTATTTTACCGGAGGAAGGTGTTCTTCATATCTTGGCTAGAGGTAACAATCAACAATGGATTTTTCATAATGACCAAGATTTCAAATATTATCTTAAATTATTAAGAAGTTATAAAAGCAAGCACTCATTTTTTCTCTATCACTATTGTCTGATGAATAATCACATTCATCTCATTTTAGAAATAACTCCAAAAACTAATTTAGCTAGCTTCATGAAAGGGCTGAATCTTTCCTACTTTAATTATTACAAGAGGAAATATGGCTATACAGGCCATTTCTGGCAGGGTCGTTTCAAGAGTCTTCTGATAGAGAAAGATAAATATCTCTTAGCCTGTGGTGTCTACATTGAAAGGAATCCCATAAGAGCTAAGATAGTTAAAAGACCAGAAGATTATCCTTATTCCAGTTATAATTTTTATGCTTTAGGAGAGAAGGATTTACTTTTAAACGTAGATCCACTTTATGAAGATTTGGGTCGCGGCAAAAAGGAAAGACAAGAAAACTATAAGACTTTATTCTTAGAAAGTAGAAGGGATAATATCAAGTATAAAATTTTTAATGGACGGTTTTTAGGATCGGATAGTTTCGTAAAGAAAATGGAAGAAAAGTTTAGAGTGAAGGATATAAGGCAAAGAAGAGGAAGGCCAAGTGAGGAGAAGGTCAGAAAATAGAACCGTTCCCTTTCCCTTTCCAGGAGGATATCAATGGGATTCTTAAGAACGATTCAGGGCAAGGTAGTAGTGGTAACTTGTGTAGTTATAGCTGTTTTGTTAAGCGTGATAATTATACAGAAGTATAGACTCAAGCCTCTCAAGCAAACAGAGATGATTATGGGAACGTTGGTAGAGATAACCGTTATACCAGGAAATGAGAAGGCAATCAGGGAGGCATTTGAAGCACTCAAAAAAGTAGACCTTTTAATGAGCACCTATAAAGAAGACAGCGAGATATCTATCCTTAATAGGGAAGGAAAGGCACAGGTTTCTGAGGAGACTTTAGAGGTGATAGAAGATGCTATAAAGTTTTCTAATTTAACTGATGGGGCTTTTGATATTACTGTTAAACCTTTGATTAATTTATGGAAAAAGGCAAAGAAGGAGGAAAAGGTTGCCACTGAGGAAGAAATAGAAGAGGCAATCTCTTTAGTTGGTTATCAGAGGATAATTCTGGAAGGAAATCAGATTAGATTGGAAAAGAAAGGAATGCAAATTGATTTAGGAGGAATTGCCAAAGGATACGCTGTGGATAAGGCAATAGAGGCTTTAAAAAAGAATGGCATAAAACGAGCTTTAGTAAACGCAGGAGGAGATTTGTACGCTTTAGGGATTGACCGGCAAAGGGAAAAATGGCAAATAGGTGTCCAGGATCCCCGGGAAGAAGATAAGATTATTGATATAATAAAAGTAAAAGATAAAGCAGTGGCCACCTCTGGTGACTATAGAAGGTATTTCACTCTAGAGGGAAAGCGGTTTTCTCATATCGTTAATCCCAAAACTGGTTTGACCGTTCAGGATGTACCGATGAGCGTAACGATTATTGGCCCTGATGCTACTACAACAGATGCTCTCTCTACAGGGGTTTTTGTTCTGGGACCTGAAGAGGGAATGAAATTGATTGAGAGTCTCCCAGAGGTAGAAGGAATGATTATAAGTGAGGGAATGAAGAAGCTCACCTCTGAAGGATGGGAAGAATTTTTGGAATGAGGCATTGAGACAGCCGGTGGTGAATGGTATTTGGTGAATCGACAAGAAAGAAGAAAGTCCAAGTCCCAGGTACTCGATGCTAGCGCCCCCTCACCTTTATCCTCTCCCCCCTGTGGGGAGAGGGAGGACGAAGGTCGAGGAGTAAAACTAAAAACGAGTATCCAGTATCGAGATGTGAGATACGAAAACAGAGCGAAGCGACACTATACGCTACACGCTAAACGCTGTCCGCTATGACTGTTGACTTAAGTTATAAATGGGCTATAATTTTAAGAAAGGAAGATAAATAGAGTTCAATGGAAAGAAAATGGATTATCCGGGAGCCCCTGAAAAGAGAGAAACGCCTTTTTTTGTCTAGAGAATGGGGTTTTCCTCCTTTAATGGTTCAACTTCTATATAATCGGGGGATAGTAGAGAGCGAAGAGGTCAAAAGGTTTCTTTATCCTTCTCTAAAGCATCTGCAAGATCCATTTTTAATGAAGGGGATGGATAGGGCCGTCCAGAGGATTACTGAAGCCATCTCCAGGAAAGAAAGGATTCTCATCTATGGTGACTATGATGTAGATGGAATCTCAGCTACTACTCTTTTATTGCAGTTCTTACGTAGCTCGGGAGTTTCTGCTTACTTTTATATTCCTCACAGAGAAAAGGAGGGATATGGGTTAAACAAAAGCTCATTGGATAAAGCAGTAGAAATGGGGATAGATCTGGTTATCACCTGCGATTGCGGGATTTCCTGTTTGCAGGAGATAGATTATGCAAATAGTCTGGGTCTGGATGTTATAGTTACCGACCACCACCGAGTTAAAGAAAAAGTCCCTTCTGCTTATGCTGTTCTCGATCCCAACCAACCAGATTGTTCCTATCCTTTCAAAGAGTTAGCCGGGGTAGGAGTTGCCTTTAAGCTTATTCAGGCTCTCGCTCAAAAATCTTCTTCTAAAAAGGTAGAGCCATGGGATTATTTGGATCTGGTAGCCCTGGGAACTATTGCTGACGTTGTTTCTCTGAGAGGTGAGAACAGAATTTTGGTAAAGTTTGGCCTGGAGCGTCTCAATCGAACTTCTAATCTTGGATTAAGAGCTCTAATTGAGATT